>Ga0126342_10010778_pt1 | contig 16370 bp, 13 predicted proteins | sample Cyp1metagenome_FD_92528 | JGI IMG/M metagenome (GOLD analysis project Ga0126342, IMG submission 92528) | Coral microbial communities from Lord Howe Island, Old Settlement Bay, Australia - Cyphastrea 1 metagenome | ecosystem: Host-associated > Invertebrates > Cnidaria > Coral ... | reverse complement strand
CTGCGGCAGCTGCAAAGACCAGAATGGTTCTAAGGAACCCCAAATGGAAAGGCCGTCCACGGCAAAGATGACTGGCCACAGTCAAATGGCTCCAAGCGGTTTCCGCTCCACTCCCACCTCTGGCTGCCTCAGCCTAAACCGGCTGCAGTGCATGGCATCATGTTTGAAGGACCTGCAAAAGAACTGGACAAAGACTGGGATACTTTGTGGTTTCACAATACATATAGATATATATACATATACATATATTATCATATATTATCCCAATATATCCCCTCACATCCCAATAAAAATGCGGTCTTTTTGCTGATAGCCATCCCGACCAGATTTTATCGAAAGAATTTATCGCCTGATCGCGGCAGCTCTGCTCGCCCGATCCGTCTACCTGGTAACATGTAACCAGCGTGCGTTGGGGGTGCGTTGGGGGTGCGTTGATAGGTACGGTACCATCTGGTTATGACTAACATAGCCATGGAAAATCTCTTATAAATGGAGATTTTAATGGGAAAATCATCTATAAATGGGCAATTTTCCACAAATCCATGGATTTAGCCTCTGGTAAATTAACATAGACCCTGGCAGTTGTCGGGGTTGGAAGATTCGTGAAACCGTTAAAACTGTTGGCTATTTTCAGGGTCTATGTTCATCTACCAGAGGGTATAACCTTGGGATTTGAACCCACATAAGTGGATATAAGTGGGATATGATATGATATGGGGCCCCACTGTGGCTACATAACCACGTGTAACTGGAACTAGACCCGAGAGTAATCCTTCAGCAATTTCCTTGCAAAATGGCGACAGCGTGGGTCAAAGCCCTAGGCCCAGTACCCTGGTGACCCTCAAAATAGCGGGTAAATGGATGCTTATTCCACCAAAATATGATACTCGGTACCATAGGGTTGAACCCATCCCCATATCTTGCAAAATACGTTGCAATAAATGGTTAGAAGTTCATGATGGTTTGCAAAAGGGGGAGTACCGTCATTGAGTTTGTGCGAAAGTGCCAAAAATACAACTAGTCTTGGAAAGTGGCAAGCTAAAAGGCCCAAATCGGTGTTGAGTACAGTGTTGAGGCAAAACCAGATGGAATTTGACGGCGCGGATGGTGTGTTCGCTTCATTTGGTGAGATATGACTACAGGTACTTGCATGGCCTTCAAAAGGTGGGGCCTACAGCTACTTTCGCAATCAGGATAAGTTGGTACTACCAACAACCACCAACCGTCACCAACAACCACCAACAACCACCAACAACCACCAATAACCACCAACAACCACCAACAACAAATATGGCAATTAGAATTCCTTGTTCAGAACGCATCGGTTTTTCCCGATGTGCCTGAGGATAAGTCCACCTGAAGAAGACTAGTCAATTGGGATCATCATCCCAGTTCAGGCGATAAAACACAACACAAATCACTATTGACCAATATGATCTCTAGATTTTGGTTATACAAATGTGTGTGTGTATATGTATAATGCAAGATATATATATATATGTATGTATGTGTATAATATATGCGCATATTATATATATATATATATGTTTATTTATATATATGGTGTATATGTACAATATATATATAGAGAGAGAGAGAAAGCTACATATAATATACATATATCATACACACACCCCTTCCCCAAAAAACATGGTTGGTCGCCTCCAAATGTGGACACCTCAGATCGAATCAGCAGATCCAAGGTGAAGATATCATGGATGAAATGGTGAAATGGCCCATTTAATGGAGATTTAATGGGATACTAGGGGGTTGTAATGGGATTTTTAATGGGGGTTCTGATGGGATTTGAATGGACATGATGATTTGTGACACCGGAGGGTATAGTGAAAAATAAAATGTGGATGTTAAATACTATTACAAGGTATAAAACAGTATAGTATTAAGGCTTCAAGGGGTTTACATGATTTAAATGAGTCATATAGTCATATATATCTACATATGTCAATATATATATATACATATACACCCAGATATTAAACAGTATATAAGTATATACAGAGTATATAACACCTAATGGATTTATAGGGAAAAATGTTAACTTCCTTAATTGTATACGTCAAGAATTTAAAGCAATCCCCACATGAGTTGGTCACGGTCAATACGATTCGGGTGCCTACATGGATTGTCATCACTATCATCATTCCCTTCAAATGGCGGGGTGTACCCAGTTTTCAGATACATTCAAGATTATATACTTGAAATTACTTGAAGAGCTGAGAATTGTGGTGGAAACAACATCTATTTTCTGTCCATCCTAAAAATATGGTTCTATCATTTTTTGGGGACCTGTACTGGTTCCATTGGTAACCGGTGAACTTTCAACCCCGAAAAATATTGGTCGATGGCGATCATCTTGGTAAAATAGCCATGTTGGGAGTATTGCGGTATACCACATTTTCAGACAAACCCATTTGCCAAATCAAAGATGGATAAAGATGGATGATTTGCTTTAGATGGGGTAACTGCACAACCGGAAGAGTTTTTTGGCATTTTTCCGCGCAGAAACAACGGACGGCAGTCTCCACACAGGAGGTCCGTTGTATCATCTCGAAGCACCTTGGATGTTGGTTTCTGTCCTAGCTGGGAAAGATTTTCTAGTCTCCAAAATGTGTCATTTGGGATGAAACAAAGCTCCAAATTGTTGGAATTTTGGTATGAAACAAAACTTTTGTCAAAAGGAATGTACTAGCAAAACTGGGCTGCATGATTGGAACCAATGCTTGCAAGTTCCCCACAGTTTGGGCCTCATTTTTTGAAAAAACACGTGCAGAACACTTGACAAAACGGAAACAAATACAACATACTCTCAAAAAAATGATGCCGAAACAAAATCAGTATAATATAATATATATATATATAATATATATATAATATAATATATATAATATATATAATTATAATTATATATATACAGTATTATACAGTATACTCGGCCGGGTGACTATTTTCGACCACCTAGCCGCTTCATCTCGTTCTTGTTTTGTTGTGCCTGGGAAGATCCAGATGGGCCGAGTTTCCGCAGCCGCGACTCGTGACTGGTCCCCAAGGGATGGGGTGAAAAAAAACGGAAAAAAAAACTGTAGCCTTTGAAATATCCCTTTTCCATGAAATGGCACAACTTTGATCTTTAATGATCTTTAGATGATCTTTAGATGTTTCGTAGGTCGTAGTGTTGCGTATTTTTTTCCACGATGTACAGACAATGATACGTACAATTCTTTGTGGGCAGATGATTATCCACACCAATTAGCCACACGAGTTTCACAACTCTAAGAATTAGTTTGAATGGAAACCCCTTCATCAAATGAAGGTTTCCTAAAATAGGGGTACCCCTAAATCATCCATTTTAATGGGATTGTCCATTATAAACCATCTATTTTAGGGTATTTCCATTTATGGAACCCCCAAATGGGAAAAGCAAAGCCATTCAGTGAAAATCTTAGCTCTTCCCTGGCTCGACCCTCTAAAGCTAATGATCAATGGTGATGCTGAGCATTTATATAATTGCCTAAAAATATAACAATTATCAATCCATAAAGCTTTTGAACAACTGTGAGCTACCCATCTTATCCCTAGATTCCATGGCTCTTTCAGGAATTTTCAACATCCATATCATCTCCGCCTGCTGTTGGAAGGACCAGCCCTTTGTAGGCATATGGCGATTCTTTGTCGCCTTGTAGCTCTTACGTAGGTCCTGAGGACATCTGAGGACCAGAGATGATCTTCGCTTCCGATGTGGAGTTGTCACTTGAGTTGTAATCGAGGTTTCAGCAATATGTTGCCTTGGGAAACCAGCAAATGCCTTTTTTTTTCACCAGCAAATGCCTGTAAATTCCATATACTTCTTCAAGATCTTCAAGCCCAGTTCCAGTTCCACTTGCTCTTCAACCTTTTCAGGCGCAGTTACGTAGTTTTCTATTAGAAACCCCTCCCGGTGCACGGGACGGCATGCTTGGCTGGAAAAGACCCAGGATGTGCATCCCATGACATTCTCATACTTGGGGCCGTTTTTTTTAAGACCCTTTGTCAGCGATGAAGCCACAAAAGTGTTGGCAATCTTCGCTTCCTTGACCAAATAAATATCAAATGTTTGGGATAAATATGGATAAATGTACTACAGTAAGGGGTAAAAGATGGTATTTCAGTACTCAACAACTGTAGCCAAACCCAAGCAAAATGATCAACCGGGAACATCACCAAGGCTCTTTGGTCAGTTCATCCTCCATCCCCGACATGAAAACATCCAATGGATCCACTTCAACTTGAGCCAGCTCTGTGGTGGTTGCAGTTGTGGCATCCTGCCGCGGTCGTTCATGCCTCGGCGTTGACCCGCAAGATCAACGATGGATTGATAAACGCTGACTATTGGGGAGATATCCCCCCAATAGTAGAGATAAATTACCATCTGGCTATGACTAACATAGCCATGGAAAGATCCACCATTTTTAACAGGTAAACCATCTATTTCTATGGGCCATCTATACCATGGCTATGTTAAATAACCAGAGGGTACTCTTAAAAATTGTACCCTAGGTTAGTGTAATAAACCCATGGTTATCATTATCCATGTCCCTCTCCGAAACCATCCGAATCATCCAAGGCACTCTTCCTTCGTGGCGCCCGGACAGTTCATCGTCATATCCTCTTCCGACTGGAAGACGCAGCCGCAATAAACACCTCAGGGTCACATGCAATATGTCTAAGAAACATGTTGCTAGGGAATTATATAGATTTAACTGAGGAAAATGATAAGATAACGAAAGAAGGAGGGTAAAATGGGATATATAACCAACCATCTCCAATATCGGTGTGCCTGAAAATTGGGTATCAACCACCAATTTAGGGCAAAATTGTATTGGACACATGATGATAAAGCATCAAATTTAGAGGTACCCTATTTTCAGACACAACCACATGTTACCCTCTGGTAAACTAACATAGCTATTGAAAATGGCCATTGAAATAGTGGATTTTCCCATTAAAAATGGTGGTTTTCCATAGCTATGTTAGTTTACCACATGGTTAGCGCGTTCTTTTGCAAGGCACAATAGCGATGCCGATTCCTCAACTTCGTCAATATTTCGTCCAAGCATGCTCGAGCTTGCAGCAAATCCTGCATGTTTCGCGCGTGTTTCTGGGTAAATTACCCTCTGGTAAACGAACATAACTATGGAAAATCACCATTTTCAATGGGAAAATCCACTATAAATGGTCATTTTCAATAGCTATGTTAAATTACCAGAGGGTATAATATTTCACTAACCTGAATTGTTGGGCCATTTGGGGATGATTTCCCTGAAATAAACCATGATTCCAGGGTTCGGTCGCGACGTGAGGTCGTGATGAAATTTACCCAGATGTTTGGCAGGGGATGTGTCAAGCATGGCAGTCACACCATGATGGCTATTGTGGGCCCGGCCCATCCGTCTGAAACTCCATCTGAATGGGCATCCGTGAACATCCCATCATGACTCTGCTGGGGCTGGGCTTCCGTGGCTATGATTAGATATGGAAATGCGTGATGATTTTTTCCATGATCCATTCACTTGTCCAAAATCCATATCATATTTTTCTGCATGCTCTGGGTATTCTGCTCACTTTGTGGATGAGCAAGGTACCATGGGCCATACTGCACAGAGGTGAGGCTATGTGCGCCATTGAATCCCTGATGATCGTCCCATGGACGTTCAACGAACAAGTGGACCATCATAGATCCCAACATGTGCAGTGCTGTCATGGGGATGTTACCCTCTGGTAAACTAACATAACTGTAAAAAATCACCATTTTTAATGGGAAAATCCACTATAAATGGGCCATCTATACCATGGCTATGTTAATTCACCAGAGGGTATATGTTGTAATCTTCTCCGAATGAATTCAACACCATATCAAGTCAAACACAATATCCATCCATCACTCATAGTTGTCGCCACTGAAAAAAAAAACCCTCAATCTTTCTGGGAAAAATATGGAAAAATATCACAAACCCCATGAGGCCGCTATAAATGACAAATAGAAATGTCCCCGATCTCCAGCAAGGTTCGAAATCTCAAGCACCCCACAGTTCAAGGCCGAAAACACATGGGTGTGTCCGAAAATTGTGTATGTATACAGTAGTATACCGAAACAAATTGTCATGTTGATGGGAACAGAGATTTATAATCTATAGTCAACCATCAAATTTGCTGTTCCCCTAAATATTCAGACACACACACAAATGGATATTGCTGGATATATATTCATACATTCCATTATATCATATTATATCCAGTTTTTCCTACTTGAACCCACATATAGTTGATGCTAAATCATCCTAAATCCCCACTTTTCCTGGTAAATCGCATTTCTTGATGGTTAAAAGTTAAAACACACTAAATGTTCCAAGATCCTTCATCTGACCCTGGCAACCCCTCCTGACACGGCGGCGGACGTGACAGTCCCAGCTGAGCGCTGCAGTGCTCCAGCGCCCCGTGGGCGTCAGAGATCTGTTGCTGTAGATCTCGCAAGGACTGAGTTTTCCTGGGATGACCAGGGGGGAAAATCACACTAAGATACACTATGATACCCTCTGGTTATGTCAAAATAGCTATTGAAAATGGCCATTTATAGTGGATTTTCCCATTAAAAATGGTGATTTTCCATAGTTATGTTAGTTTACCAGAGGGTACATGTCTGTAATTTGTGTCTTAGATTGCATTTGTAATTGAATTAGGATGTTAACTAAGATGGTTTATGTAAGGGTTCCAAAGTCATCCTCTTGAAGATGGAGACTATATCATCTATAGTCCAGAAATGTGTACTGGAGGGGACTACTCTGAGAAACAACCAGTCGGTGCCATTGAAACTTGACCAACTTCGAGAAATCATCATTGAACCATAGCTGAACTGATCCACATCTCTTATTTTTTTGATTTTTGGAGGTTCCGGGCGCATTTGAGGTCTGTCACCCTCCCAACCCCACCCTTGCTGCCCGGGGGCAAGTCTGCATCCGCAGGGGCTCGCGGCACGTTTTGCTCTCGGAATTTGCGCTCGAACTCCTGCCAAAGATCGGCCCTGAATGGATCTGCATATTTCGGATACAGATGGATACAGCATTGCATATTGAAAATACTCAATACCCTCTGGTAAACTAACATAACTATGGAAAATCCCCATTTTTAGTGGGAAAACTCACTATAAATGGTCATTTTCAATAGCTATGTTAAATTACCAGAGGGTACATCTCTTTACCGTAACATGTAACTACATGCTACATAATACAGCCGGTGACACAGGTGGCATGATGGGATGTGACTGAATAGTGAAGCTCAAGTTTTTAGCACATTTTAGCACCATCAAACTCACCAACAAATCCGAGTCCCTAATTATTTGATATTAGTTGGCAGAACACTTCTGTCACAGTTTCCCCCAAAAAAAATATCCCAAATTTCACAAACCATCCAATTTCAGCTCCATCCAGATCTCCTCCCAGGTGGGCACATCCCACCAGGGTTTCTCTCGCTTTCGCTTGGCCGGCCGCGCCGCTGCCGCCTGCGCCGCTGCCGTTGGGGCGGCGGCGCTGAGCTGCTCGAAGGCTTCGCTGAGCTTTTGGAAAGCGGCCTGCGCCAAGTTGGCTGCCAAGTTGGCTGGAATTGCACAGCCATGACTCTATAGTAGGTATCTCCTGGAGGCAGGGACCCAGATCTAGGACATGAAAAAATGCCGAATCTCTGTGATACAACACTCAAGAGAACTCAAAGTCAGTCAAAGGTGTTGATTGCGACCAGGAAAATCCCCTCAAGTCAAGCATCCTCCCTTTAAAAAAGAAAAAAACAACAACAAAACACCCATGGTGTTTGTTGCTACTGCTACTGTATGCGCCTGCTGATCATACCCACATCTAGCCACGCCTTTGCTTCAGGAATCTCACTGCACTTGTCAGGATGAACCAGGAGAGCCAACCTTAAGCCATGGGAAGGATCTCCCTTGGCTTCCATGATGGCAGGCTTTCTAGAGACACACCTACTCTGGTCATTTCACTTAGCTATGGAAAATCACCATTTTGAATAGCTTATAAACATTCTGATATATTCTGATAATCTACTTTCATTGGGCCATTCCAGTGTCATGGTTGGTTGCTGGCGGGTGAAAATCCATATCCCCGTACTGATACTTTTGGTGGTGTTAGCACGTGAAAAGTGAAAAAAAAACATGCATCCTATAAATGATGGTGGTTAAATCATGGTTTAATAATATTTGAATACCCATTAAACCATGAAAAACATCTACTTTCATAGGAATCATAGGCCATGTTCCATTGCCATGGTTGATTCCTGGAGGGTATAATCAAGTTGCGATTGGGAACCTCATCCACATCCCCACGATGGTGCAAAAAAAAACAAATAATGGTTGATCATAGTTGATCCCTATTAAATAATCATGAAAGTCAATCAATAATCCTCATAAAACTGGTGGATCTAAAAAAACTCCTCAATGAATACCCTCTGGTGAACTAACATAGCAATGGAAAATCACCATTTTTCATGGGAAAATCCACTATAAATGGCCATTTTCCATTGCTATGTTAGTTCACCAGAGGGTAATCAATCCCCAAAAAAAACCCTCAATGAGGTGTTTCTTCAATTTTCCTCATCGAACTGGTGGACCCCCCTTTAAAAAAAAAAACGAGCTTCACATGAGACCAAATCATCCCAGGAATCCCAATAGTTTCACCATGTTACACCACATATTCATCGCAAATAACGGATCCCAGGGGTCCCATGATCCCATATTCATGGCATATTGGCATTGTTCCATTTAAAAAAACATGGGATCCCAATGATCCCAAGAGTAAATTTACGGAATATGGGATCATGGGATAATTTTCCAATAGGCATCATTGATCCCATAGGTCCCATATCTGAATAATGATCCCATTAGCTATTAATCCCGATAGATCATGATAGATCCCAATAGTGTGCATTATACCACATCATTATCCCAATAATAATCCTCAAGAATCGTCAAATAATAGAAGTCTTACCCTCTGGTAATTTAACATAGACCCTGGCAGTCATCGGGGTTGGAAGACTAGTTTCCATTAAAAATTGGTGATTTTCAGGGTCCAACTGTTTATTTACCAGAGGGTAATAATATCCATTAACCACCATTAACCACTATTAACCATCATTAACCATCCAATTTACCAGAGGGTAAGTGTTTGTGTTTACAATCCCAACAATCCCAACAATCATCCCCTGATCCCAATAATCCTCCCAGTTATCCCACTGTTATAAGCCCAATATTCCATCAGAATCCATCAGAATCCCACTATATGCTGTAGTTACCCTCTGGTAATTTAACATAGCTAATTATTGAAAATGGATGAAAATGGCCCTAATCGAAATAGTTGATTTACCGAACTTCAAGATGGTGATTTTCCAAACCTAACTCTTAGTTTACCAGTTTAGGCTATACCCGACGCAGTCATCCGGTGAAAAAATCCAAGCCGCTTCCGGTACTGTTTCCTCAGTTCCTCCAGCGCATAACGAGGCTTCCCTGGAGTCAGTTGCAGCGTGGCCGCGTGGCCTCTGGCGGCCAGGATCTGTGTCACAGCCGCGTGGCTGGCCATGGCACCAAAAAGACCGTCTGACGGACTCGAAAACCTCTGGAAAACCCTATGAAAATCTTGGAAATCTATAGAAAGTTCATGAAAATCTATGGAAAATGCCAAAAGAAACATGTAACAACCCCCCAAAAAGGAAGGATGAAATGGTTTGGGGATGGGGTGGATCAAGGAAATGTAGCAGCTACATCATATCATTTGATGCTGTTTAAAGCTACAATAAATAGTGTTCCTATTCTTTATCTTGCTGAGTCTTGGAGCCAGAGCTGGATCTTCGTCATCTGCGTCACATCTCCAGGTTGCTGGTTGACCTACCCCTCTGAAAAATGATGGAGTGAGTTCGTCAGTTGGGATGATGACATGACCCCAATATGATGGGAAAAATATGAAAAATAAAAGCCATGTTCCAAACCACCAACCAGTAGCTATAGGGTGAACTTGTTATATTTTTGGGGAAAAAACACGGACACTCTCAAATACAGTGTCACTGTAGGCACACGTACTTCTGATGAAACTCCAGATCGGCGAACTCTGGTCACAGCAGACCCAATTGCACTGCCCTCGTAGTCGCTGCAGTCCAACATGTGTCGATGTAAACATCTTTTGCCAAAGATTGGAGGGTCTGAAAAACGGGACATGCCAAAAATGAGAATTTTTCATAGGGAAAATGATGATTCAACAGCATTGAAGGCCCTGCGCCGTCTTGGACCCCGACTGGCACAGCAATAGGCCTGCAAGTGCGTCATTGCTGGTCGCCCTCTCGACATGTCATGATCATCCTCCCCAACGGAGAAGTGACATCTTTTTACATACCCTCTGGTAATTTAACATAGCTATTGAACATGGCCCATTTATAGTGGATTTACCCATTGAAAATGGTGATTTTCCATAGTTATGTTATAGTTTACCAGAGGAGTCAATACACAAAGCAAACAGGGGTGAAAGGACATCAAGTTGGCTTTTTTGTGTGATTTTTCGTGTGATTTTTTGCTCGACATATTCCATGGATTGCCGTCTTCGGATGCTGATGTCCACCCACCCAGTGATCACTGTGTATAACCGTATAACCGTTACTCTGACATGTCAACCATGTCATCAAATCTCCAGTGCCAACATCACCAAAAGGAGACCCCAAACGCTATTCAGGTGTGAACCAAGGTTTGGTAAACCCAAACGCTGCTTTGGAGCTGATATAAACCAGCCATTCATTGGATATTCATTGGATGTTGGATCCATCCTCCAGGAAACGGCATCCCATCCCCGCTATCCAAACGGTGGTTACACCCCAAAGCCCAAACCACCAATGGCCCTTGCACCCACTGAATGCCTTGGTAAAAATGTCAGCTCCATGGCGCTGATAGCTCTGAATGGTTGGCAAATTCCATTCGGAATTATGGCAGGAAAATCCTCTTGTTTCACCAGTTTCACCTACACTTGTTCTGAACTCATAGAAGTCTCGCTTTGGAATTCCTTGGCACACAAAATCTTGCAGCCACAATTGATGCTTTGACTCTGCTGAGTGGCAGTGATGTGGATGCTTGAGAAGACTTATCCTCAAACTCTTCGTCTTGTGCTTCGTCGCTATTGCAGCTACACGAAGGGTCACATCCACGGAGCGTAAAAGAAAACACACGACCGCTGCCCTACGTATCCATGCCTAACATAATTCATTTCACAGGTATTGCCGGCATTGCTGTCATTGATTGATGTTCAGCAACAGTACGTTGATAGTATTGAGCCCTCTGCAATGACATTCCAAGGCTTTTGTTTGGTGCCCACAACAGTTTGCGAAGGAATGGATATATGCAGCACGTGAGCAGTTCAAACATCCATTTATATATTCATACAGTATATCCATGTTTGATGTCCACCCGTCACACCAAAGTTGGTGTATACGGCTTTTGGGACTGGTCTGACTGGTCCTCGTCTTGCTGCTGCCATGTTTTTCTTCGAAATGTTCTTCGCAATCAATGGGCAACTCGTGGCCCGATGCAGCGATGCAGCCTACATGTCCCAAAAGACACTACCATGCTTCACTCGCTCAAAGATCTTGGCGCGATTCGCAGCCATTTCCTCGGCCATGGCCATGGCAGGGGGTCATGAGGTCCTTGATGGAACAAAGTAAATCACAAAAGCATGCCATTATCTTCGCCCAATGCCAATGTGTGGAGTTTTCCACTTAGTGGACCGTTCTGATCATCACGGAGACAGGGCCGTTCCATGTGTCAATATGATTTAAAGTCCGCTTGGGGTGATGCCCTGAAGAGGATCGTTCCTTGAACTATCCGGCAAATCCCACAGGAGGGGATAGAAAACTAACAGATCTTGAAACAACTTCTCAACTGGGGTTTATCATTGTTACAGGGTGTCAAAAGAGGTGTTGATGGCAGAGCATCAGGTCCGCCCAACCTGAATTATCGAAGATCTTCCAACAATCCTAGCATACCAATTGAAAGGGTTGGTGAAAATCCCCGCACCATTTTCCAAAGCACAAATCAGGGCTGGAACTGTCACTTCCATGTCTATGATCTTTGCTTCAAACATGTTTCAAAAATCAGGGTGGTGAACTCTCACTGCCTTGCTTCCTCATCCCAAGATAATACTCACCACTGCAACATCTACCATCTGGTAATTTAACATAGCCATGGAAAATCCACCCATTTTTAAGAACGGTAAACCATCTATTTCGAATAGGGCCATCGAAAAACCATGGCGAACTGTTCGTCATAACCAGAGGGTAAGGTGTTCCATGGTGTTCCTCTGCACTGTCCAACAACCCTGGGGGATTTCTTCGGGCCACGCCCCCCGTTGCTCCGAAAGACCACGGGAAACCACACACCCGGCGCGACATGGCCCTCCAGAACCTCCAGGCTAAAGGCAGCCGTAGCCAAGCCCACACAGTCCTGGCTGGCTCGAAACTATCTGCTGGTGCTGGCTGTGCCCATCTTGAAAAATATGAGAAAGTCAATGGGAAGGATGACATCCCATATGTATCCATATACTATATATTATTATATATATCCCATATGTATATATATATACATCCCATATATGAAATGGAAAATAAAAGCCATGTTACAGTCACCACCAACCAGCTATGAGTCTGTCTGAGATTTGGGGACCCGAAAACCCAATGGTTATGAACAAAAAAAGGTTCCCCCTCTGAAATATAACCAAATATAACCATGTAAGGAGGATATACCGATATACCCCATGACAAACTCATAGTAGGATCATATGTAAAAATGCTGGGAGGACTTCGATCAAACCACCATCCTCTGGATGCTGAACACCCACCGTGTGCAAGGGCAAGAACTTTGGTCAAAATCTGGGCAAGAGTAAACTGAAGCTATCTTTGTGGCTGGCAATCTATCTATGTGGCTATGGGGTGCAAACTGGGGTGACTAATAGATGGCCGTGGCGCTTTTGTCAGGCAATGGGTTTGGAGAAAGCAGGCTGGTCCACCATTTCACTGACAGAATATGACAACGTGTGACCGAATCTCTTTTCCGTGGCATTCACATATGGGTCACTAGACATTCCCCGGGAAAAAGTACAGTACTTAGTAGAAAACACTGGTGCACAAATGCTACCGAATATTGAGTAGCGTAGCACCGAGTATGTATCGAAATTCTAGTGTAGATCCTGCAGCTTAGCATCATGTATGGCTAATGAACTTTCAGCAGGGCTCATGTATCAAACGTTATTGCAGCCCCGCTGTATCTGTTCTACTGAAGATGAACCACATTCAATGGGATAAAACTGTACTGTAGTGAAACTGATAACATTGATACAGGGAAAAATATAGCAATTGACATGGTAATAATAACACTATGGACAATAATAACAATAATACTGAAAACTAAGACAACAATAAGAATAAACAAATAAACAGAGTAACAATGATAACAACAAAAGTAACAATGATTAATAATCATAATGTGTGTTTAAGTTTCGCCCCAAGATTATGGTTGGGCTAGTTAAATCATGTTAATTCCACACTTTTGCTCAAAATACCAGCAGCAACCCACATAAAATCCCACCTTTGCACCAAGATTATTGTGACATACTGTGGATCGTTGCGAAATCCTCCAGTTGAGAGCTGAAGTTTATCTCGTTATCCCAGTATTGAAAAAATGTCTCCTAGTTACCAGTTGAGTTACCAACTGCTGCTGGGGTTGATTCGGTTGATCATGTTCATCCACTGTATTGGTTACATAGATTGATGGAAAAATGCCACAAGTTGTGTATTGGTAACCTGGTGACATCAATGGTTTTTGCTTATCAATGTAACATCAATCTGATGTCGTATTGTTGATAACCTCAATGTGAAAAATTACATCAATGCAACATCAATGTGTCATATGCTTTAACCAATTAAATTTCATTTTAGAATGTTACATGGTGAAACATGTCCATGGTTTCTAACCCCACATAAAACCATGATTGCACCAGGATTTCACCAAGCCCATCCTCCAAATCTTCGTGCGTCACCCGCAACGTCACCTCTTCGCCGCTGCGGCTCCTGGCGTCGATGCGCATGGCGTTCTTGGAGCCCACCAGGCGGTCAACGGCGGTGATGATGGGCATCGAGAAGACAGCCACCTGAGGAAAGCCAGGAAATGGGATTTATAACGATTTTTATTATGGGACTTTATAGTGATTCAATGGGATATTAATATTATTAATGGGATATGCCCTCTGGTAAACGAACATAACAGGATTGGGCCCCAGTTCGGAATCGCTAAGTTGGTGTATAACTAGAATAAGAATAGTGTATGATACGCAAATAGTTAAGTTATATTTAGATGGGCGTGTATAAACCAACAAACATAACTGGGATAGGTCAATCCATTGAAAACCCAACTATTCTTAGTATGAATTTGTATTTGTCTTTGTAATATGTCATGAAATTTCCTCTTAGTTAAGTATGATTATTTTTCGTGAAATCATTTTTAACAACCCAACTAAATTCATGGAAAAAAATCGTGAAATTTTGCCCCATTTATCATTGTTTTTTTTTCATGGCGATAGTTTTCTTGGTTTACCCATTGGGATGATGGTTTACCAGCAATAATCATCGTTACCCTCTGGTAATTTAACAAAATAGCTATTGAAAATGACCATAGAAATAGTGGATTTTCCCATTAAAAATGGTGATTTTCCAGTTCGCTATGTAACAAATTACCAGAGGGTAAGAATGGTGAATGATATGGGAATCTTAGGTTCCTTTTAGAACCATTGAAGCATGCTTAGAACATCTGAGCCACCTGTTTCATCTGTAGAAATATCGATCTGATGGCTATTAAAAAGAACATAAAAGTCGACTTGGTTAATATGTTACCCTCTGGTAATTTAACATAGCGAACTGGAAAATCACCATTTTTAATGGGAAAATCCACTATAAATGGTCATGTTCAATAGCTATGTTAAATTACCAGAGGGTATTTGATGTTATTTGCTTCAATGAAGGTTGTAAACCCATGAAATCTGGGTGTTTTCCTCGGATGATTTTTGAAAATATCTCAGAGATGGTGAAACTCCCAAGAAGTCAAACAAAACCTGCGGCTTCTGAAGCTACCTGGGATGCCTTTGTGTTAAGACCCCAAAAAAAAACTCTATTGTAATCTCAAGGGTTGACATGTTTGATTCGTTTGATGGCTTAACCACCATGTAAGAAAGAATATCCAAATTCTACTGAGTGAGTTGATACTGGGGTGAAGCCATATCTAAGTCTTAGTCAATTTGGTTGGATTATCTTAGTGAGTTCGAACAGAAAATGCGGCGTGAAAAACCTAATAATTTCTAAGACTTAGTCTGACTTGGTTAGGAGCAATAATCCAACTGAGATATAAGTATAGTGGAACCAAAATGTTGTTTATAACCTACAGACATCAGGATCCACAAGCTGTTTGAAATTATGACGCTAGAAATTATATTGGGATTCGGGATATATATATATATAGCAACGAAATGTGAGGTTAGGGATGTTTGAAATAGAATTTAATATGGTTAGTAAATGTTAGTAGCTGAGGCACAGACATAGATTCTACATGATTCTACACATGCACATGTACGTATATATAGCGTCTATACTATCATATATTGAATATATGCAAATATACACACATGATGGAACATGGTACCGGCCCATGAAAATGAACAGTGAATCTGTGCATCATGACGCCCCAACCTTCAGCCCATCCATGCATGGTGCTTAAGCCAGGAAAACGCCATTTAAAAAATGGGATTGAACCAACAATGATGGGTATAGTGTCAACAACATTGGGGACTTCATCCACAACCCAGTGACTATGTCATGTGATTTTGTGGGATCTCCCGTTTTAAAAGATTCCTGGGTTGGTTTAACCGGTGTAAACCTTGTTTTGCTCAAACAATGCTTAAACCGAAAACGTTTAAACCAATGCAGGATAGCAGTGGATCCTAGTGAATTTGTTTAAACATGTTTAATCAAATGTTTAAACATGTTCGCTGCAACCTGGACGTTTGCCCGGAGTTGATGTCCCGCAATCAACGTATTTATTGTTCAGAGTGGGTGGCTATGTTTGATCCCTCATGAAGATAAAGTTGATGTTGTTAGCCCGTTCAGCATATTGGTCATAGGGGGTGGCGGATGTTGTTCCCTCATGAAGATAATGTTGATGTAATTACAAGATTCAACATTGGCCATAGAGGGTGGCGTGTTGTTAGCCTGTTCAGCATATTGGTCATAGGCGGTGGCGG
>Ga0126342_10010777_pt1 | contig 16371 bp, 8 predicted proteins | sample Cyp1metagenome_FD_92528 | JGI IMG/M metagenome (GOLD analysis project Ga0126342, IMG submission 92528) | Coral microbial communities from Lord Howe Island, Old Settlement Bay, Australia - Cyphastrea 1 metagenome | ecosystem: Host-associated > Invertebrates > Cnidaria > Coral ... | reverse complement strand
TCCCATGGTTGGTGGTCTTTCGCCAACCCCTCTGAAAAATGATGGAGTTATTAGTCACTTGGGGTTATGACATTCCCAATTGAATGGAAATTCATGTTCCAAACAATATATATATATATATATATTACCTACATATCACTTGGGAAATTCCCATGATCCCAAGACCCACTGGCGACCCACTGGCCACCTGCACCGTGCACCAAGTGTTGGTGGAGAGTTTGAAAGAATGAAGTGACCCAGGTACCTGTGGAAGGTCCAGATTTTTCCGTGGTCGTTCACTGAAGAGCTGCATTTGGGGGTTCAAACATTGCCCCCTGGCCAGGTTAAAAAAAAAACATGCCATAAGTATAAATTGGGATATAATCGATTACAAATGGGATTCCATGTGTATATAAATATTATTACTGTATACATATTATAACATATATTTTCCATGATATCAATACCGTGTAGAAGTTGGCCACCCTAAGTTTAGCTTGCTGTAATATAATTAAACCCCTCGACTGTCGATATGTCCAGCATACGTATTAAATACGTATCATACATATCCAGAAATGCAAAAAAAAATGTTGGATTCCAAAGCAACAGAAACTTCCCCTCTGGTAAACGTTTACAAAAAACTATGGAAAATCACCATTCTTAATGGGTAAATCCACTATTTCTATGGCCATGTTCTATAGCTTTTTGTATGTTTACCAGAGGGTAAATTGACCGTCATTCCATATCATCAACATCCCTGAGTTTAGTTGTCCAATCTCATCGTTTTGGGGGCCACACATTGTACAAAGTGGTGCCCCACAGCTATAAGTTGATATATCTACCATAAACATCCATAAACCCTAGTTGCACAAAATATAAATCAATTCAACTAAGAAACCAGAGGACGACCTTCTAGTTGGGTTGATAGTTAACCCCAATTACTGTGTATCCCCATTAATTATCCCCATTGATGATCTCCATTATATCTCCATCGACACGTCGTTCTGACCAGGTCGCACCGCAGCAGTGGATCCACCGAAGACAAAGATCTGGTTGTCCGGGCCATGGATCATCTTGTGTCCAAACCTGCCGCAACGGCACCACATGGCTTCGATTTGGGTGAAAGCCGGTGAAACCATCAGAAAATGGTGTCGACTTTCGACCCTGGAAAACAAAAACCTGGTGTAAAATTGGATGTAGCCAACCTGGTTGGTGGTTTCAACCCCTCTGAAAAACATATGGAAAGTCATAAAATTCATGTTCCAAACCACCAACCAGCAACTATTGGGGTTGTGATAGGAAATCTCATGTTCTAGCTGAGGAACCTGGGGATTATGAACTAAGCCATATGAATCGGAAACCTATAAATCAACTAATGAGACGAGATTGCTTTATTGGGGTTTGACCGTCTAGATTGGACTTGCACGTAAAAATGGTGGTTTGACCAAACAAACAAACAAGCAAGCAAGCAAGCAAGCAAACAAACAAACAAACAAACAACACAAACAACACAAATAAACAAACAAACAAACAAACAAACAAACAAAACAAAACAAAACAAACAAACAAACAAACACACAAACAAACACCACAAATAAACAACCAACCAACCAACCAACCAGCCAGCCAACCAACCAACCAAACAAACAAACACTAATTTGTCCACCCAGCAGTAGTGGATATGGATGTCTCCAAAAATGCGTCGTATCCCCCAAGTGTGGCAATTTAAAGAGAATGAGGATCACTCATGGGATTTTGGTGTATCCTATGCTCAAACCAACCCAACTGGTGCAATTAATTGGAAAATGATAGCACTAGAAACTTAAATGGGCTGTCTAGCCAACAAAACTGGCAGGGTTTTCAACTATATTAGGAAACACCGATATGTATGAGTGAATGAATGAATGAATGTATGTATGTATGAATGTATGCATGCATGCATGCATGGATGTATGTGTGTGTATGTCTGTCTGTCTGCCTGAATGAATGAACGAACGAACGAACGAATGAATGAATGAATGAATAAATGTCGTGGACATACTACTTACTCAAATGGAGAAAACACTGACTATACACAATGAACTGCTTCATGGACTAAACTTTGAGGTTAACCAACAAAATTGGGCATAGCACCAGCTACCAATGGAATGTCTGACCAACTAATCCTATCGTCCTGATATTAAACGCACCCTAAATGGTCCCAAATATGTGTAAATCATTGTAAATCCCCTACTAAATCATGGTTCAATTATCAGAGTGAAAAGAAATTAGGGGGGAGGAATTATATAGACTGAGAAGCAAAAAAAACATGGGAGACTGTTGGCACTAGTCAAAACTCTAACGGCTAAAAATGGGACAGCATGATCCAATCTCAGGAAAAACCTGGGCAGGCACGAAATGAAGCTGGATAGCTCCTGGTGATGTCCCAGTTGCACAAGGTATGCCATGCCAACTTGGAAGCCAGCGGTGCAGCTGTCTGCGGAGGCGTCACTTCCTTGAAGTGAGGACCATAGACCGGTCGCTGCTCTTCCCATAGGCGTTGCAGACAGGTACCGTTATTCTTTATGGTGAACCAAATTTGGACTTGCCACTTTATGTTGAAGCAATGTTCTTTTCCATTCTTGTCGACTTCTGCAACACTCTTACAGTGGATCAACCCCTTGGTTTTCATCAACCTGTTGCTTCGACTGTTTTTTCATCATAATCAGTCTTCAACGTTGTCGTACAGATTGCACCAAAATGTTCGATTCATGTTCCCATAAATCTAACCCACATTGTTGGTTATATTTTTAATATCCCACTATGTTCAAACTTTATTCCCAATTTTGGTTGTAAAAACAAGTTTGAATGTGTCAACATTATGGAATGTTTTATAGCTACCCCATGTCCAATGTTTTGTTGGTTAAGTCAAGTCACAATAATAATAAATAATAATAACAATAGTAATAATTAAAAATCATAATACTAAAACAACAACAACGACAACAGCAGCAGCAACAACAACAACAACATGCCAATCCCCATTACACTCCCCTGATTTTGGTTGGATGCAAGAAATGTTATTCCTAATCCTGTGATGGCGGCTGCGACAATGTGGTAAACCTAATGCCATAAACCATAAACCATCCCATTAACCAACCATGACTGGTGGTCATTTTACATAATCCGTTAGAGGTATACCCAATGTCATAAATCTTCATTGGGGATGGTTTTATATGTTTAATATAGTATCACATCCCATATCATCGCACTACTTCTTACTGGTGCTAAACTTAGAGAATGGATGGGTTGTTGGGGGTTGCTGGGATGATTCTGACTAGTGATTATGGATCATTCCCGAAAATTCCCTGCTAAGCACCAGTAAGATTTTCACAATTTATCCCAATCTTTTCCGAAAAATCACTTTGCGCCGCGCCTGGGGGATGGCGCCTCACCATTGGTGTTGGGACAGGTCCAGGTTCCCGATCGAAGGTCCAGCCTGGAAGACAAGGTGATTTCATGGTGATTTAACCAAGAAAAATGCTGATGTTCTAGGGTTTAACTAACGAAATCTAGGGTTTGAACCAACAAAGTTGTCGATATAACCCCCAAAAAAGTGGTGTTGTTCTAGATTCTAGGGTTCAACCAACGAGAATTGAATTTTAAAATTGGATTTAACCCAGAAAAACTGGTGATTAAACCAGCAATTATGGATATAATGGGGATGTAGTAAACATTCAACCCCAGGTGACCCCTCCAACAACCCAAGCATTTTGAATCCCGAAGAGAATCCAGTGGGGGATATTGTTAGAGAAGTTAATCGTAAAACACACCCCAATTGAATCAATGTTTGGTAGTCGAAAGGGGCCAAAATTGAAGGTTTGCCATAGATGTTTTAGTTAACTCATATTGAGTTTAGCACATTGACGATTTAATGATCTCAAAATTTGGCAAACAAATGACCAAAATTGGAGCCGCCAATGCTGGAATCTTCACACTTTACATATTTCGACCGTCAAAAATCTGTCTATTTTCACATAATAAGCAATGCAAAGATGTTTGTTCTTGCATCCTGTGGCTGTCATATTTCATAAGGGATTCCACAATGGGGTCTTTCTTCTCCTGTTGCTCACGTTTCTCTTGCAAAATTTGATTCGCGATCCCATTGCCAAAGCTAGACTAGAGCGAAGAGTTTTCACATCCATCATCAGATATCGACCTTTCTTCCTCTGCTGCATGCTTCTCGACACGTTGCAAACCAGAGAGGATTTCATCCAATACTCCCGCGGACAGCCACTGCTCAAAAAGTTCCGGTCTGGAAACTCCAACGACCCTTTGATCAGTGCCTACGCGACCATAGTTGATTGCACTGACCGGAAAATGCTCCATGATCCGTAAAAAAAACGGGAAATGCTGGTTTCACCTTAGTTGCTCCATTGCCAGCGGGGGCCACGCGCACAGTTGACAAGCAGAGCGGGAGCAGAAAGCACCACAAAAGTCAAGCCACCTTGTGGCCCCAGGCAGACGTAGTCGTCCAGGTGGGCTTGATTGATGGTCTCCAAGCCCGCCACGTATGTGACCACTTCCCATTGAGATCTGGAGCTCGTCTCCACCTGCCACCATCAAGCCATTCATTGTCCTGGTGGTAAGCCAACTCACCTCTCCTATCATAAAACAGTTATCAATCTCCATGTTTGTAGGTTACATCCCCCGTTCTTACTGGATGTGAGATCCAGAGGGGTCCCAAAATCACGAGTTCAGTCCGGTGGACTCATATACAACATAGCAATAAGAAAAAGACAGAAAAGTGTTTCCAGGATGGTAGAGACTATGTGTTCCCCAGATTTTCCACCTGTCCAACTGTCCAACTTTGGGGCTTCCTTCACTGGGCTTCCCTGGCAGGTGGAGATCGTTCAAGGGCTGTGAGTAGTCAACGCTCTCATTTCCGCCTGCGGCGCCGGATTGCCATGGATCGCCGGGGTGTTTTCCCATCAAACATGGAGGTTTTACCAGCTACAGATGAAGCTTCAACCAGCCAAAGCTGAAACTATCACACACAAAATGCAAGCTTTAACGGAAAACACATGGAGATTTAAAGGATTTAAACATCAAACATAGCGATGTAACATATTTTAACCGATGGATACTGCAATTGATTTGGGATTGTCCACAAAGGGGTGTACCTCAAAATAGCTGTGGTAAAGACCACTATTATGATTGTGATTCGTGATATTTTTGATATCATGATTTCACTTTTCAGATAAACCTATATGGAGTCGGAGATTGATCGAAACTCTGGTAACAAAGCCATCTGCTCAATGGGCTCTCCATCAAAGAACACGGTGCCCATTGGGTGTGCCTGTATCCATGGGGTATCCCAAAAATCTCATGGCATCCCAAAAAAATCGGTATTTCAAACGGAACATGAGAAGTAATCAGATGGTCTTAGGAGTACCATATTTTCAGATAAACCCCTTAATTACGGAGTCTTGCGGATAGAATATGGAGGTGATTTAAGTACCCTCTGGGAACTAGCATAACTATGGAAAATCACCATTTTATAGTTGGGTAAATCAACGAACTCAATTGTCCATGTTCAATATTCAATAGCTGTGTTAGCTTACCAGACGTTAGAAGTTTCCGAATGTTCCAAACCATCAATCAGTGATTATAAGCCATTTATATGTGGGGATAACCATAAATAACCCATTCATATAGGGGACTTATTAATAAAGCTTGAAAGTCACTGGATTGAGGGTTTTCTTCTACAAGGAAACCATGAAGAAGCCATGGATTTCCCATGATTTCATAGGGGACTGTTCCTGCACACGGTGATCCAGTGATGATGCCCTGTCCACGTGAAACACCAAAAAAACCAACCAAACCATGTCCACGTTACGAAAAAGGGCAAACCCACGAGCCTTGATGCTGGCTGGTTACTACGGAATACTACGATTTTTCATCATCTAAAGTGAATCTAAAGTTGGATATTCATCGTGATTCATCGAGCCTACACCATCGAAAGTTCCATGGAATATGACGGCCTTCCGCATGCTTAAATCGCTTAAGCCTCGCCTCAGTTGTTGGTGAACACCAGCAATTTTCAGCAGATGTGTTCTTTCGCCTAAAATCCGATATGTTCATTACGAAAATAATGAAAACCAAAACCCTCTCACACACAGCTTTGGCCCTTAACAGTTATAAATGGAATTATATAACTCCTAAAACAAAGCTTATAGATCATTATAGGCCCATTTATAACGTCTCTTCTTCAACCCTTTTGTTACTGCACAAACTTCCCACAAGACAATCGGCATTGCATGTCGCCGACGGCGCCCCGCACCGAAGACCACGTAAAGGTCGTTGGCCACACATGCTCCGTGGAAGCAACGAGCGCTAGGCCTAAGGTGAACGACTGTTGGTCTGAGAAAACGGAGAAATTCTCAATCTACCAGTAGATTATATATAATATATACATATAATATACACATATTATATATATATATATATATATACATTATATATAGACATATTACATATATATATAATGATTATACATATATATATATATACTGATATATTGTGTATATATATATATATGTATATAGTAGATAGCAATACTAAGTTATGATTAGATTCGATATGATGATAATAATTCATTGATTTTTTGTTCTCTATGGCACAACTATTCTCATAATGATTGGTATAATTTGTAATTACAGCCGTTAATTGATTTTGACGTGATCATGATAACGGTAAAACCGTCACTGATTCATGATTAGACAGTCGTAGTTCATGACATAATGGAAATGTCATGTAGGATACTACTTACAAGGTGGCCCTCCTAGTTGTACGTTGGTTTATAACCCCCATTGACTATAGATATATCTACCATAAACCATAGTTAAGCCACTTATAAGGCAATTCAGCTATCTTAGTCACAAACCAACTTGGCTATTTAGGGGGCCCCGCATTGTAATGATGAGTACAATGCTTATAGATGATGATCATAGTATCATAGTTGACATTCAGAAGTTCACCCATATAGCCACGACTCAGGGTCAGCAACATCACAGCCGAAATTTGGATTTACCTCTTATTTTCGCGGAATCCTGCTTTTCTCTGGCTGAACACAAACACCAGTCGATCTCACTATCATGTCCTTCATTTCTTCCAATATATACACTCTTGTGTTGCATACTGTTATATCATGTTATCTCAGCATTGTTCATGTTTTCACATGCCATACAATTGTAGACCATGTCAGAAGTGGAAAAACATGATCTCCAACTGGGGGATGCCTACAGGTTATGACGTTCTTCACAGCAAATCTTGAATACTCTGAAGCAACAAAACAGAAGATTAATACACTGCAGTACATCAGTACTGAAAAGAAAATTCCATTCAAGAGGTTTCACGAGATATTTACCAAACCGTTTCTCAGTATTATGAGATGTTATTGTGATTATAAGGTATTTTCTGGGATATAATCACCATAAAAGATGCATGAAATAGTCTATAATCTATATATAATCATCACCCCTGAGGTTTCTTGGTGTTTCAATCCCTACCCATCCGACATTGGCTTCGCCCATCTTCGTCCCCCTTTTTTAGGCGGCGGACGGCGTTCCGCCGCAGCTCACTACCTGCGATGTGGATGTGAAGCGCCCTAGTAACTTTTAATAACCCCACTATAGTTCGATATATCTACCATAAACATCCATGACATAATGGAAATGTCAGATAATACTTACAAGTTGGTCCCCCAAACGTTGTACCTTGCCTTTTTTCACCCCTATGAAAACGATTTCGATATATCATAAACATTCATAAACCATCGTTAACACACCTAGCGAACTTCACCAATTTAAGCATCAAAGCATCGTCAAAATGATATCAAAATGACCAAAAATGGCGAACCATTGGGATTCAACCATCGAACATGGAGATGTCACAATCAAACGAATGGGGTGACAGCGTTCAGCAGCGGGATCACACCAATGCATAGTGGATACATAGTGGGTGTTCTAGTAATTCTTCAATGCGAATTCATGCATGATGTAATTCTGATATAGTGCGTTATTGTCAATTTTAAATTTCACACAGAAAAAATGGACATGGAATTATTTATTGGTAGCATTCTGTCTCAAGAAGGATTTACCAACAGTACGTTACATAGGAATAAAATACCTATCAATAATGATCTATGCATCTATCTGTCTATCTATCTATCCGTCCATCCACCCATACATCTAGTGACCCAAATATAAATCTATCTATCAATCTATTAATCTATCTATCTATTTATCTATCTATCTATCTATCTATCAATCTATCAATCTATCAATCTATCAATCAATCAATCTATCTATATATCTATTTATCTATCTATCTATCTATCGATCTATCGATCTGTCGATCTATCTATCTATCTATCTATCTATCTATCTATCTAATCTATCTAATCTATCTGACCTATCTAATCTATCTAATCTATCTAATCTTTCTAATCTATCTAATCTATTTGATCTATCTAATCTATCTAATCTAATCTATCTAATTCATCTAATCTGCCTATTCTATCTAATCTATCTAATCTATCTCATCTATCTATCTATCTATCTATCTATCTATCCAATCTATCTATTTATCTATCTATCTATCTATCTATCTACCTATCGATCTATCTATCTATCTCTATCTATCTATCTATCTATCTGTTTATCTGTCAATCTATCTATCTATCTATCCATCTATCTATCTATCTATCTATCTATATATCTAATCTATCTATCTAATCTATCTAATCTATCTAATCTATCTATCTATCTATCTATCTGTCTGTCTGTCTGTCTGTCTATCTATCTATCTATCTATTAACCTATCTATCTATTTATCTATTTATCTATCTATCTATCTATTTATCTATCTATCTATCTATCGATCTATCTATCTATCTATCAATCGATCAATCTATCTATCTATCTATCTATCTTATCTATCGATCTGTCTATCTATCGATCTATCTAATATTTCTATCTATCTAATCTATCTATCTAATTATTCTATCTATTATAATCTATCTATCTAATCTATATATTAAATCTATCTAGCAAATCTATCTATCAAATCTATCTATCAAATCCATCAAACCTATCAATCTATCAATCTATCAATCGATCAATCTATCAATCGATCTATCGATCTATCGATCTATCTATCTATCTATCCATAATGATATATTTATCAATAATGATATATCAAATGATATATCTATCAATAATGATCTATTGAAATCTATTAATCACAATGATCTGTCTATGAATGATGGCCTATCTATCCATCATGATCTTTCTATCAATCATGATCTATCTATCAATAGTGATCTATCTTCTGATCTTCTGAATTCGGATCTTCCGATCTATAGATCTATCTATGTATCTATGTATCTATGTATCGATCTATCGATCTGTCTATCGATCTATCTATCTATCTACCCTTTTTTGAGTTGGTTAGCATGCATTCTCCTGTATTTGGCTGAGTTTTAGTGGTTTACCAGCCTGAAATCAGGTCCTCCTTGTTTTGGGGAATTTCCCTGCTACATTGTTGCGAGGTCGCTCCATGATTTATCACAAATGGAAGTTTCCTACAATGGGAGGCACCCCAATAGCTGGATGATTTATACTGAAAAATCCTAGTAAAATGGATGATGACTGGGGGTACCCCTATTTTAGGAAACCTTCAAATAACTGTAAATGAGGCTTCACACAGAAAACATGCAGTAGATGAGACCAATCCCAATGCTCCATCAATGGTACTGTATATTTACCAGAAGGATCCAGAAGGCATGTTTCTTTCTCCATCAATATGTATCTTTCTGGCATGATGGCAGATTGTACCAAAATGTCAGAAAACTGGCAATAATTTCCGACCAAACAGGAGTTATTTACCAGTCATATCATATATATATATATACATACGGTTCTCAATCCACGTATGAACGGGACCTAGCATTGGTAGGGACCAATTGTTCTGAATAATTTAAAGACACAACCATATCCGAAGTAAGCGACACCCCTCATAGCCAGCATGGGGTCTTCGTTGGTGGTTTATCCACCTGCCCTATCCGCATGCCTCCCACTTCAGGTTTTGTGTCCTTGGCTCGATCGGCTGGATCGGCTCGACATGAAGGGCCCGGCCGGCGTGACATGTTTATTGCTTTAGTCCCCCTCCAACTAGTTGACTAGTTCGATATATCTAGTAATTAGATGTAATGAGTATAAATCCAAGAGCTATATACATGTTTATAAACATTAATTATTAGCTACAGCCCGCAGCAGAAGCCTATCTCCACGAGTGCTGGGGAAGCATTCTCCTTTCTTCAAAAACTGCCATGGCTACTCTTCGGTGGGGATGGATATCAAGGCGAAGCATTTGCAAACACAAAGAGACATGGGTATATAACGGGGATATAACCAACAATATCCAATCAATATCCAACAATATGTTTTTTATCTGTCTGACAATTGGTTTTTAATGGGGAACCTGATTGAGCAATGGATTTAGGTGCACACCATTTCCAAACAATCCATATTATATTTATTTTGGATTGTTTGCGCACATCCACAGTTCTTGCCAGTTGAATCTACATGTTTGCTGATTCATTCTGTGTTCAAAAGCATGCTTTTTGGTGACTTCCCATTTATCCATGTCCAGTCAGCACAGCAGTCCCCAAACTCAAGTTTCCCCATTTAACAATCCACAGATGGTTGTTTCGCTGAGCTAATGCATTAATAACAAAGAGCTGTGACGCCATGATCATCCAGATGATCCCCATTAATGACAACAAAATACCCTTCGGTAATTTAACATAGCTATTGAAAATGGGCATAGAAATAGTTAAGATTTACTAAAAATGGATGATTTTCCACAGCGAACTGTTAGTTACCAGAGGGTAATCCTCCTATCTACAGTATATACCTCCATTAATCCCATCCCCCTGATATTAAACACCAGCTAAATTCCCATAAGCCATTGTTTTTTTTGGGGGGGTTTAATATTAGGGGGAAGGGATTTTACCTCCACTAGTGACGTTGGTGGAGTTCCTCCCAAGGCACTGCAGTTTGTGAAGGCTGTTCGTCACGGAGCCGCTGTGGCTGAAGCGGCCAGCCCTCAGCATGGGGTCAAAATTCTGTAGCCCCAGGAACTAAATGGTGGCTTCCTGAAATAGGTACCCCAAATCATCCATTTTCATAGGATTTTCCATGATAGACAATCCATTTAATTTAGGGGTACCCCCGTTTATGGAAACCCTCAAACGGTTTATGCATACGCCCAGGTGCCCTAGGATGCTGTACGGAGCATTTTATACAGAAAATTGATGAAAATTGGCTATAAAGTGGTCCTCAGCCAACATCCAGAAAGCAGGTGGGAACCCTCTATGTTAATACACTAAAATCCGTGGTTCCCTTCGGCTTAATGTTTGACCCATCCCAATATGATTTAATCAACAAACAAAGGGACCTAACTTAACCATACTTAACCATCAAACATACCTGGGGATTTTGTTTGTTTATCAAGAATCATACAATTGGTCTCTGGGACCCTTTGCATCAAGCCTTGGTTTTCATCATAAGAATTCCAGGGTGCTGCACATATTCCTTTCAATTTAGAGAGTAGCAAATCGGATTTCAATCAATAACAAAATGGATCCTAAGCTGGTGAAAAGATATGTAAAACATAGGTCAAAATGAATCTCAGCTTGGGACATAGTAATAGACACTTTTGAAGATTGTGTCAATATGTCTTGCAGTAGTCTCTCTCTCTCTATTGGTTTGCAAATATTCTCCCAAATTTGGTAAACGCAAATTTATACAACCTCAGAGGTATAGTTTTTTTGTGTGAACCTATAGCTATCCTAAAATTATCCTCTGGTAATGAAAGATAGCAATGGAACATATCCCGTTTGCAAATGATTTTCCCAGCTATGAACCTCCTTTGAGTGGGGGAATTTACCCTTGCCACGTTACCAGAGTCTCCATTGGATCCCATGAAATGACATTTTTGTTGGTTAAACCACCATCAAACCCACATTTTTCACTAATCCATGGTAATTATCCTTGAATCCCATTGACTCTCATTATATATATATATATATATATCCCATTGAATAACAATTTCTGATGGTAAAATGACGACCACGCATGACCACGACTATCCTATTATTATCCCGTCAATATCGCATTTTTCGACAAATCAGCTGAACCCTGGAAAAAGGACATCGGGCGGTGCTGATTGGGCGGAGCCTAAGCTTATCTCATACATAAATGGGTGAACTCTCCACGGTGAATTTCAAAAGGAACATGATCAATCCCATCAGCCTAATATTTTCAACACCCCAATTGCATCCAATTGCATGGTCCCAATATGTCCCAATGGAATGTGGAAAATCCCAACAAAAACCGTGGTTTTAATATTAGGGGGTGTTTAATATTAGGGAAGGGATTATCAATGAACCTAGCGGCCCAAGTATTTCAGGCTATCTAGCTGTATCCATTGGATGATGACTCGGGGTCCTTCATGACTTAGGAAGCTCCCAAAAAGTTCAGCCCACTGGGAAGAAGAATATCAACACTTTCTGGACTTACCTAATCAATCCTAATCATACCATGGTGGAATTTGTTCACGTGCTCTGCGTGGCACACACTTTTTCATTTCGAACTCATCAGTTTCGCTTGGCTGCTGATACCAAAAGCGAATGAGTATGGTTCAAAATGAGCATTGTCGAAACCCTGTTGTGGTCGAGTTCATCGACTAGTCCGTTTAGGCTATTAGGGGCTTACCACTTTTTTAAGTGATTTGACTGATTTGAAGCCCATTTTCGCCAAACAAGTACTTCGACCAACAAAAAGCTTCAGGATGTGGGAATTAATTAATGAATTCATCACATAATATATATATATATATAATATATATAACAAATTTGGGTATGGGTCAAAATTAAAGACCTGGGTGACCACAGATGTTTGTCCATTTTTAGTATATATTAATATGTATTCATCACCCACACCCAGTTTGGATCTTTATCATCTTCAGCAACAGGAATTATATAATACCGATATGTGCACAAAATACAAGGTACATCATTAAAGAGGGTTATAGTGGGGATGTGAAACCGTGATTGTAGACGTCTCGAACATCAAAAATATACACTCTTGTAATTTAACATAGCTATTGAAAATGACCATTTATAGTGGATTTAACCATTGAAAATGGTGGATATCTCCATAGTTTTTTGTATGTTTACCAGAGGGTCGTTGAATTTGCTTAAGGGGACCAGTCAATAAAAAAACATCTTCCCGTCGTCGATTTCAATTCTGGATTACCGGACAGACATTGCATAGTCATGGAATCCCTCTGGTTATGTCGAAAAATGGCCCAGTCGAAATAGTGGATTTACCCCGCTACAAAATGGTGATTTTCTATAGCTATGTTAGCTTACCAGAGGGTAAAAAAAAAATCAGAACACCTCTCCCCTCTTTTAATCAAACATAGCCATAGACAATTGATGAACATTGCAATGTTTAATGTCTAAATCATCTACCAATGGGTCACGTTCCATGGCTACTTGGCGGCTCATCCCGCTAGGTGGCTTGTATCCCGAGTCTTGCTTATGGGATTAGTGGGGATAATAGCTTGTGAATGGATGTGCGCCTAGTTCATCCCCAATATATTTTATTATAATGTTTATCTGGTTGGTGGTTGCAACCCCTCTGAAAATATTAGTCAGTTGGGATATGTTGGGATTATTATTCCCAATATATAGAAAAACATGTTCCAAACCATCAACCAGTTATACTCTCCCATCCCCATATGAAAAAAAAAGGTGAACCTGCATATGGTTGGCTAAAAAGGTCCCATTAGATCCTGTTGATCCCATGGAATTAGCTACATCCAACGGATGGTCATAGATTTTATCTGGAAAGGGGATGGTTTTTGCTGGGAACATCATGAGTAATGCCATCCCCCTAGTTAAACACCACCTAAATGGTCCCAATTGAATGTGGAAAATCCCGACTGAACCATGGTTTCGTTTAGGTGGTGTTTAATATGAAAGGGGGAAGGGATTAAATGTTTTGAAGAATGTTCCAGAACGTGACCACAAAATATTGAGTCTATCATGCATTATGGCTATTCAATGCTCTGCAGGGGTTGTGTATTGTACAATACGAGCCGCACATGGCAGCATGTGCTACACATATACCCTATAATAAATGCCCCCCCCAGAAACAAGTTGGTTTGTAACCCCCCTAAACTATCTATACATAGTATAATAAATATATATATATATATGTATACAATACACATCAAACCAGAGTACACCTACTTATAAACCAACTTAGCTAACACAAATCCCCAAGTCCTACTAGATGAGTTCTTTTTGCTGGATGTTTTGGATTTAAGTCACAACATTTCAATCCTGCCCAGTTCGAACCATAGCTTTCAGAAACTGCGCCTTAGGCGCAGCAATTTCCATTGTGAAGATCGTGTCGCTATCGCACCATGCAAACATGTGTGGCGCGTGACACAAGTTGGATCAATGAACCCCAGTTGTTCCAGGGTTCTTTAGGGCGGGCATTGGTCCGGTCCCAGATCTCACTTTGGCATTTGGAGTGCTTCGATTCCACCACCCCAATCAAACTGGTAAGGACCATGGGACATGGTACCTGGAGCTATGAAGAAACCATGGGATTGACAAACAAATCAGGGTCGCCCATCGGCCATAGCTAAACAATCGTAAACTACCACTGAAAACCGGTGGCTTACTCATCATGCTTTCAACATGAATGTCTGTTTTCGATGTTTCGGGGTGCCAATTTTTATCGCCAAGCCGGTCCGCAGAAGGATGGGCGTTCCGCCCATCCGTCACCGAACATATCTGTACGGCTGAGTCTTGGTCCCCATCCCCATCCCAGACATAACACAGGACAGCGCACAGCAGATCACTGTTCCACCCACCTGGGAGGTTGAAACAAGCGGCAAAGCATGAAAAAGGACGTTGTAATTATTCACAATAGGCACTTATTGTGTTGTTTGTTTTTTGTTTTCCGTTTGTTAGCAATATATGTACACCCATTCCTAGCAAAAAAACACCATATTCAAATTAAGACATTAACCTAGCTATCCAAGCTGTTTTTCATGTTTAGGATTTAAACCCATCCATTGGCGCTGTAGAATTCTGAGCCAATAGTCCACCAGTTGCAGCACCAACTGGTATCCAGAGATTCTGTAAAGACATGTCAAAGACCACATGTGGTTGAAACCGAACATTGCAGAATGATAAATTATGTGTAATTAAACTATCATAATCCCATTTAAATTATATGTAGATTCTAGATTCTAGATAGTGTAAAAAAACAAATCCATGTCTGGTATTAGATGGTAGAATCATCGCTTCTGTCACCTGGCTGTCTGGTATTTCCATCGTATTTCCCAAGGGGATGGCTCCGTTTGATCCCATTGATGTTCACTGGTGCAATGCAAAAGCTTCAAAGGACTATATAAACCGTATATATCTCAAGTCATCACTGATTCTATCGGAAATCAAAATATGAACATCTAGTAAATGGTAAAAAACACTACAATATATGTACATTACATATATATATAGCCAGGCATGCTGGGGTGTTCAGATGCTGAGCATCTAAGAGAAACATGTCATAAAACACAGCGTATGACGCGTCCATCAGGCGGCCCAAAGCCTCCCGCCATCCAAACACAGCTCGAAGGTAGAGCCAACCCCGTAAAGCAAAACCCAAATACATCTTAAGAAGGTACGTGCATCCATAGGTATCTGGCTGGTGGTTTCAACCCCTCCGAAAAATATGAAAGTCAGTTGGGGTTATTATTCCCAATATATGGAAAAAATAAAAAATGTTCGAAACCATCAACCAGTCTTAAGAAGGTACCTGCATCCATAGGTATAGTATGCTATGTATGCTGGTTAACAGCTTATTGGTTGCTAGTTTTGCAACCTAGGCCGGACCCAATGGATTCTGATGTTGATATCTTCACGCACGCCACAATCTGGTGCTCCCCAGTTTTGTAGGTTGGTTTATAAACCCATTAACTATGTATATATATATATATACGAATGTATATAATAGATATACTGCAGATAATATAAAACTATAAATATGTAATGATAACAATAATAATTACTTTACTTCGTGTGATCCCCACCATGACATTTATACATTTTGTTACTGGCAAATCTTCTGGCATTCTATTTGACATATTTTCTGGCATTCGATCTGGCATTCTATCTGGCATATCTTCTGGCATTCTACCTGGCATATCTTCTGGCAGATGTTCTGGCATATCTTCTGGCAGATGTTCTGGCATATCTTCTGG
>Ga0126342_10010776_pt1:0-15000 | contig 16372 bp, 12 predicted proteins | sample Cyp1metagenome_FD_92528 | JGI IMG/M metagenome (GOLD analysis project Ga0126342, IMG submission 92528) | Coral microbial communities from Lord Howe Island, Old Settlement Bay, Australia - Cyphastrea 1 metagenome | ecosystem: Host-associated > Invertebrates > Cnidaria > Coral ... | reverse complement strand
AGAAAGACTGTTTTGTCTTCTCTTTTGGCTGCCTGGTCTGTTGGGGATGCACTCCACAAGAAGTGGGAGCTGCCAGAGAATATCTCCAGGGGCACCTCACAAAACCTGTGGAGCCTTCTCACATTGAAAAGGATTTTCTCAGCATTACTGGAAATGCCAGTGCCCTACCCATTGCTACAAAGGCGTCGGGAACCGATGGGAGATGGCCAACAAATCCCTTTGCATCCCTTTGCTGTTGCTGCATGTTACCTTGATTTACCTTGGGATGTGCCGTTTCCCTGTCAGGCAGTGGATCGCTTAGCTATCGCCTACTCCTTGGCACAGTCCGTGCGCCTGAGCTATTGGGAGCAGAGGATTGACCAGTGGGTGGCGGCCACTCGCACTATCCCGGAAGACATGGCAAATACAGGCGCTGTTGGCCGCAAGCACTGCACCATCGCTGTTACTCACTGTTTCAGTTTCTTCGAAACTAAGATACCTTTTCACACTCAGCGGTTCATTCTTTGGAAGTCATGTAACAGTTCAGACCTGTGATCCTGATCTAAAAGATACACGTTCCATCACCAAATCGCATGCGTGGGTGGAGTCAAACTCAATTGCAGGGTCAAACACCTTCGCAGACACAGATGTGTGTCAGTGCGACATGTCCACAGGTCGGGTTTTGCTGAGCCCGCATCGTGTGAGCCAGATGATGGGCGAGTTGTTTGCACTGAAAAATCAGGCAAGGCTTCCTATCTCTCGCTAAATGCAATGGTGCTCAGGCCCAATGAACAAATGCAGTTGTGACATGTGACAAAGGTTCAGAGGTCCCTTCTTCATGTTCGTTTCACTCAAGGGTTTTATTTGGTAGGATTCTCGGAGCTTTGGAAGAAAGTCTCCTTGCAACTTGTTGCAATTGGGTGATCAGGTGAACTTGGAGTTTGACACCTTAGACACACCAGATGTCTTTTGGGACTACGAAGAGTCTGAACCGTTCTATCAAGAGACAAGGCACGGATTCACGATGATTCACATGATCACCGTGATGAGCCACGTTTGTCTCCTTTGGCGGCTGATTTCCTTGACACTTTGTCAGGCTTCACTTGGACATGGACAGACGCATCAACATCTTGAATCAACGGTTTGAGGTGGGAGGACAAAATTCAGAAAGGGAGTTCGAAGACTAAACATGAGACGCACCCAACAATGTTATGCAATGTCTGTGGCCTGGAAAGCTTACCGGCGGTGTCTAGGTGCTGGAGGACATGTTTGATGTTTTGCAAGACAAGTTGAACGAGAGGCAGGAGCACAGGCCGGCCTGGTTGTCGATCCAAGGCATTGCATAGCCCAGCAAGAACCCTGTGCTGGCTGAGTTGCTCTGTTTACTATTGATATGGTTTGATTTGATATGATATAATGTATTGAATTCATGAGATGGTTGCGACATGTTGCGACACTTGTTGCCCTGCACCCTGTGATTCCAGTATCAAACTGAATGGCGGTATGCCCAAAATTCCTCCAGCCACACGGCAGGCTCACCTGGATCATCATTTGGCTTTGCGCTTTGGAAGCGGTTTTCACTGCCTTCAAACTTTTCTGGCTGGCTGGGGTGCCCTTCGCCATACATTTGGATACTTGGCTTAGCAGTTTATGCAGTTTAGCGGCTTAGCGGCTGGACGCTTTGAAACTTTGGAGGGGTGGCAACGATTGGCAATGTGCACATCCGAAGAATCCTCCAGCCATGAAGTCATCAGCTCCCGCTTTTCGATGCTTAGCCACGCTTGGCCACTGTCCTGAGGAGCGACGGCTGGAGAGAGGCATTTTTGGAAGCCCTTCGCTTCCTGACGCCAATGCATCGCAGCTGACTCCAATGCACAACACTTCTGCAGCGGTGTCACACCCGAATGCATCAAGAAGCTCTGGAAATACTTCCGCAATCATACACTTCAACAGCTCTACCGGTTCCAACAACTCCACTACCTCTAACATCACACAGGCGGAGAATGAGTTGCCATGGTGCCACCTTTTGCAAATCCGGTGAAATCAGCTTCACCCAAATGAACATGATTTTGTGGCGTTGAGATATTGTATGCGTTTTTCCCTTTGTATTGCTTTCTTACGTTTTGTGGTGCTGATTGTGCTGATGGCGACGGTTTAGTCTGCTAGTTGCACGTAATCGGATTTCGGTGATGAAAGCAGCAAGTTGCGCCAGGCCCATCTCTACAGGCCTTCAATGCAGGAGATGCTTCAACCGTTTAACCCTTTAACCCTTTAACCCTTGTTGAACCATGGTATGTTTAGAACATCTTACAACAATGACTGCAGATGTCACGACTCCAGGAGGCGCCACGGAGATACATCCTGCTGTTGCCCATCCTGGGCTCCCTCGACTGGATGCGCTGTCAGCTTTGTCTCTGGTGAGGGGCAAAGAACCCACGCACTGAGCTGGATCCGCTTGGAAAAGGACCATTGCAGCATTCGCTGATGATCATGTCATGACAGCAACACAGTGAGGAACTATTCAGATTGTATGTTCCATCAAAAGGATTCAGAAGGTAGAGGTACTACTCATAATTAGTAACATTAGTACATTGTAAGTATCATAATTGTCAGCATTAAATTATGAGCGTATATGAGCGTGACAAATGTTGGCATCGTTTGAATCATGATGAATCATGTTGGGTTTCCGCAGGGCCGTTGTTTACCACAGCAGAGTTGATCCCACGCAACGAGCACAGGCGTCAGCCATAGGTTCAAGCCTTGTCCGGCAGCTGAAGATGGATGCAGGTGCAGTCCTTGGATGCTGCAGCTTTGTGGTTGCCCGTTGTCGTATTGAGACCACCACAATGTGTATATTATACTATATTTATCTATATTTTATTATCATATTAAATTAACACACACATATATATATATATACATATTATATATAATATGTGTGTAATTGTTAATTAACTGTAATATGTATATATGATGTATATATGATGTATATATGATGTATATATGATGTATAATCAACATTGATTAAGTATATGCATATTGTTAAAGCATATTATTGAACACCTATTATTAAACACATATGACTTGCGCGCGTCATCGTATGCATATACATTTATACGTATAATACAGTAGTATGACATGTAGTGGGATTAGCGCATTTTCTGTGTAAACCTCGGCTCGTTTTCCTCCGGTCATCAGCACGAACCTTTTGCCAGACAATGCTGCCGTGTTTTGTTTGCACTTTTGGGGGATGGGTTTGGGCGCGGCGGCTTCCAGATATTTAGTTTATATACTTAGCACGTGTGAAGATTCAGAGTCTTTTGACAATTGATGACTAAAGACTAAATATTGTTGCATGTTGCTACCGGAGGGGGATGCCAATCCCACCTGGGTGGTTCAGGTTTGCATCATCGAGATCGATGCAGACGGTGCGGTTGCAACCTTGAGAACGGCTGTTTTAAACAGCTCACAGGCATAGATATCGTGGAAATGTATACGTTGTATGTATGCATGAATACGAATGGCATGAATCATTAAATTAAACATTGTGTGTACGACGAAGCATATAGCTCGGCTTTATGAGCCTTTGCCTTGAGCTTTTGAGGTTGGAACTGGTTTTCTGGGAGTTCTGCCTGTGCTGCCGACACGGGTCAAGTTGCAATGAATGGTTCATTCAATTTGCACTGGCGATTTGATGTCCCAGCGTGGGAGACAATTGATGTGTGGATGGCAGCTTTCTCTGCCCGGTTTGCTGTTCCTTGTCACATGCAATCACGTGATACCCAACGAGGCCTTGTAGTGCCGTGCCGTCAAATTCCAGATAATTTTTAATTTGTTTTTTGCTCATTTGGACACTGAAAGTTCTGATGATGCCGGCACTGAAGTCACTGGAATAGTTTTGGCTGATCGTTTATTGGAGAATATTGGATCCAAAAATGGATAATTACAGCATATACTTCCATTGGGAAAATCGTTTCCAGGCCACGTGCACAGCTGCGATTTGTACCTTTGAGGTGCCGCAAGGTGAATGGTTTGTGATTGATTGGTCTAAAGTTTGCGCCCAAAAATTGCATTGTTATACACCATTATACACCATCATCAAATGATGGTCATGTTATAGAACCTTAATGCCAAAAATGCTGGTAATCCTGATTATTGAGTCAAACCCTGATGGTTTCCAAAATGATCAAGAAGTGCCAACAGAGATTCAATCACTGCCATTTTTGCTAAGTCCAGTAATTCCAGACTCCAGAAGAAGACCTGGAAAGATCAATTTGTTCTCCAGGCAGATTCCCAGCTTTCCACCAATCTCGTTTGGAACCGCATCTGGGCGTTTGGACCTCCAAACTGCTGGACGTATGGGCGCTTAGCTGCTGTTGAAGGTTATTCATCGGGAGTTGCTGGGGATTCGCGAGGATGTCAGGTCTCAGGATGTAGAGATTCTGATTAGATTGCTCTTATAGATAATATAGATATAGAATGATTAGAAAGGAGGAGAGAGAGAGAGAGAGAGAGTCATAGCCATAGTTTATACTGATACTATACCTTTTGGCGATGGAGAGAGAGAGAGAGAGAGAGGGGGAGACATTACTACATTCTAATCATTCTACTTAGACTTTATGTTTTCAACAACTTGTTCTATGTCACTTCCTGGTGCAGCGGAGATCCGCAGCTGCTTTCAGCTCAAAAATCGCCTCGAGTGAAACCTGAGACGCCATGGGCCCAGGCCTCAGATAGCGGAGGCCAGTCCTTATCTCCATAGTTGAAGGCGGAAAACATGTCAGGAATTCAGGAAAGCCTGATATATTCACAAATTAACATACTACATATGTATATATATATATATAAATATTGCCGATATACTGGTGGTTTGAATATGTTCGAAACAATCCATCGAGTATCATGATGGGGTGCGATATTGCTCAATGAGGTTAAATTTCCTGTAGATTTTCCCATAATTCCCATGGGCCAAGGAGCTGGAGCATCAGTCGAAGCGCACCTGGCTGTCACTTGGCATCCAAAACAGAGTAACACGGCTAAAATGGCTGCTGATTGCAGCATATGTACAAAATTGTGAATATACACTATGCATATATACATATATATATACATATATATATGAGAGAGAGAAAGGGAAAGAGAGTAATACTGCACTAATATATTGGTTTATATGATCATTAAATTTGATTGTGTATGATATCGATTCGTATATATATATGTGTGTGTAGCATGTCTATAATATATATATATATATCAATCTACGACGTGTTATACGTGTTATATGATTAATACATGATGCGCGATATGAAGAATGATAAGAATGCATGGGGATGGCTGGGGATGGAAAATAGACAGAGCTAACCTGGCATTTGGAGCCCGCAGTTGCACCCTAAAGCTTCAGGAATGCAAAGACGCCAGCGTCCAAGATGTGCGGCAAGCTTTGGCAACATTCTCACCTGAGGATTTTGGGCATAACCACAGCGCACTGATGTTGGTACCATAGGCGGAACCAGTAAGTTTCATTAAGTTTCCTTACCTTTTGCAGCCTTGCATGGGTCAGGCTTTGATTTGTGTTTTGTCCTTAAGTCGTTGATTTGTTGAATTTCTTGGTTTCATGTTTCTCGAATGTTCTAGGTCTTCCAGCTTCCATCCCTCCAGTTTTTGTCACAGGAGCTTGAGAAGGTGAAAAAGGCTCTTGCAGCCGTAGGCGGAGCTTGCGGCTGCCACAGTTCCAAACTGTGATGGGTTTGTTTGAAAATGGGCTACGGGCAGGCATGGTATAGCTCACATTGGATTTTGGGGTACCATGGGGCCTTGGCTCGCAGCCTTGTGCCCACTGCTAGGCGGCTACTATTGCAGTCTTATTTTGCTTGCATCAATTTGATTGGTCAATACATTTCATTCCAATAATAGATTAACACTTCTGGTACCTACTACAGAAAGCTACATTTACTATGATGAAGCATCATGTGTGCCCCATAAACAATTGTAATTATAGTCTTATAGTGTACTACCCACCCCATTGACCTACATAGATCTGTAATGATCTCTAGATATACATAAATATATTACTAGAACAGATATCGATTCATAGAATTTTGGAGAATTTTGGACAGATGATGAAGCATGTCATATTATTCATATTAATAGCCAACTTGTTGCCCCACTCTCCCCATATTTGCTGTGCATGAAACGCCGCAGATGCAGCTCCAGCTGCCAAAGAAGCGCCAGCAACGGAGACACCGGCAGCACCGGAGACGCCGGCGGCTCCGGCTGACCCTGCACCGGCAACGGAAGAGGCACCGAAGGAGCTGAAGTGTTCACGTAATCGTTTCTGATTATTACTGTATTATATTTCTATGCAAATCTAGACAAGACAATATAGATTGATGGGCAGAGATAGAGACATAGATAGATTCAGTTTTTAAGTAATATACTTGGTATGGGCCTGGAATGCCCTGGATCACCTGGATTGTAGCTCATGGTAGATTGCTGACCGCAGCGGCCTCAGGAGCCTGAAGCTGATGCTGATGCGGACGCTCAGCAGATGTTCAATGTTACCAGAGACCATGGACAAGGAAGTACTTCATCTTCATAGGAAACACATCAGAACACAAATGCATGAGAATGAAAAAAAATATCCGGAAAAATGGGCAAGCTATGAGCAGTAGGCATTGAATAGTGAATTGAGGATATTATGGATATTGCCCCCCTGGTGCTTTTTTGCAGGAGCCCTGAAATATCATTGGCACATGGCAGCCGATCGTAATATGAAAGGGCGTGTATATTTCAACAACCGCGACCGCGACTGTAAATCCGCGCATCGCGATTGATCGGCGATTGTTTCGCGATTGAGACAAACATGTGTTGTGTGGGAATCAATTATTGCAAGAAGAGAAATCAATAGGATATGTTGTTTTCAGACTCATATTCGAGTTTGTTTGGGGACTGTGTTCAATAGTGATAGCCGATAGCAAAGAAGACTAAAGAAGAATCAGAACAACAAAGTTCAAAGTCCAATAAACCAGATCCATTCAAATTTCAAAAAATGTCGATGAAATCCGCGATTGGTTCGCGGTTGGTTGATCCGCGATTAATCCCCGATTGTTCAAGCCACCTGAGTATGCCCTGGCTCACGCCATGGCTATATATGCTGTGATATGTATAGCCATTTTTGATGATTCGTTTGATTATTCTCTGTGAGCAAAACAGTGACGGATATGGAAGAACCCCTGCGATTGACACCGTTGGCATCGCAGTTGATTCGCGGTTGCTCGGCGATTATATAAAGCTGATCGACCCAGATACCTTTATTTTGATCAACACCCACAGGAATCTCTAAGCGCCGGCGCTGCGCTTGCGTTCCGTTTTCTACCAGCTTGGAACAATTTGCAGTTCTTCGGTGATGGGGAAGCGGGTATGTTGTCTTAGGAAATGAAGATGAAGTTCCAAGCAGCCTTCAAGGCGATCGACACCAACAAGTCAGGCATTTGAACGTGCTGTGTTGGACTGGCTTTGAGTTGGCCAAGGGCTTGCCGAAGGCTATAGACCAAGAATGATGAAGAGACACAGCAATCATCAGTATGACCTGCGCATGTTTTGCATTGTTTTGCGAGGTTTCATCGAATGCAACGAATTGGAGGCGGTGTTGAAGACGCTGGGTGTGACTTTGAGCCAAGAGCAGGTGAGGAGCGTCTTCAAAGCTGCAGACTTGAATGGTGCCTGAGCCGCACAGAGAGATGAAGTATTGCAGACATTTGCAGAATACTACTGCAGGGAGCTTGCCTGGGACACTGGTAGTTTGATGCCATTTCTTGATATGGAACAGATTTGTTTGATGATTTTGTGTTTTTCATTGATTTTGTATCTTCCCATTTCCATGACTTATTTCATCTTATTTCGTTCTGCATTTCGCTGCTTGGCCAAGTGCCAGGGCTGCAACATTCAGGCGATGACAAGCTGTCCATCGAGGAGTACGAGAAGTTGGTGCGGAAAGCCATGCCTGGCACCGTGAAGTGATGGCCAGCGGTGATGGAGGGCCCTCGGAGTTGCTGTAAGCAATCTCCTTGTAATACACTTTGTACCAGGGGAAAGGCATCACCCAATATAGTAACCTCCTCCCTCCTCATGTGATTGCCAGCTTGTCATTAAATTCATTTCATGTTCAACCCGTGTGTCGCATTCTACAGTTTTCACCCTGCATCAGTACGGACTGACTTTTAAGCTGCTTGGTCGGCTTGAAATTCAGGGTTTGAGTGAACCCTTCTTTGCTGCTCTCTGGGTTCGCTACTTTGCAAGCTTCACTGGCTGAAATACTTGAAGTACCTGCCAAGTCTTTTTCGGAAAGGGATGGTGCAACGGATTGCATGGTGGTGGAATGCTAAGACATCAAATACATATACAATTCTTCCAAAAATCTATCGATATGGCACAGATTTGCAGAGCCTGTGAAACTTGTGCGTGGCCTGGCGCTGAAGTGTTATGCCCGTTCGGCATTCACAGCGAAAGGCCGCACGAACCCGAGAGCTGAGGACACAGGTCTCAGAGATGTGACATTTGTATACATTTGTGACCTTGTGAAAGTAGGATCTGGGAACGTGAATGGGGTGGAAAGCAGAGAAATGACTAAGACTATAAGGCACCATCCTAGGTGGAAAGCATCTCTAGCTTCATGGCAAAGAAATCCTACATGGATCAGCGATGGCGCCGCCTCTTTAACTCTAACTCCATGCTATGACTGTGACGTGCTAAGACTTTGGTTTGACACCATCTCACACCCAGAAAATTGTAGGCCTGCCGCCTGCCTAAAGCATGGGCAAATAGTGACGAGGATGAGCAGAAAGACGCTGCGCGCAAAAAATAAGGTTCTTATGTAGACTTTCAGATCAAGGACTGGATACATGTAATTGGTGGGTTCAATGACTGATTTGTTGAAACTTACACGCAGATCTTCCTCTGCCTAGACCGTTGCACAGATCAGAGGAAAGGAGAAAACAATGTTGGATAGACATGAAATATGCGCTCGTATAGCGTTTATATGTTATAATAATTGTAATCCTATATTAATAACATATATATATATATGTGTGATTTGTATAATAAGTTATTCGAGATATTCGCGGTGATACCTCACCGCTCAGGTGGCTGTGGTTCGCTGTGGCTTTGCTGCCTTCAACTTGACTCGGCTGCAGCCATACGTTTGGCTGCTGCTGGACAGAGCAGCTTCGTATGGCAGCTGGCGCGTCACGTGCCATGGCCGCCTCTGAGGTCTTAGATTTGGAATTGGAGCCGGTCTTTGGCGAGGCCGAATGCGTTAAGCAGTTGGCAAAAGGTAGCTGCATGGTGCCGCACATAGCAGCAGATGTTTGCAGCCATGCACAGGCCATTTGCAGCAATGGATGACATGATCATGGAGTAAGGTCAGATGCCTGAGATTCTCCATACCACCCATCACATCCATCACCCTTTGTAGCACCTGCGCGTGGAGGCAGGGCCTTCGTTGCCACGCGTTGTGTGCGCGGGTTGCAGCGCAATTGAATAGCTCTTCAGCCAAAAACTTGCCGGGTTCATGGCAAGTTGCCGGAAGCAACTCTGGCATGATTACATACGACATACCGTTCCAAGGAATTCTTTAAGGAACTAAACGGCCCAGAGTAGCCCAGAGCCAAGAATGTGCGATAATCTTGCTTCTCTTGGAAGCCAGCCAAAGAAGTGAACTATGTTCAATCTAGCTGGTTTTTTTCGGTCATTCTCAGTTGAGATCAAAGACACCAAACCAAAACCAAACGGCACCAAACATGTAGTGTCCAAGTAGCGGCAAGATGCGGCAAGTATAATACACATAATATCACATAATAATGGTGATAGGTCAGGATACAATCCATCGTTTGGACCGGCAAATATTTGGGCCAGATCTGTTGCAAGGCCTCAGGCGGTCCAGTCATAGCAAGTGGCTGAGCAGTCCAGGAGCTCAGATAGCTCAGTGTGTTTTCCGCATCGACAGTAACGTCCAACAGCATTGCAACAGCTTGCGAAGTCAGAAAGACATAATTTGTCATAACTGTTCATAATTTTTCTGGGGGCTTTGCTAAATGCAGCGTGTTTGCAATGCTTTGGGCTCAGGTTGCGGTGCACGTGGGCTTGTTCCGAGACGATTCAGGCTAGGCGGCTGGGCCACTGACTGGCAAGTTCACGAGAGTTGTGTGCCTGAGATGGGTGATGAACGAGTGTTTGAGGAAACGCGTATATATGCGATTAATGGGACATGCATATGATCTAGAGCCTACTACGTACATATATATAATATATATATATATAGAGAGAGAGAGATAAATCACATAGATGTAGGGTTGCCAAGCTGGATGAGAACTCAGAGAAGGTGGATGTTTTGCGGGGCGGCGAATAGAAGAGCTCTGGATGCTTAAGGCACCCAGAGTTTCTCACTGTGACTGCCTATGCGGCTCAACGTTAATGAGCAGCTCCTCCGCTTCAATAACTGGGAGGTTTCCAGGGCCAGTTCTGTCTGAGACTCGCGATCCCACAAGATGGTTCAACTGACATTATGTGATTATGTGTAATGAATGTGTAATGAATCTGTAATGACTGGTTTGTGGTATTTTTCATCCTATACTTTGAGATGGGTTGAAACTGCCAACAAGATGGAGTCCTTGGATATCTTATAGCATCAAAAAAAACTGTGATTTATGGGTCTTGGATCGGGGAGTCTCAGGACATGTACTATAGTAGCACTGATCACCACAGAATGATCCATGACGCGCTGGTGAATCGCTTGAAAGAAACGGAAATGGAGACTATTGCTCCTGCGTATGGTTGGGATGTGGCCTGCATACCTTGCCATAGGTATGCCATAGGCCAAGGTAAACAAGGCTGGTGTTTCGCTGTGCAGGTCAACACAGATGACCATTGCCAAGCTTCCTGGGTGCCCCTGGCATGTTTGCAGATGACCTTACCGACAAAAGGATCAAAAGACCTTATGGCGGTGCCACATTTTGTCACTGGCATGAACTGATGCAACCCAAGTAGCAGACTGGCTGGCTGGAAATCATGTGTCTCAATCCGAGATTCATGGGGAAAAGTAGAAATCAGAAAATATCAAAAAGATGGCAGATGGTGCAGAATGCAACATTTGAATGATTACATGTGATGCCATGTGATGCCCACATGGGATCTCGGATTTTGCATTTCATGGGCCAGCCTGCTTAGGAGTTTTTCGCAGTGCTGCAGCCGAACAACAGGAAATCATGATGATTAATTTGTCCAAACTGATCAAGCGTGGCAGATCAGCAGATCACAATGCCTAGATTTAGCACAGCAGCACCGTGGCAGCACCTGCCATCACTTTCCAAACACGTTCCTTGATGGTTCTCCGCAAAAGGCGTGGCACTGGACATCTCTGGACTGATTTCCGGCTAGGTTGGGACCTTCAAACAGGAGCGTAATTAATGCTGACTTGGGAAGCACCCCATTTTGCCCCGATGGAGGCTGCACCTTGATTTTAGAATCTAAAAGTATAATTTTGAACCAGTCTCTCCATGAAGGGCCACAGGCTTCAACAATCATAGGCAATCAATGTTTGATTGAGTTGAAACGGATGTCACAAAATGCCGCGCTAAGATCACAAAGCGGCAAGATACAGTATTATATACATGTATATACAACAAATAACCCAACAAATTGCTTCACTGAAGCTTTCCTGCATGAATCATTGAATCTCGCAGAAATCGGTTCACGGCATCTTGGGGACTCTGCGCTTCGAGCGAGCTCAGCGCAAATGGGTGCCTCATGCTGTCATGTGAGCCGCAGTCCAATTGTGTCTTGGGCCGGACTATTTCTTGTCATTCTGTTTTTCGGTTCATGATTTTTGAACATGAAATAAGACTAATTAGGGAGATTCTCATCAAGTCAACTTGCTGTGCTTCTTGGGTATGCCGAGCAAGATTCTACTAAAGGATTACTAAAGTTTTCATGAAAAAGATCCATGATTCACATGCTCAGCTGCTTTGCTCCGCACCTAAGATATCTAAGGGGACGTGGAGATATGGAGATGAGACTCCCAGTGCAATGAGCTCTGACTCTCCCCACGCTGTGATGTCTCCACAGTGGTCAACCATGTCTCATCGTGTCCCTCATGATCCTGAGCATGAGCTCGAGTGGTCTATCATCGCAGAAAGCATTGATGACGATGAGCTGCACCGGCTGCGTGAATTGCATTCGCTCTTAGATGACTGTGACTTGCACCCTATTTGCAGGCGCAAGCCGCTGCACCGTCAAGCGCAAACACTGCTGCGGTACTTAAGGGGTCGGGATGGGAATGTTCGCAAAGCTGAGAAGATGTTCAGGGACATGATCGATTGGCGTGAGAGCTTTGATGTTGAGAACAAAGTTCACAGCTGGCGAAGGGAGCTGGAGCGTGGCAGGACTCGTAGAGCACAATTGTGCAAGATCTACGGTGTAGAGGAGCAAATGTGCAATGACAAGTATGGAATTCCAGCAACTTGCAGCATTCAGAATTGAGCCACACTTCTGTTGAGTGGATGGTTTTGTGATTATTATTTCACTTTTTGTGTTGGGGTGAGAATGTTTTTTCATGTTTTTCACAACCACTGTTATTGATCTCAGGGCATTTCAGGGTCTTTCAATGAATTAAATTCAAGATACATTACTACGTATAAATTTAGTATAATATTAGTGTAATATAATATAATATAAATATATATATTCATATGTATGTTATTCATGTTCTGCCTGATGGGGATGTTATCGGATAACCCCCGCAGGTGAGACTTTTCAGACTCTCCGTCGCAGACACTGCCGGCCTGATTCGTGAGTTCGGAGTGGAAGCCGTGCTGGTTGACAGCCTATCCAAGCTGGAGTGGACACATGAGCAAATCCGCAACGCTATGTTTAAGCACAGGAAGCTTATCCGTGGTCAAGTCCAAATCATTGATGTTGGAGACTATGGAGAAGTGCCAGATTGGACAGGTCGCATGTGGAGTAATTTGCGGCTGGGGCCCGACATCTACAAGGTTTTTGATGGCAACTACCCGGAGACTGTTCGAAAAGTATTCATTGTTCGCACCAGCTCCTTGGTTCACCATGGATACATGCTCATTCAGCGCTTGTTACCCCAGCGCACCAAGCGGAAGCTCAAGCTCTTTGGCCCAAAGGCTTGGTTTTGGATTGGAGAAACGTTCCAAAGTGTACATACATTGATATACTGTGTATATATATACACAATTCATACAGTCAGTGTATATGGTAAACTTATTGTTGGCAAATTTATTCTGAATTATGATTGATAGATCAAAATGTTTCAAACAAACAGGACCTATTTGGGTTCCGATGCTCGTAGGCAGCAGAGTGGGTCTCAGAGCTTTGTTCCGAGCTGCCGGATCCCCACGGACTACCGGACTTTCTCCTGAGCGATAGCGCCTGAGTTGCACTTAGCATACTTAGCTGTGCTTAGTTAGTGGGAACATTTGTTGGTGCCAGGTGACATCAATTTCTGCACTAAAAATTGATGGAACTGATGGGACTCAGGTGAGGAGGCCATTCGCTCGGCTAAGCCGAAGGGTGGCATCGTGCCGGAGGGCATTGCTGGTGCCAATGAGGGTCGGGAGGAGGATGATACTCCAACAAAGCCTGCCCTCTGCGGAACACCAAGAACGCCCGCGAAGATTGTGCAGCCAAAGAGAGCTACTTGGGATCTTCGGTCCAATGCGCTGATGGATTTGTTTCTTGCAGCAGCTGCAGCGCTGATGCTGGCTGGTGTGAGAGGCAATTTGTTGCAAGATATGCATTGAGCCTACCCAAGATCCTGCAAAGAAACAAGTCAGAGACGCACTAGTTGTTTGGGTCATGGTTGTTGCATGTTGTTGCCTTAGACAAAAGGCGTGTTTCTTCATGTAGTTGTTCAATGTTGTTTATAGTTTTTTCGAGTTTCGAGTTGTTTTTTTGCATTGATGAGACCTTTGCGAGACAAGGCAGCCATTTTCTTGAATAAAGAACCCAGATTTACATGTAATAAGTACTTATAGATACTTCATATTGAAGATAGATTTGTGAGCAGCAAGATAATTTCATGGCCACTAGTATTGATTTCAGTATCGCTGAGCTTCGTGCCTCTAGACCGAGATGAGATATGTGCACAACCAGGAATTCATCCGCGCATGGCACAGGGTTGCGCACGTCTCAGTTTTCCTACGTGGGATGCGCCGAGCCTCAACAGCTGGCTGCAATTCCGCCAAATCCACCCCCAGTGCAATGCGGTTGGCAGGAACAGGGGTGTCTCTCCCCCCATGTGAGTTAAGAATAGTCAAGACATGTCAAGACAATCAACTTATATAAGACTTGGAAAGACTCGGTGGACCAGTGGAAGTTTGTTGTCATGATCATCATGTCATTGCTGGTATCTTTTGTGTCCAGGTTTGGACAAGGGGTTAGCTTCAGGCTTCAGAGATTCCAAGTGTGTCTCCCGCAGCTCAAACTGTAAAGTCAATCCAAACGGATGGCCACGCTATCAAGACGGCTTCGGATGTTTAGATCTGCGCCAGAAAAAATCCGAGCAGCCTGTGAAGGGATGGACCAAACAAGAACTCTATGACCTTTCAATTTTGGATCTCAGAATGTCTCCGGGCGGGAGCCACACCAAATCATAGCAATTGAATGCAATTGACGCCTTTTCTTCGTGCATGTTGAAAGCATTGCAACCGGCAGAAGTTTGGTCAGATTTCCCCCTACAAAGCTTTTTACTGTACATGTTTATACATGTTTATACTATAATTCGTACTCTTATCACTCAGCAGTGAAAGCAAAACCTGTCACTGACAGGTTCGAGTATGTTCGAGTAATGAGTGGTTTTGCTAAACAAAAGCTTGTGAGGTTTTTTTGCCTCCAGAAGACTCTCACCCCTCGCAGAATCCAATCGGGAGGCCACCAATGGCGATGCGATGGCCTGCAGTGAGGGGTTTGACAGGGCACCCCGGGCACCCCGGGCACCCC
>Ga0126342_10010775_pt1:2500-16372 | contig 16372 bp, 16 predicted proteins | sample Cyp1metagenome_FD_92528 | JGI IMG/M metagenome (GOLD analysis project Ga0126342, IMG submission 92528) | Coral microbial communities from Lord Howe Island, Old Settlement Bay, Australia - Cyphastrea 1 metagenome | ecosystem: Host-associated > Invertebrates > Cnidaria > Coral ... | reverse complement strand
GCAAGCATCTTGACACAGACCTCATTGATGGGCCCTTTGACTTCTGCAACTCTGCAACAGGACAAGCGCAGCTGCACCTGAACCATCTGAGAGACCTCTTGCTGCTGAAGCGCCCGGAACTGAGTGGGCTCTTGTTCCACCTTTGTCAAGAGAGTTTGCAAGGCTTCCAAGCCTTCTTGGGGATTCCAGTCCAGTGAAAGCAATACACGTGAAACATCGTGCCACCGATCATCGCGCCACCGAACATCGCGCCACCCAATGCTATTTTGCAAGGATCTATCAAAGTTGCCCGGAAGGGCATCCCCGATCACGCTGCATCCCACAATGTTACCATGCCTCGATCTCGTGAGAAGTAGCATGGGTGTTGCTTCTGAGATCATTGAGGTGGCTGCAACACGTGCGAGCTCCAACCAATGTTGGAAAACGCAATGTTTGAACGTTTTGAGTGCAGGGTCAAAGGTTTGAAGGAATCGCAAATTGAGCATCTGCCATGACTCACCCAAAGCAGCTAGCTTCCCGAAGATCTGAACGAAATTTTGTCCACTGTCTTGGTGGATGGGTGATCCATTCAGGACCTCGTGAACAAGGCACTTAGCCACGTCCAAAGTAACTTCCCCTGCTACTCTTGCAGTCCAGTTGCTTTCAAAACCTCGCAGCCGAGGGTGAAACTTGTGGCCCAGCACGGCTTGCAGAAATTTCCCTGTGTCTGGGTACGTCTGCAGCCATGCGTCCACATCCCCATGTTTGATCACCAGCGAGCCAAACGTACCAACCTGTCGTTGCAGGTCAAACGTGGCCTGGATGGTTCATCCTCTGTGTAGAAAAGGAGCCGCGAAGAAGGACAACACCAAGACATCGGTCCCGTTGAATCACAGAGGACGCCCTCCAGATCTGCCAGCGTTCCACCAGGCATCTGGAAGCTACAAACATCTTCACCACTGAACGAAGTCACAATTTCAATAGTCACTGAGACATGGCCATTGCCAACTCGGCTGGGCAACACTGACGCGGTGAATACTGCCATGATCCATAGAAAATGAAATCCTCGCTTGAGCCTAGTGACATCAAACACTGTAACACCATGAAATCCCCAAATCCTATGAGGCCACCGGAATGGGCCAAGGGCGTCCCCAAGGGCGTCCTTGCATCCTCGGAGAAGTGCAGAGAAGTTTCTCACGTTGGGCTCCAAGGCAGCCTGACCAGATCAGATCACCTAAGAATGATCTGAGATGGGAGTGACAAAAATCAAACAAATCATAAAAAAAATGTATTTATATACAATACACATTATATATCATTATATCATATATATAATGTGTATATATATATATAACATTTTACCTAGAATAGATGAATGGACAACTATGATTGGAACCACCAGCAGGATACAATTGGTCGCAATTGCACACAACAATTATGAGCATACAAACAAGACAAAAAAAACGGATTCGATGCAAACCAACAGTGACAGGGATCTGAAACCAATCATAGTTCATGACTAGATTACAAGAACATGGTTGACAAATCATGAAGAAACAACCAACACATGATTGTATAGATATACGTATTATATTATATTATATTAATTTATTTTATATTATAACATATTATATTGTATTATATCATATTAAAGTACATCAATATATCAAATATAAATATAGATCAAGTCTGACAATGAACGTCATGAAAGTGTACTCCTTTCCGCAAAATCATAAACATCCAGAGACTCCTTGCTTTAGTACCGGATCTTTTCATTTTAGCGCTGCAAGACCATCATGGCCAGTGCGGTAAGCACGTCAGCAAATCGCCATGTTGGGATATGTTGGGGGAAAAACAATTTCAGACACACCAAAAACAATGCATATCAAGTTAATTAATGTTAATTAATGTTAATCAATGTTAGTTACTGTTGGTTAATGTTAATTCATGTTAATTCATGTTAATTCATGTTGATTCAAGTTAATCAATGTTGATTAATGTTATTTATCCCATCAAATTATGTAACAGTTCTATCCCCGGCGTTCGCAGAATGGCCCACCTCTTGCATGGCCACCAAGGAAGTGATCGCCTTCTGCCAACTTCGAGGGGCCTTCCGTTGGGCGAACTTAGGTTGATTTGTGAAAAAAAAACTGATTTCGAACCATCTTTCAGAATCTTTCATATAGAAAAGTGGTATACAATAAATGATTTTTAGAATAGTGGTATAGCATCTTTGACCTCAACTATCTTCATTTCGAGTGGTGATCAAAGTATGTACATGTATAAAATATACTCATAGTTTTGATCACTACAGCTCCTAATCTAGATAGGCCCCTCCACTTCCCTCCATACTCGGTCAGCTGAAATAAGCCTTGCAAGGCTATTTGTGAACGGTTACCCAATCCCTCAATCATCGGAAACTTGACAACTTGTTGCTGCGACACAAAGAATGCCGCAGCAGTTTTGGTTGGTTCCCAGATGGCTATGAGTCAACACCCTGGCACCCTAGGTACCCTACAATAGTTGGTATAGCTGGATGGTTATGCCCCTAGTCATATGGAAATTTCATAGGTCTTGACCCATCCACGTATATATATGTATATATACATACAGACATACACACACTCCACTCCACTCCACTCCACTCCACTCCATTCCACTCCACTCCACTCCACTCCACTCCACTCCACTCCATTCCATTCCATTCCATTCCATTCCATACATACAAACATACATATGTATGCATGTATAGATACAGTATACATATATATATATATGCATCATCTACCATGTGGGGATTGTTTATACCACCCATTGAAATAAACAAATGGGGGTATGGATAACGGGATATCTATATCCCATATCTCCATCTTCCCATCAGATACCTGCGCGCCTCACAGGCGATCCGCAGCCCGAAGTGCACCGCATCCCGCCGTGCCGGCAGCTTCTCCAAGGCGCTGAGGAGCAGCAAGGCCATCGACCAGGCACCGGCCTCAGGTGAAACGATGGGTAGAATCCCATTGTATGGTCCCAAGATTTTCATGGAAATTCCTGACTCAAAAATCATCAAAAATCATCAAAAATCTATGGTTTCGTTTGGAGGAGTTGAATGTTGGAAGGGATTAGTAAGCCCCAAAAAGGAACAGGTTGGATTTTTGATGGTTTCATTGGACTGGAAATGACTGAAACTTGGCGAATTGCAGAGTGAAAAATGGAGTGATTTAAGGAAAAGTAAAGGAAGGTTTTTACCACCAAACGCAGGGTAAATTTCCACTGCACCCAATTCTGGGAAGATAGTTGAAAGGCCAAATAACATTCCTTTTGAAATTTGGGAAATTGATTCTACCAATTTCTATCATGGTTGGGGAAAGGGATAGAAACCACCAAATGAGGAATAATCACTTCAAACCAATACAGCACTTTAGCCAACTTTTGATCCATTCCCTGTGATGTTGGATGATGTTGGTGTTGGATTTTCGCTCATGTTGACAAAAACCACCACCAGTTACGTGCCGAAACATGCTATCGAACCATGCCGTTCCGGCGTCCCACCATGCCTTGGAACAGGCCGAGATGGCACCATTCCAACCTGCAGCTGGTGACGAGGTGACTTGATCACCGCTGCGCCAAAAATCTTGGCTTTGGGTGAGTGATTGGAGGTGCAGTTAGGTGAAGTTCCAATTATCATCTGATATATATATATATATACATACATATATATATACATAATATATATATATATAATATGATAGAATATGTATAAAACCATAGTTATAGGCTAAGTTATAGGGCTTAAGACTCAACTTATGGAGATAGTTGCCATAGTTATGTCCATCAACACCCCAAGATGTGTCAGGGTTTCCCTGGATAGGTCGGTGGCCCAGCCTTGGATCTCCGAGTCTGGCTGTAGCAAGGCAATTGCCTGTGGCCACCGGGCAGCCTGGCGGGCTGCTCCGAGGTTGTTAAATGCAACGAATTTAAAAAATGATGATACATGTTCAAGATTTGTATATTGGACATTGTTTCTTTGATATTTTTGAATTCCAATCTTAATTTAGGGGACCATCTACATGTAAGCGATCTACAAACATTGTGGAGATTCGCGGCACAATGTAGTTCATGTGGTACTGGATCGCAAATCCAAACTGCAAGCAATGAAGCTGGAATAGTTACCGATTCTGATTGGTTACTCCCTCCAGAGAAACCCTCGATTTCGTGTTGAGGAATCCAACGTGGTGATTGAATCCATTCGCTATGCGTAGTAGATTGTTTGTAGAACCAACATCTTGGAGGGTAGGCCAAAAGCAGCATCCCAGCATTTACATGATTTATATAATCTTGTAATATAATATATATATAAATACATATATTAATATTTATTTATCTATTTATTTATTATACGCATACCCACTTACAACCCTAAGTCTCTCCAAAAGCTCCTATTCTCCTAAGCCCAGCACAGACTTCCCACCAAACTAAACATCAAGACTTAGACCCTCAAACAAAATCACCTTGACACCAAACATGTAGTAACCTCTAAATTGTTGGAGATAAATATGGGATTGTCTGAAGAGAGGAACCCCCTCCAATCAGCATACCCATGTTCAAAACGACAGATAAAACATATCAAGTTGGTTATACATTCCGTAAAATATCATTAAATATCCCCCATGGTAAATCCAATGAACCTTGACCACAAACTCCCAAGTAAATTGTTGAAGCTTCACAAAAACATCAATAGTCAAATTTCCATGAATTTCCCAACCTGTCCACGCTGTCTGATGCTAAAATCCCTATTATCTGTGTTAAATATTAGTTAATAATGGCTAGTGGCTAATTAATAACCTTACATAGAATATATATATATATATACATATATATATATACACACCCATTAAATTGTCATATTCAAGATTAAGTTACATAGTTATATATAGTTATATTATCTCATATCTAATGGTGGTTATGTTGGTGGCTGAATCCCCCACCTTCTCACAAGCACTGATGGCGGCGTTGCAGGCAATGACGTTGGGTCCCAAGCGGCGCTGCTGGCCCTCAAAAAGCAGCTGCAAGGCCTGGGTTCATGGGATGGCCATGATGGCCATGGTCGAACCTTGGGAATGGCATGGTGAGATGTTGGAAAAAAAATGGAAGGATTTGAAGCTGATTTGCATGAAAAAAGACAGGATTTAACATGAGTTGAGGAGGATATTTGTGGGATGGAACTGCCTGAGATGTCAGCCGGGCAAGGGGGGATCATGTTCGAGGGATATAAGTAATGTGCTATCCAATTCAGATGTTGTCTTTTAAGAACGACCATGCATACTTTAATATTGACTCAGAGCCAACTGACGACGAAAGATATGTTGAATTGGACTTCACTTTTCTGCCTCTCAATCCCTTTCCACTGACTCGAGAGCAGCTGAATCTAAGTTCATCTAAGTTCTCTCCATCCTGAAGAGACTTTGTCAAAGTCACCTTCAAAACTCCAGGTAATCCAGGTGATGAGGTTGAATCATGTTGAATATGTCCACCACAACTGCAGCATCCATGGACAATTTCTCAACTTCCTGGGAGCCCAGATGACCGCGCCCGGGCACTGCACCTTCTCCCAAGCCTTCTTTTTGCCCGCCGCAGAGATGGATGCCGTCCACATCCTGGCAAGGTCTGCATGGTTCAGGGATCAAAAGAAAATCCAAAAAATGTACCCTGTGGTAATTTAGCATAGCTATGCGGAGGACAAATACCTGGTTTTTTACTATGTGTAATAGGTAAACCATTGAACAAAACAGGTCATTTTCCATAGCTAACTGTTCAACTACCAGAGGGTAGTATTGTAAGAATTAAAGCATCCAACTACACCAGAAATGGGTTCTGTAACCCTTCCCTAATTGCGGTATATGGCATAGAGTTTACCACGTGAATCTCGGAATCTCGGAATCCCTATGTCTATCAACCAAAAGGATCCAAAAGGTAGGACCATGTTCGAGGTGATTTGACCCAAAATGCACTGCCAATACTGCCGATACTCCTAGACAATCCACCACAAGTAGTGGAAACAAAAAACACGACATCGCATGTCCCTGAACTTCACTGCGAAACTGAGACCCTTGACATTCTGTACCACTCAGCTGGTGATCTGTGATCTACTCGAAACCCTTCCTCCGGTAATCCAACCTTGCAATTCATCAATTTGCACTCTCCTACGGATATCATCGTATATCCATGTTTATCATTTTCGAACAGAACTTGGACTCTCTTCCTATCAGAATCGAATTCTTTGCCAGGTGAGATTTCGTGAGGTTTCAAGTGCCAATTTCTTTTCAAAAAAAAAGATCTCCAATCATCACCCTCTTCCGTGTCACCACTTGGAAGTTTCCTAAAATGAGAGGCTACTTCCAAAAAATCCAAGTCAAAAACGACCATGACTTCGTATTGAAACAATTGAAACCTATGGTGGATGGAAGAAATCCTGCACCACCTTGGATGGTTGAAACCCTATAAATAATGGGATAAAGATAAAACACCTATCAACTGGTGCAGGATTTCTTCCATCCACAGCTTTAGCCAACGCCCAGCCATGTCCACCTGAGGGCATCTTGCCCATCCCTTCGCTGCTTCGAAGCACGCCACTTCCCGCCATCGGCGCGACGTGAGGCCACTGCCATCGGGAGCCAAAACTCCGATCCAAATGGCACCATGTTATAGCGTAGCAACCCTCCCAAAATAAAAAAGGCAGGGCCAGGCAGGATCTTACTTTTTTAAAGATTGGACCTATTTTAGAGGGGTTACTAGTTATATACATGACTTAATTATATTGAAACCTGTTCGTGAGAAGGGCCCGGAACAACATAGTGTTGTATTCAAGTGCTATGATTGATTTGCAACAACCCCTTGCAACATAAATTTGAGTGGGCCCCTGGGAACCTTACAGCAAAGCAACTTTGCAGGACAAATGATCCAATTGCGAGGAAATGAAGTGCAAGAGTTGGTGTTCAAAAAGACATATTTATATCTACCTACCTACACTTAGACATTGCATACATGTATAATTACTGTATGAGAATACACATATGCAAAACACCACATAAACACCACACAAAAACAGGGAAATGATGGGAAAATATCCTCTGGTAATTTGTTACATGGCTATTGAAAATGGATGAACATGGCCCATTTAGTTCGTTGATTTACCTAGTAAAGATGGTGATGTTCCAGTTCGCAAACTGTTAGTGTACCAGGTGGAATTGGCGCCGTCCTCAGGCGAAGAACACCAAGACGACGCTGCTACACCCACCTGGTACCCAGGGCGTACCCCAAATCATCCAAGTCGGAAACGACCATGACTTAGAGTATACCATTTAAAACCCATGGTGACTTTTAGGAAACCTCAAGAATTATTACGCTACTTGGGGAACCACTTCTGGAAATCTCACATCGACCGTTCAGTTACCACACCCCTGGACTAGTACACCGGCAGTGGTTACCAGGACCATTCATCCGGTTTGAGAATCAACGCGCCTGTTCGGTGGTTTCAACCCATACAAATGTGCTCGTCAATGGGGATCATCATACTATCTGTTGGAAGCAAAGTAACAACACAAGAACCATGAAACCAGGAGCCAAGTAACATCAGGTAACCAGGTGTCCATTCGATTCTCTTGCTGTATCTAATGAGTTTACCATACAGGTACCGGTCAAAATTGGGCACCCCTGAATCTTAGAAGATACTAAAATAACCACAATCAGCGATCCACTGAAACTTGAATTTTGAGTTATACTCATAAATGTATATACATGTTCCATCAACAATTTCGGGGGTCCTATTGCCTTAGTTGTTGGATATGATATGTTATGATATATCCCTAAATATCCCATACATGACGCTTAATTTTCCGTTGCCATCTTTGATTACAGAAGGGTATACTGAAATAATTGACCACCCTGAAATAACAACTTTGGCACGGTTACCCGAATCCCAACAATCATTCTAGTGAAGTCGCGACGTGAAGTTGTCTTAGTTTATCCAAATAATTGTTTGATTTCCAACCTATCCTAGAAGATAAGTGATAACTTCAAATATCCATATAAATTGGGGTATGAAATGTGATTGACCATTGCTTTTAAGTTAGTATAAAAAAAAAAAAAAACATGCGCTTTCAGGAAAACTAGAGGGGTCGGTTTGATATAGTATTTACTGTAGTATCATCTGGTTATTCTATTGTTTTTTTCATGGAACAAAAAATTGTATAGCACCCAACCAGTGGGAAAAAAACATCTCTGTTATAAGTTCCTATTGTAACAGCAAACTTCTGAGAATGGCCAATATATTTTTTATCCATGACCTTGTGATGTTGCCAAGGCCCCAACCACCGACAACGCTGCTATGCGGACGTTGAGATCCACATCCTTCACGCAGGCCTAAGATGAGATGCATGGCAATGGGAGATCTCCACTATACTTCGAAACCATTCAAATGCTCCATGTGACTAGTATATTTACCATTATTTACCTACATGACTGGATCATTTATGGGCTAAATGTTGGCAAATCTCTCACCATGGAGCATATTCCACCTCAATTTGGATCTTCGACAATCACCATGAAAATCCCCATTTAATCCACATCAAATCCCGCTTATCCCGGCTATCCCACAACAAAAATACATGTTCCGGGTGAAATCTGCATGATAATCATGAGATGTCCATTCAAATCCATGGAAAATTGGAAATCATAAATTTGCCATGGTTTTTCCCAATTTCTGCCATGGTTTTACCACGTTTTACGGCACCCCAATTTGCCAAAGGCGTCCCCATTGCACCGCTCCACATCTCCAGGGCGCCGCCAGGGTGGTGCCGATCTCCGGGTAATAGTTGTGGAGCCTTGCGCCCATGGAGCGAACCTGGGCGGTGAATCCATGGTCCCAGGAAACAACCATAAAAATTATGGATTTTATCATAGACACATGGATGATCCATTTAAATAATCTATATATGATGATCCATATCTATGGTTAAAATAAAATGTGTATATCATGAAAATGATCGAAGGAAGTTTAGAAGCCAAACTTCCGACAATATGCACAGATGAAAAGCAGAGGTGGAGCAGAAGAATAGAGAAGAGAAGAGCAGAAGAGAGAAGATCAGAGAAGAGAAAGAGTCAGAAGAAAGAAGATGCAGGTGCGCAAAAAGGTAGGAAAGTCGCGAAACACTGTGTTTTTTCCAATGATTTGTGGCTCAAGAGGATCGAAAAGTAGGCTCGCTAAAGCGGCGGGTGCGGAGCGAGCGATGACAAATTGCACGCCATTGTGGCGCGAAGCACATTTCCAAGTCAAAATGCACAAAAACACCTCAGCTCCGGACCACTTTTGGAAGTTGAGATGTCGAAAAAGTGCACGCCGTTGTGGCGCGAAGCACATTTCGAAGTCAACATGTACAAGACACACCATTCTCGGACCACTTTTGGAAATTGAGATGTATAAAAAGTCCACGCCGTTGTGGCGCGAAGCATATTTCGAAGTCAAAATGTTAAAAGCACGACTAGGGGTTTGGACCACTTTTGGACGTTCAGATGTTGTTTCGCGTGGCAGGCGCAAGGGATTGTGGACCTTGTCAAACGTGAGCAAAACGTGAGGGTCTTGTAGCATGTCCAAAAACGATGGCAGGCGTGGGACATTTGAAGAGGATCTGCAAAGATGCATTTCCCGTGGCAGGCGCAGTACAAGAGACATGTTCATCAGAGCTCTTAGGAGGTCCGGGCGCTGATTTCCTGAGAGGGGTTGCATTTTGGAGCATCAGGTCTTCAGTCTTGGGAACATGATTTTGCGTGACAGGTGCAGCACTTCGTATGACCTGGCATCACTTTTTCCTGGCAGGCGCAGTACTTTAGACAGGTGGAGTGGAAAAATCGCAAAACCCAATGGCACGAGGCTGTCAGCTGTGCACTCAATTTTCCATTTTTGAAGGAAGTCTCGCCGAATTGCTTCGCTTTTGATGTTGTCAATTGCCACAATTGAAGAAGTCTCGCTGAATTTCTGCGTTTTTGATGTTCTCAAATTCAAGAACTGAGGACGTCTCGCAGAATAGCTTCGTTTTCAAGCTTGCAGATAGATAGATAGATTAGATTAGATTAGATTAGATTAGATTGGATTAGATTAGATTAGATTAGATTAGACTAGACTAGACTAGATTAGATTAGATTAGATTAGATTAATAGATAGATAGAAAGATAGAAAGATAGATAGATAGATAGATAGAATAGATAGGATAGATAGGAAAGATAGGATAGATAGGATAGATAGGATAGATCGGATAGATGGGATAGATAGGATAGATACGATAGATAGGATAGATAGGATAGATAGGATAGATAGGATAGATAGGATAGATAGGATAGAAAAGATAGAAAGGATAAAAAGGATAGAAAGGATAGAAAGGATAGAAAGGATAAAAAGGATAGAAAGGATAGAAAGGATAGAAAGGATAGAAAGGATAGAAAGGATAGAAAGGATAGAAAGGATAAAAAGGATAGAAAGGATAGAAAGGATAGAAAGGATAGAAAGGATAGAAAGGATAGAAAGGATAGAAAGGATAGAAAGGATAGAATGGATAGAACGGATAGAAAGGATAGAAAGGATAGAGAGGATAGAAAGGATAGAAAGGATAGAAAGGATAGAAAGGATAGAAAAGATAGAAAGGATAGAAAGGATAGAAACGATAGAAAGGATAGAAAGGATAGAAAGGATAGAGGATAGATAGATAGATACATAGATAAATAAATAGATAGATAGATAGATAGATCGATAGATAGATGGATAGGTAGATAGATAGATAGATAGATAGGTAGGCAGGGAGGTAGGTAGGTTGGTAGGTAGGAGTGTAGGTAGATAGTCAGAGAAAGAGAAATAAAGAGAGATAAAGAGAGAGAACGAGAGAGAAAGAGAGAGAACCAGAGGAGACCTCAACCACCTTTCGGTCCATCAGTGGATTCGCTCTGCCATCCGTGATTCACAACAACCAAGCTTTCCTATAGGTTTCCTATTTTTGAAACTTCCGCCACCGCCTTGTGCGGTAATACTGGTAAGAAAATGATAATTGTAAACCACTATGGATATAGTAAAATGGATCACAGATATCATAGATACAATGTACATATGTGTATATATTATACACATATATGAATTAAGAGTAATTTTTTATATTGAAGATAATGCTAATGATACCTTCTGGCAATCAAACCTGGCCATGGAAATTTCTCCGTTCATAGATTATATGAATATTGAAAGCTCCATTTACAAGGGATTTCCACTTGCAATGTTTGATTACTGAAGAATGTATAAATAGTATGTGTACATATGCTGGTATATATTATTAATTTATAGTTCTTAGAACAGTTTTAACATTTTATATACATGATATAATTGATATAATTTATATGATTGGTACAGCTTGACAATGGAATTAGTTCATGGTACATAACGATAATACTTTTGAGATATAAAACCAACATATCCGGGTTGGGTAAATTATGAGAAAACCGCAATAACTATATAACTGTTCGTTTGCAACTAGTAACTAGCGGGTAACTGTTGGATTTATTAAATAGTTCGATTTATCTGCCAAAAACTTTATGGACACATTTGCTATATTATTATAATTGCTGGATACGATTTCCTTTTGAAATCATTCCTAACCCGAAGCATGATTTACTACATTACATTCCCTGTATTGGCTAAAGCTCCATTCACTAAAGATTTAAGGTCTGTCCAAACATTCCAAGCAACTGCCACCTAAAAAATCAAAACAATTGTGCATTGACTGGTTGACTTACCTTTGAATATCCTTGAGCCATGAATTTACTGCAAGCAGAATAATAATCATGGTTGATTTCTACTGGTTGATAGCCATGAATTCTACAATGTGGTACCCTCAAAATGCTGATTTACAAAGCCCATCACCATACACCCAATCATTGTCCCCTAGTTTTCAAGCAATTAACATCTTGCTAATCTTAGCTCTCATAATATAAATAAACTATCTCACCACTTCTTTATATAAACAATATCTGATCAGCGATCGAACTTATTTTCTGAACTCTCAAAGTTTAATTTTCGCCATTTTCTCACCACTCACCACGTCTTTGATGAACAAAAAACGTTTAAAACCGGTGGATGGTCGCTTCACCAAGGCACTAAAGAGGCCAGGACCTCCAACGCCGCACGGCGGTGGAGAGCATCACCACCTGGGTCCAATTTTGTGGCAATCAGTGCTGGAAACAACATCTTTGATTTTTTAATGTGGCTAAAAAAAGGTGGCTTATATGTGGCTTCATGTGTTATTACCTGCTTTATGTTTTTTTTTTTTTAATATGTTTATGTGGCTTATATATATATATACACAGGTAGGCCAGCTTATATAGGCTGTAAAATATTGTGAAACATAAGTCGATGGTGTTTGTGCTGAAGTTGGAAAGGGATCCTGCATCCCTACCTGAAGAGATCATTGTGGAAGTTTAAGTCACTTGAGGCTTTGAGCAAAGAATTGCGGGGATTTAAATCAGACACATGCAGTTTCAAACCAAACAAGTGAACATTTACATTTAATCAGCCAGAACCAGAATTCATGAAACAAACGCCACCACTGACTGATCCGAATCGATCACACTGGATGCTATGTCTGATAAGTGGCGAAAGCCACATGTCCATTTGGCAAGATCTTTCTAGTATCTGACGTTATAATGTTGCATACACCAACATACATATACATACTATACATATATATATATATATCAACAGTAAAATGTAATAGATACTATGTAATATATATATAAACGACCATTTTAACACAAAACTATAGATGTATACGTATATATGAATAAATACATATACCATACATATGATGTAAATCGGCAAACCCACATAGGCCCAACACTGGCCTGTACGCCTGTCCGCCGCGCGACCCTCATCTGGGCATCCACACTGAGACAGCGGCCGATGGCACTGAGGAGTTCCTGCCGAGTTGCATGGGTATGGGTCCAAATTTCAGGGAGACCACAGATTTTAGCATGTTTTTTGTTCGTATTAGGCATCTAAGAATCATCTAAGATCATCTAAGTATAGGGATATCCAATTTTGACCCCATACTCATGTGGCACTTCTAGTACTTGTTGTTGAATGTTGGTTGAATGTTGGCTAAATCTTGGTTCAACGTTGGTTGAGAAGTTGAAATTTCAATGGTAGCTGTTGGTCGCATGTTCAGATTTGATTTGATTCCAAATGAATATCCAAGATGGATTAGACATGGAAATCCAAAGTTAAAACAATCCATCCCCAACTTAAATTGTGGTGCTACAGTATAAACCATCAACATTAGTGGGTGGTTTATGACATTGTTTTAACCTATAATTAGTATAGATCCCTGGTGAGCTACCGTTTTTCGCTGACCGTGAAATTTCACCTTCGAAACATGACAGTCGTTCCCCCGTAAACAGTGGATAATTGTCGTGGAAACTTCCATTTATTCCGAAATACACCATGACCAATCCTCAATTGTGGACGTTGAATCATTGCAATATTGGATTCCGACAAGGAAAACCGCCTTGACTTGAGGGTTACTGGTCGTTGAAACACCAGCATAGCTGATACTTGTTCTAACATTTCGGTCTTGGTCAAGTCGCCACAGCGAATATGGAGAATTCACAAAGTTTTCGTGCTCGAAGCGAATTGACTATAACAATATTATCACCAAAATATATATATATACACACCAATATTATCCGATAAAAAAAAAACATTAACAACTCATCATCCGCACTTTTTTACCCCATTGACTCTTCCAAACGCTCAATTCCGGCCTGCCACATGGTGTTGTGGCTCAGGGCGATGGACTGGCACAG
>Ga0126342_10010774_pt1 | contig 16373 bp, 7 predicted proteins | sample Cyp1metagenome_FD_92528 | JGI IMG/M metagenome (GOLD analysis project Ga0126342, IMG submission 92528) | Coral microbial communities from Lord Howe Island, Old Settlement Bay, Australia - Cyphastrea 1 metagenome | ecosystem: Host-associated > Invertebrates > Cnidaria > Coral ... | reverse complement strand
GCAGAGAATGTTCCTGAGTGCCAGGCCTTGCAAAAGAGTATCTAAGCTATCCCACCAGCGTTTCCGTTCAGCCCGTCGTGCAGTCGTGTGTGCTTGTGTATGCTGGTAACAGCAAATCAGGTCGATACTTTGGCTGTTTCTTTGGATTTGAACATGCAGCAAACGTCCAGGGATTACAACCCTCCATCGGAGTTGATGGGGTCTGCTGAGTCTTGTAGAAATCAGGCAAAGCACTCCTGCACCACGGAAATCTTGCTGTCCAGAATGCACATGATGCCACAAACCATCTGTCCATTCACTCTCAAAAGTCATTCTGGTCTCCGAGATGATGGCGACATCAATGTTCTGCACAGCCAGCCATTGTTTGATCTCGTCCAACTTATGTGAGGCTAGGCCTCCAGCGTTCCAGTGAAAGACTCTCAATCTTCTGTGATCCTGATTCCGCTTGTTACATGTAAGTTGTGCTTGATCTGGAGCTGGCTTTGATGGCTGTTGGCTGGGGTCAAAATGTGACCACAAACATTTCGGAAAGTCTGATGGGGTATAGCATCTACCCTTGTACCAAGCTAGGCCTTGTTGGCAGGCCCTGGTGTAGGCCCGTTTGATACTGCGCTTAACAACCTGCTTTTGTGCAGGGTGCCATGGGATAGCATTAAAGCTTGTTTCTGGTCGCATGTCATGCTGCTTCGCGTCACATGTCGCAATGAAATGGGTCTGCCAATCACTGGACGCTTCAGCACCCCTCATGACTGAGGTGCAACCCTCACCCCTGAAAGATTCCGAAAAATTGTGCATGGGCAGCATGGACACACAAATGATCAAGTGAAAAATCCAAAATCTGCCAAGGCTGTGATTGTGGAATCTTCCCCTGGACTTGGGACCAGGTGTGCCACTTTGGATGTGTGGGTATGTGATTTCTGTGGTTCTCAAGTTCTGCTGCAGCGTGTCAGAATCAGAGACCCCTGTGATCAATGACGAATCAAACGAGAGAAAATCGCGCAATGCTTTCCGTGTAGTAAATATGAAATATTGGCAACCCTCAAGGGCAAACAGAGCCAGCAGGAGGTCCAAAATGAAAATAACACTGCACCACCACCAAGGAAGGAAAAAGGTGAATCTCAGAATTGTTTGCCAGTTCAGTACAAGCGGAGATCGTGTACTCAGCTGAAAGGTATCAGCGCCAGTAAAACAAAACAGAGATCCTGTCCAGGGTTTATTCTCGTGCGCTGCGGCTAGCAGCACTTCTGCCGAATGTGAAAACGTCGATGTTTGAATCAAAGCCTGCAGGTGGGGAAAAGGATGTGTAATTGGCGTGCAGCAAGTCACAATCTGAAACGCAGTGAAAATGTTTGCCAAAAATAATGTACCCTCTGCAATGTCAAGCTTTGGAACAACGCAGGAGTCAAATCGCAGTGAAAAATTTCTGGGGGCAAATGATGTCAGATCTCTTGTCAGGTGCAGTTGCCAATAAAGAGGAATCCCAGTGGAGAAAGTGCTCAGCGTCTGGCTCTTACTGGAAAAATTTGTAGTTGTGAAGTCGAGTTGCCAGGATTCCACCTGTGCGTCTGCGTACTTTGTAGATCCACCAAGGCCAGTGCAAAATTCTCGGGAGCCTACCCCGCAGTGTGGTGGGATCTCTGTTGCGTCGCCTGTTGCAATCTGTGCCAGTCGAAAACAAGCTTGATGCTCAAGTGTAAAATCAAAGTACTCTTCTCCCTGGCCAGTGAAGTCGCAATTCCGGGAGCCAACCCCGCAGTATGGGAGGAATTTATATGCGTTTCGGCTGCAATCGCTCTGTGGGAAACTGTCTGAATACACGTCAACTCCAAGGCCAGTGCAAAACAATACTCGGGAGCCCACCCCGCAGTGTGGAGAGGCGTGTCGTAGCCCACAAAATGTCGTGTTGTGGTGCTTGTCCAGTGTCTGTGTGCCGAAAGAGAAATCAAATATTGAAAAGGTATGGTGTTGCGTATCCAGGCCAGTATTCGGTTCTCGGGAGCCCACCCCGCAAAGCAAGAAACAAAATGTGTCGCACAATGCTTCGATGTCCGCCTGCTTACCAGCTGTTCCACACACTTCCACTCCAAGGCCAGTGAAATAAAATTGTCGGGAGCCTACCCCGCAGCACGAAGTGAAGTGTGTCAGAAGAAAATTAAAAATGCCTGTCAGTCCCAAAATCTGTTGAGGGCCAGAAAAGAACGTCCGGGAGCCCACCCCGTGCCAAAATGTGTGACTCAATGGTCTGTTCTGATCGTGTGGGAAAACTGCTTGCCAGTTGTTCAATAAAAAAGTCTCTGCAGTGGGACAGTCAGTGGGGGTGCCCAACCCAGTTACTGCTCCTGGTGTCGAAGTCTGCTGTGGTTGGAGACAGCAAAACAGCAATCCAAAGACTGCCCCAAATGCTTGGATCTGAAACTTGGTGGAAGTCGTCGTGGCTGCCACGTCCGTTCCCAGTTCAATCAGCTGATCAAATTGTCTTTTCTGAGCCACAAAACAAATCAAAAACAGCAAATGAAATGTTCACGCAAATGCCTCAATCAGAAATTGCAATGAGCCGCACAGCAAGGAAATGAAATGGCCAAAGGAAAGCAGCAGCGCAAAGAATCCGCGTGATGAAAAACGTCCCAGGGTCCCCAACTCTACACCTAGTCAGGTTGCTTGAGAGCCACTCCTTGAGTGGCAAGGGGCTTGTGTGTGTGTGCATGTGTGCATGTGTGCATGTGTGTAGTGATTATATATAAAATAACATAAGATATATGTAGTATGTACATGTTTTCCCGGTGATTCTAGTATTTGGTACTCTCTGTGTTGGAGACATGTCCATCGTCACAGTCTCACAGTCGATCCTCCAAGTCCTGGCCACTCAAGGCATTCCAGCTTTGCCTCCGCGCGCACGGTGGGAATGCCATGGATAGCATATATATAGATTATATAGGAGGAGGCACCGGACTGCGCAAGGTATTCTCACTCGAAACATCTCCAAACCAAGATTTCAGGCTGAAATACTTATAGTGAAATGTTGCCAACGCCCTCAAAAAGCAAGCGCCATGTCCCTTTTCCACAGGGTCCGCGACTGGTAGCCAAATGGCTGTCGGGTCTCGCAAAAATGAATTGAGGCTGCACCAAGTAACTTCAGGGTTGAATATGCCCTATCTTCACACATCCCCCCGTTGATCCATGCGTGCAGCCTTACGGTAAAGCTGCCGTTTCTTGGCTGCTTCCCTACGCAAACCTTGCGCCTCTGACGTGTCCTTCAGAGACCAAACTCCTTCTGCCAAGGCCCGTTCGAGCTCATTGTTGGCATACCACTTCGTCATGGCATCAGCGATCAGATGATGGCCCGGCACCCAACGTACGAAGGCATTGATGTCCGCCTCCATCAAGGCCTGCTTCAAGACCGCCAAGTCAATCTGAATCTTTCTGTCTGATGTCTGCGTCTCATTGTTCAGCACGTCGAATCCCGTCTTTGAGTCAATGACCAGATAGTGCTCACGTGCACTTGCCCAGACCTTCCATTCCGGTAGGTCAAAGTCTCGATTGAGAATCTCGGCCAGTGCTGCTCGTACAAAATCTCCATGTTCATAGGAGGTGGCCGCCATGGAGACTTCTGCACTCATTGAGCACCTCACCACCCGCTGAATCTTCATACTGGCCGCCTCCACCACGGTCAGATTCGCTTCGCCCTCCAGGATGTCCTTGTCGGCGATGCAAATCACCAAGCCACCTTGGCTATAGCCTCCCGGTTGTGCTCCATATGCTGCGTCACTGGCGGACACGATGATGTAGTTGCGCCAATCCTTCAGCCTCTTTACCACTTGAACAGCTGGCTGTTTGGCCCGGTACACCACCTTGTTCAGCCACTCCAAGGCCACTCTTCCTTCTCGAGCTGCCAGTTGTTGCACATGAGATACTCCATAGGACAAGTCGTATCGACCTTGTCGAGCCATCCAGTTGAGCTGTCCCAAAATGGACGACATCTGCAGCTTCTCCTCGGGTGAGATCTCCCCACTCAGGTTCTTGGCATTGCCGGTGGGCAACTTCATTTTCTGGATGTCTTTGGCGTACTCCTCCATGGCGTACTCAAACTCAAGGGTCTCCGGGTTCTGCCTCTCCCACCGGCCACAGAACTTCGTCCAGCCCTGCGTTGCCTTACGCAGTTCACCGAACTTGAGCTTCTGGTGGATCTTGTCCCAAATCTCCTGGCTGGTTTCGTCCCCACAAAAGCGCGTGTCATCCACATGGATGCACGCCAGAGCTCGCAGCTCTCCATCAGGGTGATAGGCCGCAAAGACTCCCGGCAGGATGTCCAACTCCTTCATGTCACACTCCTTGAGCGTGTCCCTGTAGCATAGGTACCACAGACGTGGTGACTCCGGAAGACCAAAGCCTCCCTTGGTCAGCTGCAGCAAATCTTCTCTGTAGTTCACTCCCAGCTGCTCCAAGATGAAGGCCCACACGCAGTCAGGGTAGCCCTTGGGCAAACGGATGTAGACCTCCCTCTCCTTCGGCAATGGTTTGCCCTGCAAGAAGGCACTGGACACATCCTCATAGTTCACCACCCATTGTTTTTGTACTGCAACCCAATTGATGAGATTGTGTGCCAAGAGAGCTGCAGTAGGCGCCAAAGTGGCGTACTTGCCCATGTCCGGGTCCATGTGTCCTCCCAAGATCAATCTTGCCTTGAGGATCGCTTCCTTCAACTCTGGGCCACCCTTGTTCGTCAGCACAAAACGTGTGGATAATATCCGCTTTGGATTGATCACCTTGTCCTTGGGTACACCAGCAAGAGCATCATGGTCAAAGTAGATCTTCACAGCCTTCACCAAAGGCTGTTCATATGCTTTCTTCCACTCCTCATTGAGCTGTGACCATTGATACTCCAATCTCGCCTTGCCGGTGACGATCTTGCCCTGAGCCAGATCTGCTCTGTGTTGGAAAACCTTGCTCTCAATCTTGCTATTCATCTTCTTGAGATCCTTCGCTTTCACGGCAGGAGAGTTCCAAAACGCCTCCTGCTCCTCCATCTCTTTGCATGCTTCATGCCACAGAACTTCGTGATGATCAGGCTCCAACACTTCGGTCAGCAGCACTACACTGCCCATCGACTGCTCTTCAGCACGTTGCTGTCGTGCCTGAGGTGTCATAGGTGCCCGACGATGCTTGCTGATGATTTTCCGAATGTTCTTCACCTGTCTGCCTGCCAAAGTCATGCCACTTCTCACACGCGCCTCTGTCAAAGTGGAAGGCAACCCACCTTCACATCTGCCTTGTTCAAATAGGGCTTTCTTCTCTGGAAACTTCAAACGGCTAGGCTCCACTTCTTCAGGAGGAACTTGAGGCGCTTCTGACATCTCTGCATCATCCTCCATCAGAAGGTCCCTTCTCTCACCGTCATCAAGCCTTCTCACAAGGACTCGGCTGCTCTGACTGGAGCTGGACAATGCCCCTTGCCGTATGGAGTCCGGCACGTCATTCATGATCTCCATTCGGCGCACCCGACGCAGACGTTCTTGCACCTGCGTGTCATCCAGCATCTCCATATTGCCTTCCTCCTCCACGTTGGGTGTCGCATGTGCCCTGTCAGGTAAAGCTTGTCTTGGTTGGTTCTGATCTTCTTCAAGCCGCAAATTGCCCTTCTTGATTTCGTCCTGCATCTCCTCCAAGATCTGCACGATGAACTGCGAACCCAACATCTCATCCGGAGTTGCCAGTCTCAGTTTCTCCAATGGATAACTTCGCACCTTTCCTCTGATGCGAACCCACACCCTATTGGGCACATTCTGTTGTCTCTCCCCGCAAACCACCAAACCTGGACCATCCCAGCTGGAGTGATCTTGAAGACGTCGATGTTGGCCACGTCGGTTGGGCGGTGGCTCGTGCACATACACCGTGGTGCCTTCGAAGATACACTCCAATTTTGGCGGCCGAGAGCGTCGATTCATGGCTTCCCTGATGACCTGGTTGGAATCGATCCAGTTGTAGCTGTCAATGGCTGCCGCTCGGATACGTTCTGCTCGTCGAAGGGCATCACGTAGTTCCAACTCCTCATTCAGCGCAAACTTCACCTGGCCACTGCAGAGTTGCTCCATGACTGACACTGGAACCGTGGTGTTCTTCCCGGTGACAGCTTGCAGAGGGGACATTCCTGCTTTGTTGCATAAGCGGTTCTTGGCATTGAAGCAGCTCGTTGCCACCAACTTGATCTCCTCCAGTCCCGCTGCTTGTTGGGTTGAGATCACCCGCATCATCATCAGTTTGATGATTGCACCATGGCGCTCCACTTGGCCCTGCCTCCACTTTGCACCTGGAGGCACCACCTCGTGCCGGAAGTCCAGCAACCTGCTCACCCGTTGCACCACATCCGCATACTCTTTGCCTCCATCAGTCTGCAACACCTCCGGGGGCCCCAGCACTGCGCACCAGCGATTCTGCAAAAGTTCTGTGGTGACGTCGGCTCCCACCTGTTTGCTGACCAAGCCCATATGGTACTCCGTCAAGCCGTCAATCATGTGAGTGACATTGAATCTTTCGCCCTTGACATCCCACACGAAAAAGGAGTCCGACAACACCCGTTCTCCAAATCTGGTCGGTCGTGTGGCTGCCACCTTCGGTTCAGCTCCAGGAGGACGCACTGCTTGGCAGATCTGACATCGCAGCCCTTTTGCTATCTCCACCACTTGACTGCTGCAGCCGCTGATCATGAGCATCCTCACCAACCGCTCCATCGAGGGGTGGCCCAACACAACATGCAAGTGAGCCAAAGCTTGCCTCATCTTGTAGGGTCCTTGTCGGGCAACTCCATCGAAGTACACGTAGTCATACTGACCACCTCTCCAATCTGCCTTTTCCAGCTGCTTCCTCAGTTCTCCTTCCGGAGTCGGCATTGGCTCCACCGGCAGAATGTAGTGAGCTTCTCCTGCTTCTCGGCCATCAGTCAGCTTTCTCGGTGCGTTTTGATCACATTTTTCCCATGCGCACTCTGCTGCACGCAAGATGTGGTCGCAAAGCTCTTCTGGCCATTTTGACGCCAAAGCTGACCGCCGCTGCCACCGCCCATTGTAGTAAACATTGCCCTCGATGGGTTGATGTTCTTCAGGGGTGTGATTGCACACAGCTCCTTCCATCAACGCTTCTCGCATGCCAGCATCATTCACATCCAGGGCCGTGTACTTCTGATGAGGTTTGCCAGAGACCGCATCCTTCAGTCCAAAGGCACACTGAGGAATCTTGGCCCGGTGCAAGTTGGGGCGCTCCATCATGAAGTCCATGGTGAGTGCAGCCGACTGGTAAGGGTTCTCCGTCATGACCAGGCGACCGTTCCCATTCTGTTCATCCCAAACCTTCCGGCTGAATCTCCATAAAGGAATGTCTTGTTGTCGATCTTCCATCACCTTGTCAACGTTCGGATTGATACGTTGCATCTGGCTCCATGGACCGCATCTTGGACTCAGAGTGACCAAATCTGGCTTGAGTTCTTTGATTCGGTCTAAGATCTCCTTCTGCGTGACCGGATTCTTCAGGTCATACCCGTAAAGGATGTCAATCGGCTCCATCGCTCGCCATCCCTCACGCACTGATGCCCTCGCCGTCAGTCTCGCGCATCCAGCGAAGATCTCCATGACGATGTAGTACGGTCTTGCCCCAGCCAACGTAGTGACCAATGCCTGTTGAGCACACACTTCACCCATGCCCTTCTTGAGCTTCTGGATCATCCCTCGCTGAGGTGCAACTCGGTGCCAGTCTTCTTCCCGGTGAAGTCCGAAGATCGCAGCCTCTGCCTCATTGCTCCGAAATGCCCCCAGGTCGACGCCACTTCCGTGCTCAGTAAGAGGTTGAGCCACCTCACATTGCGTTTCCATGTTGCCTTGCCCTTGGACTCCACCCGGATGGCCTCCTTCACGCGCAACTGCCACACCACCTTCTTCCAAAGGTAAGTTCTCATCCTTGACTGAAAGCACTTCAGGATGTTGCATGCCAAATCGTCGCTCCACACATTGCTCAGCGACGGATATCGCGACTCCCACCCTGTGAGTGCCGCCGTCGCCATCTTCTTCTTGGCCTTCTCCTCCTCCTTCTCCCGGTGCTTGTAGACCATCTGCAACTCCTGCATGGTGAGCCCTTGGATCGCCTCTGTCTCCACAATGCGCTGATCTGGACCTTCCTCTTCTGAAGGGGGCAAGCCTCTGTTGATTCTGCTCGACCTCTTTGTTGTCGATGTCTTCTCCTTCAGCTCTGTGGGCGTAGAGCTCGACCTGGCTGTCTCTTCTCCCCGGATGGCTGCTGCCCGGGCTGCGGGACCGCGACCGCGTCCCTTGGCTAGTCGGTCCACTTCCATCGATGTGGGAGGCTCCTTTCTCGCAGCTTGTCGTGGTTCTTCCTGGCGCTGAAGATGCTCCACCTCCTGAAAGCTGTCGCCAGTTTGGGATTCCAGCTCCACCACAGACTCGGGATCCGACAAGTTCGGACACTGTCGAGTCCGATGACCCACAATGCCGCACATCCGACATAGGGGCGGGTTCACCACAGACATGCGAGGCACGGTGGGCTGTCTCGAATTGTTGTTTCTCGGAGCCAAACACTTCGCATTCATGGACTGCATGCGGCACCAAGCCAACTTCTTGATGATGCTCCATCGAAAATTCATGCTCTGCCTCACCTGCCTCTTCGATCACATGAAACTCATCTATAGGAACCGTGTAGTGCCCCGCCCTAGTCTCACTGAGTCCATAGTTCTTCACATGCAGCTTCCTAGAAGACATGGTATGATGTTCTGTGTCAAGTTGAACTCCAAGTTGTGTATGTGATTGTTTGGACAAGAGTGGAGGACAAGGACCGGGAACAACGCTAAAGGCCAACAACACCATCTTTCCACCAAAAGTTGCTTGAAGTTGTAGACGATATTTGCTCCTTAAGGTATTGCCATCCCCAAACCTGAACACCTCGTCCTCTTCCAAAACCCGAAACCATCGCTGTTGTTGTTGCCACTCCGAAACCACATCATTGGCCCATTGAACACCCACCACATTCCTCATGCAGCCTAGATCAAGAATGACTTTTCTGGACAACTCCTTCATGTTCCACCATGCTTCAAACGGTACTACAGGAGTTTCATGTTTCTTGGTGGTGGCTCCCATCTCTTCCCCGCAAACTGCCCTATGCACCATGTATACTGCCCTTTCAGAAGAATCTGCGCTCAGGCTGTCTTTGCAGAGTGACTCCAACAAGCCCCATTCAGTCTCCTTGTCAGACTCCAGCTTGTGAGCCGTAACCAAAACGGGATTCGGAGAGGCTGCAAGTGCTGCCTTCACCTTTGGGCAATCCCGAGCAAAATGCCCAGGTTCGTCACAAACGAAACACTTGCCACCCTTGGAGGTTTTCTTGGTGTCTCCTTCGGACTTCCGATAGTAGTTTCTCATCTTTCGTGCCTCGGCCATCTTCTGCTTTGCCCTGAACTGCAACGCCAGGGCTTCATGTTCTGCATGTAAAACGTCACTTGGCAGCTGAGGATCGCACTCATCCACACTGTCATCTCCTGCTGGATCTTCTGGAATGCCCTCCAAAGACACATTGGTCTCTGTCTCCACTTCATTCATTTCAGCCACCAAAGCCGCCTTGTCACGCCTGTTGAAACGCAAGCCCATTACTCCTCTTTGGACCAAGTGCTCTTCACCTTGCGCTCCACTCAACTGAGCTTCGGCCTGACCAATCGGATAGCCCTGCTCGCCCTCCAATTCACTGGACAACTCCATCATTGCTCCCGTGATCGAGACTTCATCTTCATCTCCTGCATGTGTTTTGATCATCGCCTTGTCTCGGCGCGTCAACCTTGCATGATCTATCAAGTGTCCCACAAAAAACCTTTCTCCCATGCTCAGAGCTGCATCTAGTCCTTCAAGTTGTGCTCGATAAAGTCCAGCTCGTGTGATGTAGCTTTCCAAGCTCTCACCGGCCACCCGAGACAAGGTGAGAAGTCTCTTCCGGTGCCAATCCACTCTATGCTTCTCGCTCTGTTTGATGAGCGGACTCTTTTCCAACGTCTCAAAGATCCGCTGGAGCCCATCTTTCTGACTCACATCTTCCGGCTCCAGATTTTTGACGAGTTGTGCTGCTCGGTCACGTAGCTGCACCATGACCCTAGAGCCAACCAAGCCTGTGGGAAGTTGTTGTCCTTCACCATGTAGCCAAAACTTGACAGATCTCTTCCAGTCTCGATAATTTTCACCTTGTCGAGCTCGAAAAACTGGGGGATAGCTATTGGAGACCTTGCCCGAAAGCTTTTTCTCTTCTTCTTTGTCTGCTCTCTCTTGCACGCTAGTGATTTTGCCACTCGGTAAATCACCTTTAGGTCGATCTTCTCCTTCGGATTCTCCCGAATGATCAGGTTGTTCTGAACCTTTACCTTGACCTTGTGCTGAACGTCGAACTTCTCCCTGACCAGGTGCATGTTCTCGCCAGCTGCCATGCCACTGATGCCATGGATCTGAATGCTCCCAATACCCTCCAGGCTCTCTACGCGTCACATACGCCCAGTTTTCACGACTGCCGGACGATGAACCGTCCCAAGAATCCCATGACCAACAGTCTCCCTTCCACCATGACGATTGTGACCCCTCCCCGGAGGCATTGGATGCCATTTCAAACCATTCAGTGTTCACCTCTTCTCTCTGTCTCCTACCACCTACGCTCCACTGTGACCAGCCCGAAGTTTCACTTCTTCTGCTACTTTCTTCAGAGGGACCTTCGAAGCTATCTATCTCTACCCCATAGGTGGCCCACGCGTCCCCATAGCATGAGCTCATACTGATACCAGTCGCAGCAACCCTGTTCCGCGGCCCAAGCCAAAGAAACCCAAGAACCTCCACAAGGCCCTCGCCAATGAGGATGCCAAAGACTTCCCCTTTGCCTCGAGCACTGACCCTCAGTGCTCGCCCTGGATCTCCACAACCTAGGCTCCGGTGCCAGTGAAATGTTGCCAACGCCCTCAAAAAGCAAGCGCCATGTCCCTTTTCCACAGGGTCCGCGACTGGTAGCCAAATGGCTGTCGGGTCTCGCAAAAATGAATTGAGGCTGCACCAAGTATCTTCAGGGTTGAATATGCCCTATCTTCACACTTATATATACTTATATAAATCTAGAATCGATTTGTCGAAAAAACAGTCAAACACGTTTCTCTCGGCTGAAACCTCAGCCACATTGTAGGAGTTGAGATTTGAGTCAAGATCATTGTTTCTTACCAGTTCTAAAATTCACCAAGAGATGTTCATGGTGCCATCATATCCGCAAATGCGAGAGTCTGCGGGAGGCAATGTATCCAATCCAAGATGCAGGAGCTCTGTCCAAGCATGCATCCCGGAATTGCTGAAGAGGTGCACCTGACGAAACACCCCTGTTTAACAGGTCCTCTTCAGAAACAGGCACCCAAAACAACCCGAGGGCTGTCGTCATTTCTTGGGCCGTACAGCTGGAGCTACCCACCAGCAATTTTGGGTCAGCCGAAGAGAGCGACCATGCATCTGCAGCAGCACGAATCCCCTGCGCACCTGACCATGGTGCAAATCATAAGGGGCGGAAGGAGCTGCGATGGGCTGCCGAAAGGCATCTTGCAAGCAAGGGGCATTGGCACCGGAGACCAAAACCTTACCAACATGGCATCTGTTGGATGCATATGTTCCGTATTTTCCTTATGGTCAGGTCAGTTGCAGGTCAGTTGCAAAGACTCACCAAGGAGCTTTGCTGTCAAGGAGCTTTGCTTCTGGTTGCTGGTGGAGATAAATATGGTGCAGCCGGGAAAAATCTCTCCTGAGGATCTTGCCGTCGATGACTTCACCGAATCACTACATCAATCTGCATGACGAGCTGCTGTACCACTCCACCAGATCTTGCATGTCCTGCGCCATCATGAAAACCACCGTTGGCTTCAACGACACATCATCCATAGAGCCATAGAGTCATACCTCTCCAGCTTTCCTCAAAGTTATTATGATTGAAATTATAACGTGCACTCCGGTTGCAATCACATTTCACCATGCCCTACATTTCTTAGTGTAGAATGTGCAAGTGCGGTCCGAAAGATGGCCACCTCCCCATGCCAGCAAGAAAACCACCTGCACAGTCACGGCTGACCTAAACATAAGACATCGTAAGAGTGCCCTAAAAAGTCTCTAGAGCATCTACCACACTGTGCAATTCCATGCCGTGTCATCATCATTTTTTGCTGAGCTCATTGGCTCGGACCATCGCTCAATCATCACTCCAGATCAGAAACCAATTTGCGATCTGCAAGTTGAACTTCGCTTTCATCGTCCTCCTCCTCTACAAGGTACGCCCACAGGCACATCGCACAAGCCACCAACAAAAGTAGAAGTCCAACTACTCCCAAACAAATGGCAAGAAAGTGAATGTTTCCCTCACTTGGCAGGTCAAATTGAGATGCTGGAGATGATCGTGGGGAAGACACCTGCGCTATCAACAACTGCCCTGTCTCAGCTTTTGGAGTTCTGTAGTGGTATTCGGGGCACGCCGACTCCGCAATCCCCAGCTGGGATTTGGAGGTGTCGAAAACAACTGTCTTGTGCAGAAAGAAGGAGGTGCCAAGCACTGTTGTGTGACTCATTTTGTTGTCAGCGAAGGCAAAGCACCATTCGTTCTCATCGTTGTGTCTTCTGAACATGTACGCCTCTGGTTGCCAAATGAAAGTAGTTTGAGCATCGCCCACTGCAACAGTTATGTTTGGGAACTGGCGAGGCTTTGTTCCAGTCAAGAGCTTCCAGCACGTCTGATAAGTGTGAGGCACGGGACTTGCACCGCAGTTGATCCCAACGCATTGGGTCTTCAAGGCAGTTATCAATGTATAGTAGGTCTGATGTGGAAAATATGAAAAGGTGGTGCCTGTGTCCAGAATCGTGGTGCCAAAATCTGACTCGGCACCAACGACTTGAGCTCCACATCGGATTTCTGTCAAATGTATCCCAAAATACCCAATGTGGTGCAATGGCATCCACAGCAATGTGAAACCAGGCAGGATGAAGCTGCCGTCATAACCACCCACAGTCCATAAGCCGCCCCATTCTGCCAGGCAGAGCGAAAACACCGCATGGTTCACATGTTTCTTGTCTTGGTAAAGTTCTTCCAGAAGATTGGACGCTCCTGTTATCTTGTGAGGTGCCAGACCCAGAATTCCATTGACCTTCTGTGTGTAGAAGAGGTGCCTTTCATCAGTGTGGCACCCAAGAGAGACACGGACTGGCTTGTTGTCTTTGTCTGAACCATTCAGCTGGACCAAGTCCTTGAACCAAGTTCCAGCAATCCGGCTGCCTTCGGTGTACTCTTCAAGATAGCCACACTGGTTGTTAGTGCACCGATCACAGCCAATGCCACAGGGTAGCACCTGGCTGGTGTTTGATGCATTTCGATCAAAAGGTAGATCCAAGTGCTTGCCGCAATGAGAGCAACCGACACAGGGGAAGGCGCAAAGACCACTACCTGTATCAATAATGACTGAGACTCGTTGAGGAGGTGTTCCAACCAGGAGTTCTGCAAAGTAATAGGCGAAAGCATTGATATTCCCAAAGAGCTTGGTTCGCTGAATGTGATCTGCCCGACTGGTGTACAGTGGATCAGCAATATTTACGATTGATTCGGCTGCTGGAAGCAAGCAAAAGAAAAACGCCGCAAGATATGTGCGAACCATGGCTTTGGCTCAGAGGGCTGTGAATCAAATGAAGTTGGAGTTAATCAACACGTGTCGAAATCGAACTTACATAACTGTGGACAGTTGCAAAAGCAATCAAATATCCACCTAGTCCACCTGATGATTGAAATTGCCAAGGATTTGTCCCAACCTGTTTCGCCTTCAGGTGTTGTTGCTGTTGCTTTCTCCAAGCTCCTAAGCTTGCCTTTACAGAATATTACATCTACACGGTGAGCCATGCCCGACCAAACATGCTCACCAGCACACATCTCTCACACACATTCTGACATCATGATATGAGAGGTATGAACTCGGCAAATACCAAACAAAAGAGAACAACAAGTTCAGAAGAAGTTTCAAGTTTCACATTCACATCACAATTCACAACCACAACAAGCTGATCTCTACATTGGCTGTCGAAGCAACCTCCACTTGAATGGTGTCGCCTCGCTGCTTCGTTCAGCCGCTGGCACATCGACATAAGTAGCATTTTTGCCGTTGCTGCCTCAAATATTCACAAATACTTGGAGAGGCATCACTAAACCACGAAAAGAGAAAGGGCATCTAAAATCATCTACAGCCGTCCAGACTCTTTGCAATCTGAGTGTCTGGGGTCAGCCAAAAAGCCAAGACAATCATCGATCATAAGCCTCAGTGCTAAAAGTAGAATCTGAAGCCTGAGGCACAGCCATGAAATTGAGGCCCAGGCCCAAGTAAATTCTTGCACGGAGCCTGGTTTGCCAACCCATGGAATTGAAGGCAAAGAAGTCATATAATTATTGTGATATGATACATCATGCAGCAAACTGGAGGAAATGATTCTGGTTTGCATGCAAAGGCGTGCAGGGGCTTGCAACAGCGCTTCTGACGAGGGACAGGGTATTTGGGGGTGAAACCAGGGCCCCATGGAAGTTTGGGAACTTGATGTTATCAGAGTGCCCAAGAGTGCCGATCCTGCAGTTCAAGCAGCGGCAAGGAACGTCGCCACATGGGCAGGAAGTGGCTGCCCACTGCCAGCGTGGCAAGACCTGAAGAATTGCCCACGTGGCGTTGTGGACTTTCTTAAGGCATCTCAGCATGGTGTGTGTTGCAATCAATCTGGTTTGCAAAGACGCTTTGGTACGCGTCAAATGTGCCACCCAAGTCACTTGCAAACTCCTTTCGAAGCGATTCTACGTCGTCATCGCTGATGCCTCTAGTAGTCTGCAAAAGCTTGACACGGTTGAGGGCGCAGCAAAAGCACGCCACAGATGGCCAAGTTGCTGAACAGTTTGTCCAATTGCTCTTCAATCGAAGCGGGATCCTTGCTGCAACAAACCAAATTCGGGAACTGTGGGTCTTCTGGAAAATGTTTCGTCGCTTGAAGATGCGGCCAAGCAACCACTGCAGAAAGTTCTGAAGGTGTTTGTCCTGCTTTTGCTACTGTTTCCTCTGAACGGAACGCCGCAAAAATGTCGTCCACGTGCTTTCCTCGGCAACTACTGCTTGGCCATTCCCACTGTCCTACGAGGATTGATTTCAAGTTTCAGTGCAGATTCACAGCGAAACTTTCCGTGTTTTCTTAATGGTAGACAAAGAATCAATGGTTTTCTGCATATGTTTTAAGTCAACATGTGTAAAAATCTTCATCTCAGGCCAAAACTTCTGCCACTTGGCGCGGCTTCAGGTGCCTTCTCTGGTTTCGTCTCTTGCAGAGTGGCATCATCACCGGGGTCTGCGAAGGGATCCTCCGCGAAGAAAGTCGACAATTCATGACAATTCATGACATTCACCAAGAAATCATCGCAATCATATGCAATCATCTCATGTGCCTTGGATAGAAAAAGATAAAAGTAAAAACATCATGGCCCAATGTCCAACACATTTTTTAATACAACCGAGTTCTCCAGGGTATGGGAATCAGAGAGTCACGAAACGATTTTCTAGTATATCTAGTATGGCCTTCGAGGGTTGTATCGTAAGAGAATTGTGCAGAAGAAAAGCAATGACCTGTGTTTATGTGTGTGTGTGTGCACTTGGATGCAAGTTTATGTGTCTATCTATTTTATTCTTGTTTCGACAATTCAACCTAAACTTATCTCATTTTCCAATCAAATATCTTCACTAGTTCTTTCTTTTTCTTTCGTTCTTTCTTTCCTTTCGTCATTTCTTTCTTTCGTTCCCTTATTTCTGTCCTTGCTTTCTTTCTTTCCTTCTTCTTTTTTTCCATTCTTTTCTTCTCTTTTCGTTTCTTTTCGTTTCGTTTCTTTTTTCTTTTCGTTTCTTTTCTTTTCGTTTCTTTTCTTTCTTTCTTTCTTTATTTCTTTCTTTATGTCTTTCTTTTCTTTCTTTCTTTCTTTCTTTCTTTCTTTCTTACTTTCTTTCTTTCTTTCCTTCTTTCTTTCTTTCCTTCTTTCTTTCTTTCTTTCTTTCTTCCCTTCTTTCTTTCTTTCTGTCTTTCTTTCTTCCCCTCTTTCTTTCTGTCTTTCTTTCTTTCTTTCGTTCTTTCTTTCGTTCTTTCTTTCTTTCTTTCTTTCTTTCTTTCCTTATTTCTTTCTTTCTTTCCTTCTTTCTTTCTTTCTTTCTTTCTATCTTTCTTTCTTTCTTTCTTTCTTTCTTTCTTTATTTCTTTCTTTCTTTCTTTCTTTCTTTCTTTCTTTCTTTCTTTCTTTCTTTCTTTCTTCCCCTCTTTCTTTCTTTCTTT
>Ga0126342_10010773_pt1 | contig 16374 bp, 11 predicted proteins | sample Cyp1metagenome_FD_92528 | JGI IMG/M metagenome (GOLD analysis project Ga0126342, IMG submission 92528) | Coral microbial communities from Lord Howe Island, Old Settlement Bay, Australia - Cyphastrea 1 metagenome | ecosystem: Host-associated > Invertebrates > Cnidaria > Coral ... | reverse complement strand
TAGCATTTCTATCTCCTTTCTGCTGATCATCTGCATCATCTTCAATGAAGCTTTCACCTACAATGTCTTTGATACTACTTACAAGAGAGTAACATGCTCTTCTACGCTCTCGGGCCATCCGTCGTCTAGTTATGTTTGCAATCGTCTTTTTGAGTCTGGGAGCTCCTTTTCATTTTATTTGGCTGGTAGACATCAGTCTAAATATATTTTAAAGCTAACCTAACTTTAGTTTCGATTCACCCTGAAATTAATCTAGGTCTAATCTAAAAATCGATATGAAATTAATCGAAATTTAAATCAGAATTGGTCTGAACTTAGCTCAAAGATTCCTTTAGGCTTAAATTAGCAATCTAAAAATCGTTTTGAATTCATTTAGAATTATATAAATTAACCCAGCATACAACTCAATAGCAAGGTTTCACGCTTCTTTTCATATAAATTCACGATGAAGGCATGCAAACGCTGACGAACAGCCGGGAGCCAGAATGCCGCCTGCAAGACACCACCAAAATATCACTGAGACACCAGCGAGACAGCACCAAGGCACCACCGAGACACCACCGAGATACCACCGAGATACCACCAAGACACCACCGAAGCTCCTGTGCAAGATCCCTTTGCAAGGATATTTGTAGAAAATCGTTTGTAAGAGTTCCCTTGTCAAATTTTTTGTGGCACGCCTTTGTCAATGGTCTCTGCGCACGATCCCTGCACAGGGTCTCTATGAGAGGTCTCTTGGCAAGATCGCTTTAGGAAATCTCTATACAAGCTCTCTGTTTGATAAGAGACCTCTAAATAAGATCTCTGTTAAATTTCTGTACAAGAGATCTCTTAGCAGGATCTCTGCAAGAGGTCATCTTTATACAGGGTCTGTGTACAAGATCTAAAAAGGGTCTCTTGGCAAGATCTCTGCGCAAGCTCTCTGAAGAGATCTCTTGTCAAGATCTCTGTGAGAGATGTCTATATGAGATTTTCCGTGCAAGGTTTCTATGAGAGGTCTCTTGGCAAAATCGTTTTAGGAGGCCCCTGTTTTTGTTTTGGACTTCACCCTACCAGGGCATAGCATGAGTACTGAGCACAGTTTATGCCAAGGCTCAAAAAAAAATAGAGGTATAGCTTGTAGCCTAGGTGCTGCACTGACTCGCTATTGGCCGACAGAGAAAAGGTAGTGCTGACAGCCTGGGAAGACGCTCTAGCTGATCCTATCCACGCCCTGCTCGCTGTCTTCACTCATTGCTGCTTCTTCTTCTACTTTGGCCATGGCCGGGGCTGACTCTCCAGACTGCTTGCGGTCGTTCTCCGCTTGCAGTACTGCAAGCGCTTCATGAGCATTGCCCCGCGCAGCCCAACCCATAGTTGGCCGACTCTTTTCCACATCAACACCATTGCGGATCCAATATTGCACACACGCAACGCAATTTCTATATGTGGCACGCATAAGCAAATAATGCTTTTGGTCTTCGACATCCACTTTCCTCAGCCGCGACTTGCTGGCTGCTTCGGCACAAAGCGCTGGCAGCTCAGGAACTTGTGCTTCCTTGCACAAGTGTCACGCCTGCCAGGCAGACCGCACATCCATGCCGCCCAGTGCCACACCTGCCACGCAAAGTGAAGGTCCATGTCGCCAACTGCCACGCCTGCCACGCAGAATGCACGTCGATGTCGCCAAGCGCCACGCCTGCCACGCAAAGTGATGGCCGATGACAGAAACAGCCGGGGCGTCCACGGCGTCAGCTGGGACCCAAGCGCGCCACCAGAAACTGCCCAGTGCCATAAATGCCACGCCTGCCACGCAGAATACACATCAATGTCGCCAAGCGCCACGCCTGCCACGCAGAATGCACGCCGATGTCGCCAAGTGCCACGCCTGCCAAACAGCCGCGGCGTCCACGGCGTCAACTGGGACCCAAGCGCGCCACCAAAGCCTGCCCAGTGCCTCAAGCGCCATGCCTGCCACGCAGAATGCCAATCGATGTCGCCAACGGCCTGCCATGCAGAATCCACGTCGATGTCGCCAAGTGCCATACACCTGCCACCAGAAACTGCCCAGTGCGATAAGTGCCATGCCTGCCAGGCAGAATACACATCGATGTCGCCAAGCGCCACGCCTGCCACGCAGAATCTACGTCGATGTCGCCAAGTGCCACGCCTGCCACGCAAAGTGAAGATCGATGTCGCCAAGTGCCATGCCTGCCACACAAACAGCCGGGGCGTCCACGGCGTCAACTAGGACCCAAACGCGCCACCAAAGCCTGCCCAGTGCCTCAAGTGCCACGCCTGCCACGCAGAATGCCAATCAATGTCGCCAAGCGCCACGCCTGCACGCAGAATGCAGGTCGATGTCGCCAAGTGCCACGCCTGCCACGCCTGTGTGAGTAAGTTGTGTGTGAACAAGTTGTGTGTAGACAAGTTGTGTGTGTGAGTAAGTTGTGTGTGGGCAAGTTGTGTGTGGACAAGTTGTGTGTGTGTGTAAGTTGTGCGTGGATAAGTTGTGTGTGAGTAAGTTGTGTGTGAGCAAGTTGTATGTGACAAAGCTGTGTGTGAAAGAGTTGTGTGTGGACAAGCTGTGTGTGTGTGAGTAAGTTGCGTGTGAATAAGTTGTGTGTGTGAGTAAGTTGTGTGTGTGGACAAGTTGGGTGTGAGTAAGTTGTGTGTGGACAAGTTGTGTGTGTGAGCAAGTTGTGTGTGGACAAGTTGTGTGTATGAGTAAGTTGTGTGTGGACAAGTTGTGTGTGAGTAAGTTGTGTGTGGACAAGTTGTGTGTGAGCAAGTTGCGTTTGGACAAGTTGTGTGTGTGTGAGCAAGTTGTGTGTGTGTGGACAAGTTGTGTGTGAGCAAGTTGTGTGTGGACAAGTTGTGTGTGTGTGAGTAAGTTGTGTGTGAGCAAGTTGTGTGTGTGTGTGTGGACAAGTTGTGTGTGAGCAAGCTGTGTGTGAAAGAGTTATGTGTGCGCACAAGTTGTGTGTGAGCAGTTGTGCGTGGACATGTTGTGTGTGAGTAAGTTGTGTGGGGGAGGTTGTGTGTGAGCAAGTTGTGTGTGGACAAGTTGTGTGTGAGTAAGTTGTGTGCAGGAGGCGGCGGGAGAAGGAGGCGGAGGCAGGCGGGAGTGCACAACCAAAAGCAAGAACCCCACACAAAGATGTGGGGAAAAAACTCAAGTGCTATCCCCAACAGCATGATAGTTTCAGCACTTTTTCCAATACCACACACCGGTTCCTTCCGGAACCTTTGGATGCTGCACCGGAACCTGGCAGAACACAATTTGGATGGCGCACCAAACCTGCAAGAACCTGATGTCGACATTGCGCCAGAACTCTCCGGAAGCTTCTCCGGAACTTTTCTGTTGGAGAATTAAGTGCTTATGCCATAAAAAAACGTCGGAACCGTTTGGAGCTTCACAAAGCATCTGCACCACCCTCCGGAACCTCTCAAGGTATCTGCGCTGGAACCCTCCGGAACCTCTCCGGAAACTCCGGAACCTCACCAGGTATCTGCGCCAGAACCCTCCCGAACCTCGCAAGGTCTCTGCACCGGAACCTTCTGGAACCTCACCCTTCACCGGAACCTTCCGGAACCTCACCAGGTATCTGCACCGGAACCCTTCGGAACCTCACCAGGTATTTGCGCCGGAACCCTCCGGAACCTTGTCCGGAACCTGGTGTTGAAGTTGCACCGGATCGCACCAGAGCTAATCTGGGCTAAAGACCCCATAGAAAAGTTTTGCTGTTGGGGAATTATCCCGACAAGAGACCCCAAGCACTGCTGCCAAGAACATGACGAAGAGATGCCAGGGTAGATTCTGCAAGTTCCTGCAAAAGATCACGCGCAAGATCTCCTTGACAGGATCTTTTCTCGGTGGTATCTCGGTGGTGCCTCCTTGGTATCAGTAGGTGGTGCCTGGTGGTGTCTTAGTGGTGTAATCGTCATGCTGGTGTTTTGCTGTGGTGTCAATGATCGCTCTAAGAGATCTTCTTGCAAGATCCCTGTACAAGGTATCTATCAGAGGTCTCTTGGCAAGATCGCTTGAGGAGATCTCTATACAAGATCTCTGTAAGATATCTCTATGCAAGATCTTTGTACAAGGTTTCTATCAGGTATTTCCCCGCAAGATTTCTGCAAGAGACCTTTAGATAAGATCTCTGTTAAAGCTCTCTATAAGAGATCTCTTAGCAGGATCTCTGCAACAGACCTCTTGGCAAGATCTTTGCGCAAGCTCTCTGAAGAAATCTTTTGGCAACATCTCTGTGAGAGATCTCTATACAAGATCTGTACAAGGTCACTGTCGGCGATCTGAAGATATTTCACCGACCATCGAAACACCACCAGAGCCCACCAAGGCACCAAGACACCACCTAGACACCGAGCAAGCTATCGCTATAGACATCTAGACAACATTAAATTCAAATTCGCAACTTATTTATTTGAAAATAGTTCGCGCTTCAGTCAAACGTAAAAAATTGAACTATTTCTGGGTTGATTTTAGACATAATTTAAATGTGATTCAATAAGTAAGTTAGATTTGGTTTAAATTGTTATTGATTCAACTTTCAAATCGATTTACATGTAATTGAGGATTGATTTGGGTCTAATCTGATTTGATTGTAAGTCAATTTGGATTTTAGTCTTACAGCAATTCTGATTCAATTTAGTTAATTTGAGTTTAAAGATTGAAGCAAAATTGATTCATATAGATTTCACTGAACTTAATCTAAACTCACTTTTCAAATGGCAAGTACAAGTCTAATAAGCTAAAAGCCAAAAGCCAAACTCAAAAAGGGATAAATGTCCCACATTAAGAAACAGAACACCCCTCCATCATCCTCCATCTCTGATTTCACTGATTTCAAAAGGGAAAGGTTTGCGTCTTAAGTCTGCGTATGTAACCGAAATGTAACCAAAGACTCCCAAAGTTTGTCCACTCAGCAGCACAAGGCTTGGCTTCTGGCTGGTCTGGACCAAGCGGCCAATGTAGTTTCTCCGTCAGGTGCATCCTTCAATCAAGTTGTGTACAGCAAAATTAAAAAATCTGTCAGCTTCTGTATTCCACCTTGTGGTCATCTTGGTCGTGCTCAATCACGTGGTGAACTTTCACGGTATGTTTCGTTGTAACATTGCAACTGTTGCGACACAAAAACAGCAGCGGACACTGTTGAAGTCTCAATGCTACTGCCTATACGACAATCTACGATAATTTTCCAGGTTTGCCTGTGCTCTAGTCCACCAGCATACCCACACGGACTGAAAGCAAACTATTGTTATAGTTCTCTCATGCCAAGTTGCATCTTTGTTTTCCCTGTATTTAAGACAATTTAGACCAACTGCGTGGGTTCCTGGCGCCCAAACAGTACAAAGAACAACAGAATTTCTTTGAAGCCATCTTTCAACATAAACCAAGGTAAACAAAGTCGAACCATACCGAACGATTAATTTGATCCCTTTGAAATTCCTTCTAGTTTTGCGGCCATACTGGTCCTGATTGAATGGAGCTGACAGCGGCCTCAGTTGCAATTCCAGCTCTGAGGGGAAGCAATAAAAGTGGCTTGGTGACTTTCATTGCATGCAATCAATGCAGTTCTCAAAACTCTTGTAGCTGCAACACGTGGTGCTCGACAAAGTGTAGCAGATATCAGCAAGCATGATGTTTGTTTCTTTGCGCAGTTTCTTTTTTTGTCGCGGAAATCAAACCGCATGCTTGTTTCGGTACAAAGCTTGAGTGGCCCCTGAGATTTTCACACGCGAAGAACCCATAAGTCATTCAAAAAGTTCCCCTCCGCGTCATAGCCTCCGAATATGTAGATGTGTCCTGATTTCGAGGACACGAAATTATATACATCTAAGTTGCAACTAGCAGCAAATGAACAGGGAAGCTTTGAAGTCAATGTATGTTCTCGAGTTCCCAAAATGATCAGGAACACACCCAAGAATTGTGTTGGCTTCTCTCTGCACGAAGTGTTTCACAAGCCCAATTCTGGCCCTAACTTGGGGTGATGGTGTAAATCTTGACACATAAAAACCGAACTGGTATACATGCACAAATTCATTGAATTTGACAGAGCACCATGCAGAAAAGGCTTCAGCATTTGACTGACTTTGGTTGAGGAGGAATCCCGGTTTGTATTTGTGCAGGTGTCCATGACTGCTTACACACACACACAAGAAAGACTTTTTCCCTTCATTGCTTCTCACATCTCTCTCTCTCTCTCTCTCGCTCTCTCTCTCTCTCTCTCTCAACTGTTCCCGTGTCAGCAGCAGCTGCATGGCTGGTTCGGTTTGACATCCTCAGGCCATCACCTGCTTTTGCAAGTTGATTATCTCACAGGCCAGTTTCCCACTTTAAAGCCACTTACTGGGAACATCAATTTTCAAACATATTTCAATGCTTGCCGCTGACATATTGACCATTTCAGTGGTTGTGTATGTCGGTCCTCTGCACCCTTCACTTGCCCTTTGCCCAGCAAGCACGCTGTCAAACAAGCCAGGCAGGACTGCGTTGCTTGAGCCGCGTCCAGTGCTTCCGCACCAGATCCAACCGGTACACATCTCCAAAGCTGGTCTGCAGCGCAAGTGCGCAATGCATTTCAGGAAATTTTGCAAAAAGGATTTGCATATCTCCAAAAATGATCCGAGACTGTGCCCACCTGGCTGTTCGCTCCACCGACTACAAAAATGTCGCTCCCAACCTCACAGGAAAGCAAAAGAAATCAGGTTTTGCTTTGACGACCATCTGTGCCTTGCTTGCCTTACAAGACCACTGTGATTGCTTCCGACTGCCGGTTCTTATCTGGTCTATTCCCTCTTCACTTTCGCACTGGGAAAGCCTGTGGTTTCTTTGCTTCGCCATTCATTTCTCAAATATTCTGCAGAGAAAAGTGTGCAACCATGCTGTTCGATATTCAAATTACATCAGAACGTGTCAATCTGCCGTTAAGGCTTATTGCGCCCACGGTTTGCAACAATGTCAGAAACAAGCAGGACTGTGACGTAAGAGCAATCAGTTGGGCAGAGAAGATTCACGAATGCAAGCTTTGCCAGAAGTTGCTACGACAAAGACTTCTTGAATCTGTTTAATTGCCCGATGCGCAAACCTTATCAAATTTTAGCGTCCATCTGCCCCACTGAGACTAGCACTAAGGTGGCAGTATGACCCCCTCTTGGGGCTGGAACATCGCCGCTAACAAGCTCCTGTAGTCAACCGTTTCTGCACAAACAAAGGAACCTCAATCTGACTTCATGGAAATCGGCAGAGCTCTGCAACAAGATCGGTTTTGAAATTTGTTCCAGTCCTGACTCCATTGCTGCGTGCCTGCAGAAAACATAATTAAAGTTGCATAAATCGTCATTTCACTGCGCACATAAATCATAAATTCATAATCTTCCAACACTCTGATGCTTGGTGCCTGTGTCAAAGACATGCACGTCATTGAAGCATCGCACCTCCTGGAAACCACTCACGGGATCCAAATTGAAGTTCCAAGCGCGTCAAGGCACCACGAGAACAAGCAGATACAGCCAGATACAGCAAGACTACCAACACAATTCTATATATTCATATAAGTTCATGTATACGTGTATGTATATATATATATTTATTATATATTGTATGTGTATATATTTATGTATATACATATATATATATATATATTGTATGTGTATATATATATATATATATATACATATCTTGTATGTATATATAAATAAATATATTATATCAATGTTATCATTCTATATCTTGTAGATTCACTGAGTATTGCTACGATTGCAAATCCTATTCAAATTTCAATTAGGCATCCTGAAAAAAAGACTCGAATTACTTCATAATTACTTCGTATTCTGCTGTATAGGCCTCGGGGCATGTTGCCTTCCATGTCCTATGCCCTGAGTCCCGTCCCCCTAGCCTATGGAAAGCGGATGCGCTGTGCATCCCAATCACTAATGATCACCACCAAGGGGGAGGGCGCTAGTGTAAAACATGATATTTGACTTGGAAAGCGTAGTGTAGTGTGATGGATGTAGTGTAGTATTGTGTTGTGTAGTGTGTGTGTGTGTATTCTAGTCTAGTGCAGTGTAGTGTAGTGTAATGTAGTGGTAGTTGTAGTTGTAGTTGTATTGTAGTGTAATTAATAATTAGTGTAGCTTAGTGTTGTGTAATGTAGTGGTTTTAGTTGTAGTTGTGGTTGCAGTTGTAGTTGTAGCCGTAGTTGCAGTTGCAGTCTAGTGTAGTGTAGCGTAATGTGGTGTAGTGTAGTGAAGTGTACTCCCTTCCCCCTATTACTAAACGTCCCCCAAATACTAAAAACTAGGGTCCATCTCCAATTTTCGAAAATTTCAGATTGGCCAGTTTGACTTTAATTGATCTCCTTTAGAAAACAATTTAAAAATAAAGCTACCATTTGCGGGTTTTGCCCCCTAACAAAAAAAATAGTTAACCCCGGGGTGTTTATTATTGTGGTCCGTCCGATTTTTTTTAGTTTTTTATATTTTAATTTATTAATAGGGTCCGCTTCGAAATCCAGTTTTTGGCCATATTTAATCGCGTTATAAAAAGAAATTTAATTGATTTTGAAATCGAACAAACTAGTTTTTATTATTAAGGTTTTAATTTTATTAAAAGGGTCCGCTGCGAAATCCAATTTTTGGCAAAATGTTAATCGCGTTATAGGAAAATTAATTGATTTTGAAATCGAACAAACTAGTTTTTATTATTAAGGTTTTAATTTAATGAATAGGGTCCGCTTCGAAATCCAACTTTTGGCAATATTTTAATCGCGTTATATAAGGAAATTTCATTGATTTTGAAATCAAGCAAATTAGGTTTTATTATTAAGGGTTTAAGTTTAAATTTATTAATAAGGCCCGCTTCGAAATCCAATTTTTGGCAATATTTTAATCGCGACATATAAAGAAATTTAATTGATTCTGAAATCGGAAAAAATAGTTTTTTAATTAAGGGTTTAATTTTATTAACTTATTAATAGGATTCCCTAATAATAAATACCCCCGAATACTAAAAACTACCTGAGGTATTTATTAATAGGGGAGGAGGGGGGAGTTAGTATTAAGGGGAAAGGATTAATGTAGTGGTAGTTGTAGTCGTGGCTGTAGCTGTAGCAGTAGTAGTTGTTGTAGCTCTAGTTTTAGTTGTGGTGTCTTTTTTCTGCGGTTCAAAAAGTGACGTTAGAGGCTGCGGTCTATATGGCCTGAGACATTCACCACGCCTTCAAACACCTCCCTGTAGCTTCCACTCTTTGCAGAAAGTGACGGTAGAGACTGCGATCGAAGCCTGGGAGACTCACCGCGCTTTCAAAAACCTCCCTGCAGCATCCACTTTGACGCACAGCCGCTTTCGGAAGGTCAACCCATGCCTTCAAAAACCTCTTCCCTGCAGCGTCCACCCTCGGCCACAGCTGCTTCCACCACATTCCTGGCCCAGCTGGGCTTGAAAATTTCATTTCTCTGCGTAGACAGTGCGGTCTGTGGCCTGGGACATTCACCACGCCTTCAAACACGTCCCTGCAGCTTCCACTCTTTGCCTTACCCTGGCCGCTTTCCGAAGGTAAACCCAAGGCTTCAAAAACTTCCCTGCAGCATCCACCCTTGGCTGCTTTTGCTACGTTCCTGGCCTAAGTGCCCGCTGGGCTTGAAACTTTCATTTTTCTACGGTTCAGAAAGTGCCTTCTTCGGATTCCAGGGGTTGGCGGCAAGTACTGTAATTAGTGTAGAGTAGTGTAATTGGTGTAGCGTAGTGCAATTAGTGTTCTGTAGTTGCACATGCAGTTGTAGTTGTCTATCTATCTATCTATCCATCCGTCCATCTATCCGTCTGTTGATCTGTCTATCTGCATGTTTGAAAGCGACGCAAGTCTGCGAGACTTCCTCAACTTTTGAACTTGATAGCGTCAAAAAGGAAGCAATTCTGCGAGACTTCCTCAATTCTTGAAGTTGGCAACATCAAAAACGAAGCAATTCTGCGAGACGTCCTCAAGTCTTGAAGTTGGCAACATCAAGAACGAAGCAATTCTGTGTGACTTCCTTCAAAAATGGAAAGTTGAGTGCAAAGTTGACGGCTGGGCCAACGCGGTTTGCGAGTTTTCCAGTCCATGTCTCTAAAGCATGGCGCCCGCTACGAAAAAGTGATGCCGGGTCATACAACGTGCACCTGTCACACAAAATCATCTTCCCAAAACTGAAGATCTGATGCTCCAAAATGCAGCCTCTCTCAGGAAATCAGCGCCCGGACCTCCTAACATCTCTGGTGAACATGTCTCTTGTATTGCGCAAATCCTCTTCAAATGCCCCACGCCTGCCATCGTTTTTGGAAATGCAACAAAACCCTCACGTTTTGCTCACTTTTTGACAAGGTGCACAATCCCTTGCCCCTGCCACGCGAAACGACATCTGAGCGTCCAAAAGTGCTCCCTACCCGTCAGTTTTTTACACTTTTGACTTGGAAATGTGCTTCGCGCCACAACGGCGTGCACTTTTTTCGACATGTCAACTTCCAAAAGCGGTCCGAAACTGCGGTATTTTTTACATTTTGACTTGGAAATGTGCTTCGCGCCACAACGGCGTGCACTTTTTTGATATCGCGACTTCCAAAAACGGTCCGGACGTGAGGAAACGGTCCGACGCGAGGTTTTTTTGCATTTTTACTTCCACATGTGCTTCGCGCCACAACGGCGTGCATTTTTTCAGCTCTCATCCCGCCAGATGGCTCCGCACCCGCCGCTTTAGCCAGCCTACTTTTCGACTCTCCGCCGGAGCCACAAATCATTGGAAAAACACAACGTTTCGCAACTTTTCTACCTTTTCTTCTGACTCTTTCTCTTCTCTGATCTTCTCTCTTCTTCTCTTCTCTGACTCTTCCCACCGCTGCTTTTCCGTCTGTCCATATTGTCGGAAGTTTGACTTCTAAACTTCCTTCGACCGTACATAAATCTGAAATATGACCCAAGGTAGACACACACTGCATGTTCTCACTTGCAGTCATTTGTATGATAAAGATGAATAGACATATATATATATAATTATATATACATATATATGTTCATATATAAAATACACATACATTAAGGAAAAAAATATGGGGTGAATCTCCCACAACATCCTGCTTAGACGATGTCCCTGTTACGGATGTCCGAATTTCATTCTCTACCATGCTGCGCTTTGATAAATCGATATACAGTATTAGTATATGCAATGTAGAGGCGCAAATCAAAGTCCAACCCTTGCAATTGACATCGATTGATATTGTTCCATTCTCTTTCTTGACGTTGCCACGAGATGCCACGAGATGCCACAAGCACATCTGATCTCACAATTCCTGTTTTGATGCTCGGAGTGCCAGCAGGCCATCAGGAGTTGCAATCAATAGTCATGGCATGTCATGGCAACTGCCTCTGGGAGGAGATTTCCTCCAAATTGGCACTCACAGATTCACGAATTCTAAATGTTCAAAAAGCACCAGCTTGAAAGCCTAAGTATGGAAGTCTTGTTTGACCAAGAGTCTTTACTGTCCAAACACATTCATTCCACTGTTCACAAGAATACAGATCTTTAAAACGAAAACGGAAACCCGATTTCCACAGCATTTCCCATTGACTGTTGACTTCGCATTTGAGGCCAACGTGGCAAGATGATGGGTATCCTGAAGACATCCGCCAATGATGTAGATCTTGCGGCCAACCTGATCGAAAATGAAAAGGTGATTCTGTGACTGATTCCGCTATATAATGTGTAAATATGTGTAAAGTTAGGCCACAATCGGACAAGCGTTTCAGAGTTCAGGTTCCAGCAGACTCAAGTTGTGCCTAGAATTGTACTTGAGATATGTGTTGCACGACGGGACTGCATTTGGGCATGTGTGATCAGGCGTTCTTAGGCCCTGTTCTCCTAAACATGATTGTTCCATACAGAAATGCTTGCGTGCTTGCTTGCTCGCACAACTACTGAGCAGCTACGGTACTGGACTGGTTCTTTATTCTTCACGAAGATTGGCTATAAAAAATTGCATGATATCTATACGTCGATACATCTATACATCTGTACATCTACATCTGTGCATGCATGCATGCATGCATGTAACTCGTATCATCATAATCTTATGTACATAAGATACGGGTTCTGACCGACGCAGCTGTGCAACACAAATGTTGTTAAAAGTAAACATTGCAGTGAAAACCCATGTAATCCAGTGGCATTCTCAGTCTTTTTGGAAAAGTGGAAAAGGTAAACCTTTCAAATGACCATCAGTGTGTCCAGCCTCCACTGACGAATGTCCTTGGCGCTTTGAGGGCGCTCCCTGCACCTCAGGTATCTGCGCAGTTTTGCAAAAATCTCAATTCAAAACGGAATTGCAAAAACTTCCGAATCATGGAATTGCAAGAATTGGTACTGCAGGATGAAACTTCAACAAACTTGCAGGGTGAATGAGACATTTTTGGGTTTGAAGTTTGGAAGAACTTCCCATTTCAAAGGTTGTCATTATCCAGCGATCCCCGGTCATATTTAGTTTATAAAAAGTCGTCTCATTTTTGAAACAATGTCCAATCAATAGACCGATTTGTCATGTCCAATCCAACGCATCATTCAAGAGACTTGCAATGTGTTCCAGGACCAGGTGAAGGACTCCGCGGGCACCGCCTCAAGCACTGAACCATAGAAATAAACATTGCTCAGTGTTCCAAGTGTTACAGGGAAAAACCTCAGGAACCTGTTCAAACAAACCTGGCGGATCTGCTGTTCGAATACCGATAAATTTAGTAGATAAAAATTGTCTTCGTGGATTGAAACATGTTTGTTGCTAAAGTTGGAACAAATCAAGTTCGAAGGTGGAAAGCGTCAAGGCAGAAACCACTTACATTCTCAGCCAGGCTATATTATACAAGTTGGAAACCAAAAACTAATTTGACATAACTGGGCCTTGGATATGAAACACAATTCTGGAAACATTGTGGTGCGCAAATGGAATGCAAAATTGCATCCAATTGGTTTCCATTTCAATTTGCACATTGCACCATGGAATCCAACACAATTTCATGAACAATGAAAAAGTAACGCTGCAACACAAACAGTACTACCAAACCGCTTAGCACAAACATCGTTGCACAACTGTTCAATGTTGGGAAAAAAGGATACCGCATTTGTTGACCATTCATCTCAGCACATTGTTGGTCTGAAACGTCAATTTTTCTAATGATTTATCTATAATTCAATTGTGCTTCGTCTGAATACCAAACACCTAAAACCACAACCACCTGAGAACCACTGCACCACCCAGCGTCATGATTTTGACACAATTTGGTCCTGAGATCGGTACAAGAAACGCAAATGCCAGAATTGTCCAAATCATGGCATCGCCACCTAAGTTTCAAACATACAAACCCGGCACACTGGGTGTGGAAGCGCATTTTTGTTGAGCAAATTCACTGTTCACAACAAATCAGGCCAATGCTTCGTTGACCGGATCGGGCATGTCCGGCAAAAACGGACAAATTGACGCGCTTGAACCAAAATAAGAATTTGTCCTTTGCCATCACCATTTTTCACACCGGCACATGGGGAAAAAATTGTTTGTTGTGTCTGGGCTGTTCATTGAAACATAAGAAATTAACAAAAATGTTCGGCATTTCAAATTTTCAGGCGTTCCTTGTTCAGAGACATTTGATTCCAACCATATGCAAGCATGTCTAGATACACTGCAAATACAAGCGTGACAGTTGAGATGAAATAGTAGTGACTGGAAAGATCCTATTCCTACGCCTAGGCAGCTGAACAACCAGCCCCCCTGCAAAACATGATGTCCACATGTCTCGCAACGCGCATCCTGTTGTTTGCTGGCGAAGCAGTGGCTTGTCGGTCCTTTTCCACAATCAGTTTTGGATGTAGGACATCAAACTGTTTCTTCACAGCACCTCTTCGCAGTTTCTGCAAGGGTGAGTGAAGCTCAGGTGCCATGTGGTCCACGTCGTTCAGCGCGTTCAGTGGAGGTTGTTCTGCATTGACTAACAACCTGCCCTACAAAATCTGATCCAATACATGAAAAATATGTCAAATTCATTTAAATCTGAGCTATGCCTCCTGACTGCCGAAGGCCGTCCTGCCATGTCGGTGGGTTTCGGACGCTTGACCGGCTTGATCAGCTTCATCCTTCCCGAAAGATTTTAAATAAGCATGCAAAGATGTCAAGATTTGCAGCAAAACATGTCCCTCAATTAGGCTTTGCGAAGGCTACCCAGCCAGACTTTCGTTGGGAACAAACTTACCCAGCCTTCACTTGCGCTCTCTGCTTCTCGGAGTTTACGATTTTCGCAATTCGTCGCGGTGTTGGTGGTGAAGGAATGGAAGCTTGCATGGCAGCCCATTGCCTGCGTGGCATGAAATGGAAAAACCCAGGAAATATGTCAGGTGACTGTGAGGAGCAAGTGAATGGATCTCAGAGTCTGATAGTGCTGCCTGCCAAAAAAAAACATTAAACATAAAAAAGTGATGATCTCATCTCGTGTCATACCATATCCATGTCATATCATTTCATGTCATACTACATCACCGAATATCATTTGATAAATACATATCAATTTTTGTGAGGTTGCATGGTCTATGCTGATGATATCATGTCATATTGTAAGATATATTGTACATGCACTTGCAGCATTGTAAACAACCATCGTGAATCAAATCAAATCAGATCGCACAAAACGCCATCATGAACCATATTGTAAGGTATCATGGTTCGTCAAAACACTTTTCTGAGACCAATTTCACACCTTCGCGAACTGAACGACTACCCCACTCCAGCGGGATTTGCTGCACAGTCTGCACACGCTTTAAGCTTTGGGAGCAAAAACAAAGGAAATCGATTGGAACCTCCTTCCACATCTTGCCTCGAATCGATTTGGGAAAGCGTGTTCGCCCTGCAGAGGCTGCTCGGTCCAGCTGGACTTTGATTGAGTCCGGGTTTTGTCGTTCCTGAAAGACTTGAGGCCCAGGGGGGGTGAACGAAAGCTAAGGGTTATATGAATGTGGAACTAGGTGAGGTGAACTCGGAAACATGCAGGGAAGGGTAGATGACAGGGATCCATATGGAAGGATTCAAGAGGGTGTCGCAGAAGAAGTGTAATTTTCAATTTGCAGTCCTAGAACATGTGAAGGAAAGAAGATGGCTAGTGAAAAAAATTGGGCCCCTATCGAGAAATGTTTTTGATTGGACCGAGGATCAAAGAATGCTATTGGGCGGACTGCCAAACTGTTAGAAGTTCCTGGTACCGGGGACATGTTGGGTTCCATCCAAAATTTGAATTTTTGATGGGGCTCAAAGCTACTCAGTGTTGACCTGCGGTAGGAAGAAGTTATGGAGCCGTATGTTCTGGTGAGGCATCTTGCGGAAGAGTTCCACCCTAACCAAAAGTAATTGCCGTTGCGTGTCTGAAAACATATTAACCAAAGAAGATGGTGACAGCATAAAGTTCGGGCCCCATCAAAAAGTATAAATTTCCATTGGCGCACTCAAAATCAGAATGTTCGATGGGGATCGATTCGACACAGTCTGCACCCGAGTCAGAAAAAACTAGATTGAGCCTAATGTTCTGGTGAGGCATCTTGCGCACCGGAACTATAAGGAAGCTTCCCTTGCAAGTCGTAAAACATCTGAAGCAAAAAAGAGGGTGACGCTACAAAGTTTGGGCCCCATCGAAAATTATCATTTTCCATGGGGCTCAAATCGACACAGTGTTGACCTGAGGTAGAAAGAACGCTATGGAGCCCATCTGGTGAGGCATCTTGCGCATGCGAACAACATGTAGGCGTCCGTTGCAAGTCAGAAAACATCAGAACCAAAGAAGATGGTGCCTCTAGAAAGTTTGGAACATGTGAACCAAAGAAGATGGTGACTCTATTATAAAGTTTGGGCCCCATCGAAAATTATCATTTTCCATGAGGCTCAAATCGACACAGTGTTGACCTGAGTTTGAAAGAAGGATATCGAGGCGACTGTTCTGGTGAGACATCTTTGTATCCGGACAACATGTAAGCTTCCGTTGAAAGTCGTAAAACATCGGAACTAAAGAAGATGGTGACTTTAGAAAGTTTGGGCCCCATCCAAAATTATAATTTTTCATGGGGCTCAAATCGGGTTGACCTGAAGCAGAAAGAACCCGATGGAGCCTAATGTTCTGTGGACGGACTTGTTGCCGAAGAGTGCCATCGCAACAACAAGTAATCTTCCACTTCAAGTCGTAAAACATCAGAACGAAAAAGATGGAACTCTGTCAAGTTTGGGTCCCATCCAAAGATTATAATTTTCGATGGGGCTCAAATCGACACAGTCGTGACCCGAGCCAGAAAGAAGTATAGCGAGCCGAATGTGCTGGTGAGACATCT
>Ga0126342_10010772_pt1 | contig 16375 bp, 17 predicted proteins | sample Cyp1metagenome_FD_92528 | JGI IMG/M metagenome (GOLD analysis project Ga0126342, IMG submission 92528) | Coral microbial communities from Lord Howe Island, Old Settlement Bay, Australia - Cyphastrea 1 metagenome | ecosystem: Host-associated > Invertebrates > Cnidaria > Coral ... | reverse complement strand
GGGGTTTATTTAAAACCCCTTTTTAAGACCCCTTGCAGCAACTGTTATTGAGGCTGAAGCAAACCAATTATGCTGGACTACAGGGACATCTCCCTTATGGAGAGTGTGCCTCTAATGTGGGGGGCCCGTGACCACGTCACCCGTGGGAATTGAACCCATGACCATACATAACGGCGGAATTCCACGTTTGACCCGGGCTGGCGCCCCAATACCCCCTATGCTTGTGCTGCACGGAGAACTCAGGTAGCTGACGCTACCTTTCGTGATGAGGAAGTCTCGCAGAATTGTTTCGCTTTTGATGTTGCCAAGTGCAGAAATTGAGAATGTCTGGCAGAATTGTTTCGTTGTCAAGTGCAAAAATTGAGGAAGTCTCGTGAATTGCTGCGTTTTTGATGTTGTCAAGTTCAAAAACTGAGGAAATCTCGCAGAATAGCTTTGTTTTCAAGCTTGCAGATAGATAGGTAGATAGATAGATAGATCGATCGATCGATCGGTCGGTCGGTCGGTCGGTTAGGTAGGTTAGGTAGGTTAGGTAGGTAGGTAGGTAGGTAGATAGTCAGAGAAAGAGAGAGAAAGAGACAGAAAGAGAGAGAAAGAGAGAGAAAGAGCGGTCCATCAGTGGCTTCGCTCTGCCATCCGTGATTCACAACAACCAAACCGCTCCTATAGGTTTCCTATTTTTGAAACTTCCGCCACCGCCTTGTGCGGTACTACGGGTATAGTTATGATTATATATATATATATATGTATATGTAACCATATGTGTATATATGTTTATATTATATAGTTATAGTTATACTATATACATATATATATAATATATATATATAAAGCTGCACAGAGCTAGGGCATCAACTTCCATCCTCGCCATCCATGAAATATCCATGAAATCAGCATGGCTGGACCCATGATCCACAGGCCTTCACGTGACTCTGAAGGTAAGCAGCGTCATCTTCGTCACACCTGGGGAATGTGGAGCTGGATGCCATATATGATGGGTGACAGAGGATAAATCATGGATAAATGATGGATGAACCATGGATAAATGTGGAAACATGATAAAACTATGATCCAATTTCCAGTAGCCTCCTTTGTCATTGCAATATCCATAGCTACGCAGCTACGCCACCAATCTGGAAGGTCTGATGTAGATCAGTCCCGTTCATCTGACAGTTTCTTCGATCAGTCTCGTGTATATCATGTATATATTCAATTGTGTTAGATATTTGTAGGTACATGTCGGATGCATACACAGACAAATATATCGTGCTACATCAATGTATCATAAGTGTATCATACATGTAGCATAAATGTATACTATATACGACATAACCTTCTTTAACCTTCTACATTTAATACATCTCACACATTTTCATCACCAAAAATCCATCCCTTGGTTTCCAGGGTCCAGGGTCCCCCACTGTGAAACCGCTGCAAGGGAAACCTGCTATGGCGGGTATCGGTATTTTTCCGGTCCCGGGCTAGTTATTTGTGGTGTGAAATGATGAAACCACTTTCACCATCCATGTGTCTTTTTTGGGGTTCAACATACTTCAACGTACTTTAACTCACCTTAACCGCGTTCACCATGTTTGACAACTTTTGACCCACGCCCTCCAAGAGAAGGTGTTAAATTGTCAAACATCTTCCAGATTTCGGGAGGGGAAATGATTTCTTGCCTCCAGGAGGATGATTGATAGCAAAGCCTTCGACATCGATTTTGACAACAAGCGTGCCCGTCTTGGCCCGACGATACCGCCCGTCGAGCTGACGCTGCGAAGGTCAATGGAAGGTGCTGTCGGAAACTCACCGTACGCAAACTTTGACATGCCAGTGATGTCTATCCGCAGCAAATACACTAGAATGATCCAACTACTAGTATGGTATGATGATCATCGTGTCATGAATAATTGTCGTGGATAGTGATAGCCACCAAATAGCATCCAAACAATGCACATTCACTCTGCTATACTCTGCTTGGTGTGATTCACTCAAAAAATCAGGCTAATCAGCTTGCCCCATGAGTCTACGACTATCTAAGACTCATCTGGTCTCTCCACTTGCTGCCCGAAACTATATCAGCCAGATTTTTTCTGAAGCAAAATCTGCCAAACTCCTAGATTTGGACAGTACCAACTTAACGTTAAAAACCCGGTGTTTCTGTCAAAAATCCATTGAAACCTAGTGGCCGCCTTTTCAAATGCGCGCGGTATCACAAATGTCCCAGGTGCCATCAAACATATAAAGCCACCTGCCGCGATGGGGGTGTCAGCAATAGTCATCAATAGTCAGGATACAGGATTTTTTCAGAATGATACTTCAACATACGCTACAATGATTTCTAGTGATATATCTGAGGTTTCCAAAGTGGGCCCCAAATCCCAGTTGGGAGCCTACTGTACCGACGGGACGATGATCGACCGGATCAGAAGAAACCCAGATGTTTTCACTGCTGGATGTTATCCGTGGTTATCGGTGTTTATCGGTTATGGTCCTGTTGGTATCTACTGAGAATCGGAAATTCTCCATGCTCCAGCCATGTCCACATTTTTGCTTCCCTTTTTTCAAGTCTCAACTGTTCCAAGGTCTGCTTAAGTCTCTGGTGGCCGAGACGGGAAACCAGCCGCAGTTGCCGGGCCGATGCAACTCGTTGCCGTAGAAAAAGTCCTCTTCGAGGCTGATCGCCACCAAGACTGTCCCTTTCACCACTGAAAGATACCCTGAATCTGCAGCTCCTCCATCGATGTCTCGAGTCGAGACACGAAAACATGGAGAATCCAAAGGAGAATCCATCTCTGGAGATGTGTCGATACGACCTGTCTCCAAGATCGCCTTCTGACTGCGCAAACTTTCAATTTCGCTTCTGGTCATTTCATTCTCATCTTTTTTGTAAGGAATGCGATCTTGATAGTAGCCAACTTCATATCGGGTCTTTTGCACATCTTCCATGAGACGTTTTACCACAGGGTTTTTGATCATCTCGAGCATCTGCTTTTCCAATGTCATGCTCTGTAGCCTGGCAGACGCCCAGCACCCCTCCAGCTGCAGCGCTGCTGCACGACTCACTGGAACTGCTGGGTCAAGACGGTCAGACATGGTGCCGAGCCGCAAACCCGAGTCAAATATAGTCAAATATGGTAAACATATGTAAAATTATGTAAACATGTGGTAGACATATGTAAAACATTGTAAAACCTACGAAAAACTCTTGTTTGTTGTGGCTTTTGGATGCTTTGGGATGCCATGATTGATTCTGTATGATTCTGTATGGGTGCGCAGAATTCTGCGGATCTAACCCAAATCCTACCGATCAACCAGGCATCACTTGGTTTTTGTTGATGCATCTGACTTGTCTGACTTGTCTGACTTGTCTGCTCGAAGCACCGGTGGCTTTGACAGAGACCAAACATGACTGAACCAGGTCTTTGGAGGGTCAGATTCTGACACCGCTTCTCAGCCTCATCCTAATCATCTTTTCAGCAGCGAGATGTGTTTGTTGCATGTTGCAACATTGTAGATCACCAACGCCAAGAACGAACGGTAAAGAACCACGATAAACGTTGATAAAATATAAAATATGATAAAAGTTTGTGCCGTGCTTGGAGTCAACTGTAGTGTTGTAGCTACACTCTTCGTTTACAAAAAGGAAAACATGGCAGCGCCCCACTGCACCTCAGCCGCATTTCTCCAGCTTCGCCACCAAGCCAGTGCGCCTGGCGATGCCTGGTGTATCTGGAATCGGCTGTTTCTGAGACCCAATATGCAATACCATTAAATACAACCAATACCAATGTTGCAGACAACATTCATCAATATATTACTGAATAATGAATGTTATTAATGACCTATGATTAAGTTCACCAAACCACCGTTAATTCTTATTTTTTTAAAACTTGAAAAAAAGCGTGAAAAATGCAAAAAAAATGGAAAAACCAAAAAGCAAATCAGCAAAATCCAAAAAACACAAAAGCAAAATAAAAGGGAAAAAAAGGAAAGACAAAAAGGGGAAAAAATGGGAAACAAATGGACTTGTCCATTTGCATTTTTTTTTTGTTTTTTTCGATTTGCTTTTTGTTTGCTTTTTTTTGCTTTTATTTTGCTTTTTTCCAGGGAAAAAGGAAAAATGCAAAATAAAAGCAAAACAAAAGCAAAAAAAAAGCAAATCGAAAAAGCAACAAAAATGCAAATGGACAAGTCCATTTTTCCCCATTTTTTCACGTTTTTTGACGTTCCTTTGTTTTCCCATTTATTTTGCTTCCTGTTTTTTTCGGTTTTGAAGTTTTGCTTTTTGATTTTCCATGTGTTTTCCCTTTTTTTTTTGTTGCTTTTTTTCAAGTTAAAAAAACATTAGAACTAAGGGGAGAGGTGAACATAAACCTATGATCACAGAACAATCACAAAATCTATCAAAATCTGAGGTGTCCTGTCTTGGAAGCCTCCAAATTTGAAAGCCAACACCAAATCTAAACAAGACCCAAGAGGCCCAGTGCCAAGCTCTTCTGGCTTTAATCTTTCAAGCGATTCCAGGTTCCCCAAATGGGGCAAACATGATCAAAAACGGCATACTCGAATGACAGTCAGCTGACCTCAATAGGATTTTTATGGATTTTTGGTGGCCTGGGGAGTCTAGCAAACACGAAAAAGGTTCGTCATCTTCATGACAAGATCGTACCATGTTCACCGATCCAACGGCGATCCAAACCGCTCAAACCATCCAGCTTTCTATAGACGTCTTAAGCATCTGCGAAGGAACGGTCATACCATATTTCTACAATCTCTCACAGCAAATTTCATTTTGGAAAGCCACAGGCCACCCACAATCGTATGGATTTGTCTGAACATTTAGGTGAAAAGAGCAAACTCACAAACACCCAAAAATGAAAACGTCATTTGAATTCATTTGAAGGCTGGTATGGTGCCAAGGATGAGTTTCGGACCCGGGACAAGCTCACAGACCCAGCTCCAAAGACAGATCGTGCCATAATTTACAGCATCGAAGATGGAAAGCATCGAGTTGCCAATTTACCAGCTTAACACAATCACCGATCACTGAAAGATGCCCTCGTCAGGAATCTGTTTGCAAAGCAATGGATCTAAAATCAATGGACTGATTTGAGATATATATTTTCTGGGAAAGTTGGTATGTTCAGTTTGGCTCACCAAGATTTGACTCTCGTACTGCCAGACTGGCAGACCCGTTCAAACTTTCCACTCAGAACATAATGGCAGGGTCCACCAAATTCACGAAATGCCATGGCATTTCTGGTAGCTAAAAAAAACTTGATTGAACCTACTTCCCAACTGCGTTTTTGAAAAAAATAGCTCAGGGGAGGCTCCCCAGGGCCATCTTGGGCCTTTTGGGTCACACCCAAAAGCTTGAAGAATCGAATGCTCAGAAGCCGCCTTTAGATACAAGAAATTACAAGAATCTAGCCGAGAGCAAGTTCCTTTTAGGTACCTCGCAGAATTTGCACAACCAATTTGACTCCAGTTGCGATGATCTCGTGGGCAGCAAACAAGACAAAACACCATCTTCGAATTGAAATTGACCAACCTTGGATAAACAATTGGAGTCTCTGAGTTCAGAAAAACCAGGAAAAACCCTATAAACTCTCAGAAAACCAGAGTAATTCCCATGTAAATCCCCATGGAAAGACTTGGAGATGCCATCCCTGAGGTGGTTCGCCAGCTCCAACAAACACTAGGGACTCTTCGAAGTATGGAGCATACATATATGTAATCTGGTATAGGTTGAATAATTGTGCACATAAATCATTCATAAATCTGCGTGCCTTACATATGTAATACATGCTCCATGACGGTCCATTCTGTTTCCTGCTTACACAAGAAGTCACAAGACACATGGGCACAGCATACTAGGTATGTCAGGTATGTCATGATCCCGGAGTAGATGTAAAATGATGTAAATATTCAAACTGTGGATGGCCCAACTCCAAAGCTGCGGCCGGCAACCCCCCCATCCCCCGCATGGGGGTGAACGTATGTGACCCACTGATCTCCACCCTACAAGGACACCCTTCTCCAATGAACACCCGAGTGTTGATGGTGAAATCATATCAAATCCCAACTGTGGATGCTAAAATCGCATTTTTTTCCCTCAGACCAACTTTATATCCATTCCGTACCGCCAGCCTTGTCCCAGTCGTTCAGGCACGTCGAATGTGACACCTGTGGATGTCGATGGAATGCCGATGGAATGCCGTTGCCGTTATGCCGTTATGCGCCGTGCCTGCATTCTCACCCTAAACAGGTCCCCCTCTTGGTCGCCCGTGTAGATCTGGACGTCTCCCTGGTGCGCGGGTGCAGCTTGGTGGAAAACAACCTTATGGTCAAAAAACAACGACAGTGCAACCTGTCCAATCTTCAGATGTAAGTCGGCAAGGACGACAGACTTTTTGCCATGTGGAATTGGGCTTTCATTGTGCAACTCAATCTACCCCATTTGCCTCGCTGCCACGGTCCCAAAACAGCAAACCACCTTGTTCTGCTGTTGGTGGTTCAATGATTGTTGTGTAAACACGGCCGGGTCACCACACCATGCACAACCAAGAATTCAAACATGGAGTCCCAACCTCACTTGGCTCACTTGGCTGTCAGGATTGTCAGGTAAAGACAGGGTCACCCATCAAACTGCGCAACCAACACATCTGCCACCAGGAATGTATTGGATTGATGTGGAAAATCCAACTTAAAAACGCTCGGGGACCATGACTTTCGCTTTAGCATCCCCCAAAATCAAGACGCATTTGGATCATTTTAGGTTTCGCTGGGACGTGATAGAACCTCCAAGCACAATTTTTTTTCCCTCCCGTCTGGTGGAGGTCAGCAGTTCGACTAAATTCACAGAATTTACACAGCCTCAGCCACGCGGGCTGGAGTCTGCGGCTGTTGACAGACCCAGGCTGTGAAGAGATTAAGATCCTGGCCACCCTGGCCACCCTGGCCACCCTGGCCACCCTGGCCGCCATCTAACGGGCCATCGAGGCCATCGAGGCCATCCTGGTTCTCGGCATCGCCCTGCGGCATTGGGAGATCTGTACTGCTAGCTGCGCCAGTGCCGGTGTTGGGATCCTCGTCCTCCGTCAACACTGGTAGCACCGAAGGCAGCATATGATCATCGTCATCATCATCTAATCCTCAGATGGTTCAACTAAATGCTGAACTCCAAGTACGGGTTTGCACCCATGGTGTGGGAGATGGCCGGGTTATGAGCAGGATGATCAGAATGTTTCTGTGTGAATGTATGGGCAAAACAGTGAGTGTCTATTTCGACATGTAATCAATGTAATCAAACTGGTACTGTGGATGTGCTGCACTGCCGACAAGCTGAACCAAACCAACTTTTTTGAGGCATCTCGTCTCATAGGCAAAAAAAAATGTGTAAAACGCACGGTTCATTGAGATGGTGCCGTAGCAGTCGCAAGACCAAATTACCTAAAAAAACATATTTAGGACTACTTAATAGGATGCAATATAGAGAAAAAGGGGAACAACAGGAAAACCAACAAGTTGAACTCCCTAACATCAACAATCAGCAAACGCTCTTTTGACTTGAGCGCTTGAGCCATACGTCATTAAGCGGTAATGACCCGTAAATAAGCATGAATACTACTACCCCAAAAAGCTGTGCATTTAGCTTATGGGGATATTAAATAGGAGTTGTGAGGACTGTACAACTACTTGGATGGTTGGTCTAATAGCTACGATATGTAGTGAACTACAACTAGACTATACAGTGGAGGTAATGGGGTCGTAATATTTCTACTCCCCCCTACCCAGGGCTACTCTGGAAAGTTTAGCTACAAGGCTACTTAGGGCGCGAGGACGCGGCCCCTTCCTTGGGTCGAAGTTCGCTACTTAGATCGGTTCGGATGCCCAACAAGCGGAGTGCTGGAGCCCACTTTTGGGGAGGCAACGTCTTGGTAAAGATGTCTGCGGCTTGGCTGTCTGTTTGGCAGTACTCAAGCTCGGCCGAGTCGTCTCGAAACACCTCTGAGAGGCCAGACAAGTTTACTTTATGGGTGCGAGTGATATGTCTAAGTTTTGGGGAGTAACCTTTTCGAACTACTAGTATAGTAGCTTGGTTATCTTCCAAGACTCGGAGGGTCACCGTGCGCCCAAGGAGAAGCTCCCATAGTTGGAGGGCTGGCAAGCCTTCTTGGTAAAGGGAATACGCCAAAGATACCACTTCTTTGTGGTAGAACGTGATGTGGAAGTTTGGCATTTACTGACCCACGCAAGAGGGAAGAAGGAGTTAGGCCCATAAAGAACTAAATACCCACCGGATGTGGATTTTCCGCTTAGACGATCACCGGCGAAATCGGCATCAACGTATAAATGTAATTCGAGATCTTCGGGATTATCCTTGATGGTACCTACAAGCCGGTATTGGTATCCAAGACTGTACTTTAGTGAAGTGGCTAAATCGTTGACGGGCTTAATTATGTGAGGTCTGGACAGTCGACCAAGCCACAACGCCTTTCATAAGGATGCGGCATGCATTGGGTGCCAGTTCACCTTTAGCCTCTTCATTTCCAACAGAGACAGAACCATCAGGTACAAAAGGAGTGGCGGCATGCTTCAAACTTTTGGTATTGGTGATGGACTTATATAGGTCAACCGTTTGGTGCGCATAATCTAGCAGCTAGCATGTCAATGACTAAGGCTTCTTGTGCACGAAACGCAGCACATTCCTCGGAACCTTCAGTTTTGGACAATTGCATTACTAGATGATTGCGACCCAAAATTCGGTATATTGGTTCAGGTGGTTCAATATCCACAACCGATGTTAGCTTCGCCCAAAAGGCTTCATGTTGGTCGGAGGGTCCAGCTAATGTGAGGTCATCCACATATGTGGAAAGTAACAACTTGGTGTTGGGGGAAAAAAAGTTACCTGGATATTCTGGGACTTCCTGACCTCCTAGGCTACGGATAATTTTCTTAAGGTGTTGCTCCCAGAGACCACCGGCATCAGGATGGCCGTACAAGGCTTTAACTAAGAGGACTACGGGTTTAACAAACTTATCTCGCCAATGTTTTGGCCTTAGCTCTGGCGGAAGTTCTATCCATGTCTTATATTTAGAAGACAGGAGTGCTTGAACATACGCTTTGACAGCATCTGCTGTGGAAGAGCTATTGCCTCGCAAGGAACCGTATGCTAAACAGGCATTTAAACCCCGAACCGAAGTGGGATTCGCTCCTAGTTCCTGATACACAGCCGCTGCACCGTGCTCATCCTTCGCACAATCACCACGGTAGACAATTCTACCTTTCATCTTTTGTAGACGTTGTGCGAGTTCGTAGAACTTGATGGAAGCGATGGTCATCAACTGTCCGAAGTGGACAGAGACCCCGGTGCGCTTTGCCTCTGCACGAACGTCCTCCTTCTCGCGGACCGAGTCGAGCGACCACGTCCCTGCCTTGATAAGCCCATCAGCTTCAGCTTTGTCTGCTTCAAGGGCAAGTGGGTTTGACAACATCTCCGCTCTAGAGAGCAACTTGGTCACCATGGCTTGAACCTCCTGGGAGGGTTGAGTGCTATCTTCGTGCCCGAAAGCCTGTGGCAACAAACGTTCATGGCCAAGGAGGTCTGCCACTAAACCGTTCACTGTTGGATCTGTTTCAACGGCAACTGCTAGATCCTTAAAACCAGCTAGTGGGGAAACGTGTTTAAGATGTTGTTCAACTTCGCGATGCTCTTGGGGTTCAGTTGAAAGGGGTGTGCATGGCATGACGGGAGCATGCTGTTGTGCGCACTTAGCAGGGTACAGCGCTTGGGTAATCAAAAATGCCATCTCTGAGGGATACATAGCTGATCGCGCCGTTTCCGAACCTTCACACTTTTCATGCGGTTGCTCACAACTACACCTTTTATCTTTGAAAACGTCTACCACTCTTTGGGATGTAGTTTTTACACGCCAGGGCTTTTTGATGGGAACACCCTTTTTGGATCTCAAGCCCACTGCGCATCCATCGAATTCGACCTCCATAAACTCCGGGTGTGAATCGAAGAAAGCTACGACATCTGGTCTCTTCCAGCCAGTCGAGGGACGCGGCCATTCAAAAGAAACAGTGCCTCCTAGCTTCAAAACTAATTCAGCCCGTTTACTAAAGCTTTTGAAGAGTCTTTTCGATTCTCGAAGTTGGAGCGCTAATATATAAGCAGCTCCTCCCTTCTTTCTATTGATGTACTGCCAGGGAGAACCAGATGTGCATGGTATGGACGACCAAAGATGGGGTGGTGCAACCTTGGCGGCTTCACCTATTTGGTAATCAAGTTGGGAACATTGATTTTCGTCACCCAGGTCTATCCTTTCTTTGCTTAACCCAATGTGATTAATATTGCATTGAACGGTTGTCAACATCAGGAACAAAGACTTCGGCTCTGGTGCCGTCCCGAAAAATTTGTGTCTGGATTGTATACCCCGATGCCCGTGGAGAAGAAGTGGTCACAGCAACGGGTGTGTCTTCTTCAACTGCAGTGTCCCTATGACGAGATCTTGAGCGGTCGGCCTCAGCTTTTGAACTTGGAGACAAAAATCTACTCACGCTACTTTCGATGTTGGCTCTAAGACTGGGCTTGACGCGTGAGGCGCTGATGGAGCAGCCTCTTCCTCAACTACCTCGATGTCGTCGCCCTCGGGCGAGGCTTCTGGAGCTTCAGATGATTCCTCCTCCTCCTCCTCCTTCTCTTCCTCGGGTTCACCTGGATCAGTTGGATCTTCGTCAGGTGCCTCTGGCTCTTCGGGATCAGATGGGGGATCACCTGGTGCAGCTTCGGTCAAGGCTCGTTGAGGAGATGATCTACGTCGTCTAATTTGGTATACTTGTCTGCGGCCCGTAGAAGTAGTGGTGACGATGGCCCTTCTTTTGGGAGGCGGCGCGCTAGCTCTATCTTCTTCTTCCTCTTATTCAAGTTCTGAGTTGTCGACTACCGGATGTAGCCCCTCAGGCTCTGAAATGAGAAGAACCTGGGTTCTGCGAGAAGTTGCCACTGTAGTATTACTGCCTACTAGGGATGGATCCCTCCAGAGTTCGTCTGGTAGTTCGTGGGGGTCCCCAGATGCAGCGGCCTCACCAGCAACTGCGACGAAAATCGTCGCAGGCTCTCGGCCAGTAGTGCCGGGCGGTTTCGATACCCTGACCCGGGTGCCTTCTGAATTAATCACCACTGGGGGATATTTAGAATCGGATAGAATCGGCGGGTCTTAACACTAGTGGGCGTGAACTAAGGTTGGGACTACTTAAGTTACCCCCTCGAGCTCTCCTCAAAAACTCAGTGTCCTGGTCGGCGAAGCTACCGTCTGCCCTTGGGGTCAAGACTGCAGGGACTCGCGATCTGGAACGGCTCACAGGTTTCGAGGCTGCGGGTGCAGAAGCTGCCGGAGACTTGTCAACTGTATCTTCACCTGCAGCGCGGGCGGCTGGAAATGTTTCTGCCCTCTCTAGAGTTCTACCACGATTAGCCCTTTCAAGTTCTGCCGGTGTAGGCGGAGGATGTGGGTGGTGGTGGAATAGCAGTAGCAGCTCTTTCACCCCTTGTCAAGCCAAGCATCCTGGGAAGCCACTTCTGCGTTGGACCGAGACAACAACTCAAACATAATTTGTCACAACTGACAAGTTCCAGGTCTGCAAGTTGATCGATAGTGCGACATGTGGTAGACTTGACGTGGCTGTAGCGCAAAGCCCAAGGACAAAACTACCACAGTAGTATTCAAGACCCAAAAGTTGCTGCAAAGTGCACAAGCATCAGATGAATAAATAGGACATGTGAAATTAGATGTGCCACTGACTGAATGCTTGTCTGTGGATGCCAACAAAAACCAGCAGTCATGAATGATCTTTATCATTACATCATCATGATGTACCACCCCACAGTGTCGAGTCATGTTCATCGCATTACACCATCGCAGTATTTATCCTCACGCGCCATCATCATCATCAGGCATATCACACCGACGGGAACTAAAACAATCATGTCACCTAGGACAATCATGTCACAGCCATTGAAACATTAAATTAAAATCGTGACGACAGCAGTCCTGACTCTGACTGGCTGCTAACCTGATAATTAATTAATGAATTCCTCGTTGTAACGTAGAATATCTGAAGCATTTGAAATCATTGGGACACAGTGTCACAGACTGACGGTCAGCTTTGTGGGTGCTATACCTGGCTGGTGGCCAAAAAAAACTGAGTCAGTGAATCAGTGTGTGGTCATCACTGACTCAGCCATCAGACAGTCTCAGATTCAGTCATTGGCAAGCTGAGCAGCCACACGCATTTTTATTCTTCTTCATTCTGAGATTCTGTCTCATCCAAGTTTGCCAAGTACATGCTGCATATCTAATTCATTTGCCAAACTATGTTTCGCAACTCCTTGGCCAAAATGCCAATTTCTGAAAAAAAACGTATTTGATTGGGCTTAGCCATCATGGAGCATCAGAATACTTCTTCGGTCGGGAGCGTGAGTCTTCTGAATGGACAACATCTTGCCCGTCACATTGTTTCTCTCCCCTTGGACACAGTGGAGCGGGCAGGGCGTGAGCCTTCCATTGAAACGCAAACGGTCCAGTTGACGAGATATGTCCATTCAGCAGGTGAAAGACGAACTTTGTCTGACAAAGTTTGCTTCAAAATGGGCCAACACATCATGGCCGTCGCAACTCCGCCGACAAAAGCAGAGGTGGATGAGTGGGGACACAAGCCTCAGGCCTTCCGCAGTTGCCAAAAGATGAGAATGAATCTGTGACAGCACGGAAAAAATCTGTATGCTGTCTTTCTTGCAAATTGCTAGAATCAGGGGGAGAGGTTCCGAGCTCCAGTGGTGATGACGATGATGACGACGATGAAAGCCCGGATGGCCGAATGAAAAAGATCCTCATGCAAAATGTTTCCTGGAGTGCGGCATAAATGGTGTATTTCAAAAGGTCCTTGAATCCAGAGTGATAATAGACTTGCGGTGATAGTCCGCGCTTTCCTGCTTGTCACAGGAATCAACCAGAAACTAGATTTCAGAGATTTCACCTGTCGCTGTAGTTACACTAATAATTTGTTAAGCCATTAGTTCGCTGTACTGTCATAGACTTATAGACTTTGATCATCGTCATCTTCACGACCATTCTACCCCACTGTGTAAATTTCAGTTGTCTACATTAGTCGACTGGCTAAATAATACCCATGAAAGCAAGAAGAGGCGGACAGTGACCTCAGCCTAAGCCTACTCAGTCTGAGTCTGGCTGAGCAAAAATAGACTGCAACTGGAAACATGAATCTTATCAAGACCATTACTGTGCAGTGTTACAAGTGTGACAGCCTCCCTATGTCTCACTGACAGAGTAAGAAATAAACAAGTACACACAGTGTTCAATCTTATTGGACTGACACCATAGTAAAAGTAAATATATAAATAACAAAGTTCAAACCTATGCTTCCTCCAGCCAGGCACGCCGTGAGAATCATGACCCTGGCAATGCAATCGGGTATTCAATAAAAATTGTATTGTTAAAGCAGCAGTCAGCATTATTGAACAAGCTTTGATGGTCCAAATTAACTGACATGAAAAAATGTGCCGAGCAACTTGCAAATAGACGTAAAAGAAAAGTCGGGACTGTTAGAATGCATAATGGTGCTTGAAACTGTCTGAACCCCAATGATATTCAAGGCCTTCCTGCGGGGTCATGGTCATGTTCCTTGAACCAATTACATTGATTATCATAATCATATTGATCTGGCTCCTGACTGACTGCCACCAACTACTTAGTTAATATATAAGTAATATTGGGTTAAGTGGGGTTTGTGGACAATTAGTCTTGGTGAATTTAAATGATTGACTACCTGACCTACTAAGCCAGAACAAAAAAAAGTCCTAAGTCAATGCTAAAACATCCACGGGGAAAGGCCTTTGTGCCATGCAATGAAGCAGCTCACAAGCTTCCTGTCCTTATTTTCATTTTGGCGTATTGAAAGAAGACTTCACTACGTCTCAATCATATCTGAATGGGAGCCTTGCCAGCAGTCAAAATCAATGGTAACGAATGGGGACCGCACTACCACCTCTACATGATCAGCATCAATCAATCCAGGTCACAAGTAAGTTGTTCTTCAGATGAATCACTGTCATCAAAGGGCAAACCACCACGCTGTCCATGCAGCAATAGATTTACAGTTCTGTGACTGACTGCTGCTGTACATCTGGTGAATCACTGCCATCAAAGGGCACATCATCACATTGTCTGTAGAGCGATAAATTTACAGTTCTGTGACTGACTGCTGCTGTACATCTGGTGAATTACTGCCATCAAAGGGCACATCATCACACTGTCTGCAGAGCGATAAACTTACAGTTCTGTCACTGACTGCTGCTGTACATCTGGTAAATCACTGCTATCACTAAAATAAAAAATCCAATTGGCAAATCACCGCACGGACTAACTACAGCAAACGACAGTCCCCGCATTTAAACCTACAGCTACTAGTGAATTTACACTGGACAAATCAGCTGAGTTGAGAAAATGAAATAGAACCAGTCAGGAACTGTCCGCAGACAACCGGAGAAGTTATAGCCCAGCGTCGTTTGGTGGTAACTCCACTTGAATTATATTCATGGAATAAGCAACAGCAATCGCTGTGTGACAGTGACAGCAGGCGAAAAATAAATTCAATAGTAAAATGTCAGTTTCAATAGTTGGACACCTGGAGGCTCTCACTGACTGTCAGACAATGACCTCGCCCGTCGCTGCCCTGCCACTGGTTGAGTCACTCACTGAGTCAATGTCAAAATTGTTCGGTATTTTCATCATTAGTTAGACATTTACTGACTCAGACAGTCAGTGAGTGACTGTGACAGCGGCCAATGTCACAATGTTGAAAACTTATGCTGGCCTTGAACGCTTCTTCTCATGAATCCAGGTCATTGCCCAGTCGTCAGTGTCCCCAGCACCACGGGCACCTTCTGCAACTTTTCTCTTGAAAATTGACTACTTGACAATAGCCCGGGACCACAGGAGCTTTTCTATTGCAAGCATTTTTGTTGGAATGAATTTATGGATTATGGATGGCTTCTGAAAACCAGGAGCTACAACATTGTGAACATATTTAAAAGAATGAGTTTTTGCAAAGCTACTGGGTCCAGAAGCTACGTTACAGTAACCAAGAAATTGGCTTCAATAGTGGGAATGTGGTGTGGTGAAAAATGGCATGGAATAGGTTTCCAATGTGCCTGCAAATAGGGCATCCCTAGGACCAGTGTATCATGTTTTTTCTGTGAAGCAACAATTTTATGAGTATGTGATAGTAAATCCGGCATGCTCAGTGACACCCAACAAGTTTCGTGGATTGTTGATTATATATCCCCTTATATGTCCCTGTGATACCCCCATTATGGTTGGATCCATATTTTCCCTTCTTCTTTGCTTGTCTTCTGAACACCAGATGCTTCCTGGACATCCTGAAAGGTCCCACGCTTGCTGTGCCAGCTGCAAGTTGCCAAAGGAAGCCAGCAACCACAGACCCAGAGCGAAAGAAACATGTCCTTGTTCAGGACTAGCTGCTTCTTCAGCAGTCTGGTTACTGTTTGTTTCCTTCTGCCACCCTCCCTGATCGGCTGACACTGTAGGTATATATATATATATGTCATATGTCTACATGTCTATATATAATTTTCTATATATAATTTCCGAGGACAGATGTCATGGTATTCATATTCCAAGGACATAAGTCCTGGACTGCAAATATATAATATGTTATTTTTCAAAGGACATAGGTCGTATATTTTCCAAGGTCAGAATCCTGGTAATGACATTCCGAGGACAAAAGTCAACTGGACGATCTATATGCGTGTATATATGTATATTTACAAATATATATATATACATACAGCAGAAACCCATAGTTTTAGATTATGGTGGAACATGCATAGTGTTTGCTAACGTCTTTGTATCTTCATCTATACTTGTCTAAATACCTGCCCATCTCACTGCCTCCCTCAGTATGCCTCCCTCTCTCTCTGTCACCCTCTCTCTCTGTCTCCCTCTCCCCCTGTCTCCCTCTCTCTCTGTCTCTGTCTCTCTTTCTCTCTTTCTCTCTTTCTCTCTTTCTCTCTCTCTCTCTCTTTGTGTCTTTCTCTCTTTGTGTCTTTCTCTCTTTGTGTCTTTCTCTCTTTGTGTCTTTCTCTCTTTGCGTCTTTCTCTCTTTGCGTCTTTCTCTCTTTGCGTCTTTCTCTCTTTGTGTCTTTCTCTCTTTCTCTCTTTCTCTCTTTTTCTCTTTCTGTCTTTCTCTCTTTCTTTCTCTCTTTCTCTCTCTCTCTCTCTTTCTTTCTTTCTTTATTTCTTTGTTTGTTTGTTTCTTTCTTTTC
>Ga0126342_10010771_pt1 | contig 16375 bp, 8 predicted proteins | sample Cyp1metagenome_FD_92528 | JGI IMG/M metagenome (GOLD analysis project Ga0126342, IMG submission 92528) | Coral microbial communities from Lord Howe Island, Old Settlement Bay, Australia - Cyphastrea 1 metagenome | ecosystem: Host-associated > Invertebrates > Cnidaria > Coral ... | reverse complement strand
CCAATGCCGAGCCATGTGACTCCACTGCCCACCCACCTCTGTGAAGCGGAAAAAGGGTCACGGTCGAGGACGGTCGACGAGACCAAAAGGCTCAATCCAGCTGCAACTCAGGAGAGTTTGACAATATATATATATATATTACAAGTGTATATATATGTATATATATATCACGTATATATATATATTACAAGTATATATATATATATATGTATTACAAGTATATATATATATGTATTACACGTGTGTATATATGTATATATATATTACATATGAATATTACAAATATATATATATATATTACAAGTGTATATATATGTATATATATATCACGTATATATATATTACAAGTATAAGGTTTCGGCTGCAGCAAGGGCGATTCACCCCGCTCCGCTCAGCAACCAAACCTTAGCGGCCATAGGGGAGCTGGCCGCGGGCATTGCGCTGGTGCCTCTTGCGCTCTACCAGTCCTGCGCAGGCTGGTAACGCCTTTGCTCCTTGTGGACCCCCAGCTCGGTTCTTCATCTTGGACCTTCTGGGCTACCTGAACATTGCCTTTGGCCCTGCTTTGTGGACTGATCTGTTCGTCCACCTGCACCCCATTGGCTTTTTCATCCCTCGTGTATCACGGGGACGGGTTCTACTGGTTCACTGCCACAAACCGGTATTTTTGTGCATTTACATTTCCAAATTTTACCATTGAGTGTTCGATCAGTCACTGCTTGCTGGGGCGGGTATACAGATCTTCGTGGTATTTTTTGGCAATTTATGTTCCTACGACTATTTCTGGCGTTTGCCCATTTGTGCTTCGTTCAGAATTACTCCTTCACAGCGCCGTCGATTGAGGAGACAGCGGGCACAGGCGCGTCTTGCCTGGCATCTCCATCGAAGAGGTTTTTGTCGTTTACCGCAACAACGACTACGTGTGATTCACAAGGTCCTTCAGAAGCATCACTCCAGAGATCCTTCATTCCTTGCCCATCTGAGCAAGGCAATGGAGACGAAACCAGACCCGTGGAGATGCAGGTTCTGTATGAGACTTGTGAAAGGGAAATCAGGCCAATGTGGCGGCTGTTGGAGACATTGGGCGCAGTGTCACGACGCCCATTATGTACATCAGCAACCGCGCCAACATCACCAACCCCATGGAGGTGCTTACACTGGAGGTTGGCAAGACTATCAATGGCAGGACAAGGGACCTTGGACATCGGGAAGGCCGAAATCACCGAGGAGGAGGACCCAAAGTCCACGTCAGAGAACAACCAAACAGACTGCTCAGCATTTCAAAGGGGAAGAACAGAAGGGCAAAGGCAAAGGTCACAACAAAGACAGCAAGGGATTTGCCGGACCACCTTCTACGCAGTGGCTCACTCCGCCATCCTTGCCAGCGTCTATGGCGCCACCGTATTTGGATGCGGCCCCATTGAGTGTGCCTTCAGCGTCTGCGATGATGCCATCGATGCAGCCTTTTCCCAAGCCCTCGGGGCACAAGGACGATCAGGAACTGCATTCTTTGAGGCACATGTACAAAGAGATCAAAAACAAACCAAACCTTCCGGAGGACATCAAGAAGGTTGTCATGGCGACAGAGGCAACTGTCAGGAAGGTAGATGCAAAGACACACAGCCAGCTCGTGTCCCAATTGAACAACACGAGGAAAAAGCTGTCAGAAATAGACGAGCAATGGGAAGCATACCGTCAACAATGGGCGGACTACCTGGACAAGGCAACCCAGATGTGGATGTCTCACGTCGAGGAGTTCGAGCAAGGGGAGCTTCGCTTTGCAGAACGTCGCGGAGAAGCTTTACGCAACCTGCAGACTACAAGGGAGGCACTTCACGATGCACATCAGCGCACCATGGGCCAGGATGTGCTCGAGTCCACCGAAATCGAAACAGCTCAGGAGGCCTTGGATGCCACCATGACTGTCGACGAGAACGATGCTGCAGGTGTGCAAACAAGCTTCGCTCAGATCAAGGAGAACCTCAACGGTGTCGTGCAACAAGTTCGCAGCACCATCGAGGAGAAGATCAAAAAGAGGGAACGCTCCAGGTCACGAGCAAGGACCGGAGAGGGAGCCATGGATACCCCAGAAGTCGAGATTGTGGAACCGGCCGACAAGAAGGTGCGGGATTCCACTTAGCCCCATGTCTCCAAGCGTCATTTGATGAGGTCTCTCCAGAGTGTACCACATCGGGGAGAAGGGACAAGGGGCGGAAGAAGGACAGATTTTGCAAAGTCTCATTTTGGCCGACCATTGACTTTGAGGGTGAGGTCAACGTCGACTCCATTGAGTACTGCAACTTCTGGTCGAGCTCAGATGATTTACACTGTGAACGAATCCAATATCCATTTCCTTTTCATCATTCTGTTTTGGAGGAGCCAGACTTTCATAGCGTTTGGGAAGCTAGAGATTCTGCACTTCTTCTTCAAGAAGCACTCCAATCGACAGCATTTGATGTCAATTTTGATTATTTCCGCAAGACTTGGACAGTCTCTACATGCCTTGATCCTCATGAGACAAGCACAAGTACTGACCCACCAGCCATCTCACAAACCAGAATCAGTGATGCTTGGCATGATGTACCTTCGACATGGGCCACTCCTGCAGGAACCACACCAGAGCAAGAACCCGGAGATCATCCTTTCTTCTTGCATGAAGCTCCTGACACCATTCAGGATTTGTACAACACTTTCCTCAATGAAGGACTTGTTGACGGCCCTAGACTTTCGGAGTCGATCCATGTACGATCTTGGTACCTACATCATGTTCACCACAGAATTTGGCACACTCCTAGAATTCTGGAACTGGATGGACATTGGAGTCACTGGGCCAGAGATATCGCGGAGGGATGGAGAGACCAGGTCAGAGAAGATGAAGACCTTGTTTTCTTCACCTGCCATCCTGATCCTCCTCGTGTCATGGGGGACTATGAGATTTATTTCGATTTGATTCTGGTGCAGGGCACGGACTTCCCGGCGAGGGCGGGTCTGATCACAGTCATCAGAGCTGATGACACCGCTGCTGCCAGAGCGGACTATGCGCTTGCTGCGTCCATGCCAAGGTTTGTGAGTGGACAACATATTGCTGCACTTGCAAATCAAGTCCAACAATGTCATCTACGATACGAGGTTGCAATATTCGACAGGGTCGTCATGTGTTGCCTTTTACATTCGACCCTGTCCATGACGTGACCAATGGAGACTCATTCCTCATTGAGCCATTGAGGAGTCATGCTGCCTCTCAACATGACGCGCTGCTCCAAGTTCAGCAGGCACAGTTGGACTATGAGGAAGAGGCCGCCAATGAGAATGACTCAAGAAATCATTTTGACGACTCGGAGGGAAGCATGTCGCATTCTTCCTTTGGAGATCAGACCCAAGCTGTACATATCTACAGGCTCGGGCACCTGGCAATTTTTGGTCATCTTGATTGGCGAACGTATAACACCGCCCTGAGAGATGCAATCCAGATCTCACGCATCACACGGCATCAATGTGTGGGTTTTCACTACCTACAGGCCCGACCCACCGGGCATCATGAAGGTGAAGAAGCGATTATTCTACAACACATTGATGACATCGCGGTTGGATCCTTGGAGAAACTGGTGATTGTTGACATTGTCTATCACACCAATTCACTGTCAAGCGGGATTCCTGTGAGCCCAACCACTGTCCGGGAAGTTTACAAGCTCCCTCACCTCCTTGCCAGAAGTCATCTTTTGACGCTCGCACACGTTGATGCATACTGCACCTGGCGAAGCGAACAGTGCATTGTCCAGCACAACGACCTGACCTGGAGGAGTGATGACCCACGTTTACATCAAGTTGATCATGGAGCTTTCTTCCAAATCCAACTACCACCTCCCCTACGACCTGAATGGGACATCGGACAAGCTGTTCGGGTCATACAGGAGACGGGCAACATCCTTGACTTTCCGGAGGCGGCTGTTCTTGCAACTTCAATTTTAGATGGCAATATTGATGACAACCGCAGAGATTTTGGTGGAGGCCCGGTGGAGGGTGCCAGGCTCGTTACCTGCAAAACCAATGAAGACCAGGACATTGCTGAGGACATTGACATCCCAATGATGCTTCCTCCGGGCAATCGCCTACGTGGTCCTCGCCCACATCATAATGGTGTCTTCGATTGGCTGGATGAGCTTGTGCACATTTTTCGACAGGAAGCTGAGGCAGAGACTGTGGAAGGCAGCCCACTTCTCTATGTTCAGTCTTGGTTTATCCACCATCAACGACTCCGACGCTGTCCACATCCCAGGGCAGTTCGTTTGGATGGGGCGATTATTGGCTGGATTGAAGAGCTACGGCATGCCTGGCACGATGTTCTGGATCGCAGTATCCCTTTTGCAATCCACATTGTCAAGCCGCGACCACCGCAGATGCGATGGCAGTCTTTCGCGTGTCATGTCATTTTGGTACAGGCACCCAGACCACATTTTGCTGCTGGTGTAGTCACTACCCTCTTTGAAGGACTTGATAGAGATGCCATATCGCAGGTAGCTGCTTCTGTTCCTGATCTCATCAACAAGCCGCATATGATTGAGGAAATGCAACTTCAGCCACAATGCGATGCCAGACGATGCTCCATCACCGTGAGTGGCCGCCCGGTCCACCTGATTGAGCTCTCTGAGCTATTCAATGGCTTCAATGCTTGCATCAGAGTTGAAACGGCCTCACAGTATCCTGTGCGACCAGGATCAGAGCAATCACATTTTGATGATGTTGTCTTCATGCAAAGAAGCAGGAGCACGCCAATCAGAACCAATGCTGAGACAATGTCATCGTCAACATCCTGCCCGCCACAGATTGCTGGAGGCCAACCTGCCGCCTCAACGCTCAACCCATTGGCACCAACCTTCGTTCCTGGTCACATCCCGATCGAAGGCATGAATGAATTTGTCCAGGACCTTCACTCCCTCTGGCTGGAGGAATCATTTAGCTGGGAGGGTGAGACGCCATCATGCCTTTTCACGACATGGATGGTTGATCACTCAGGGGCTTTTCGCCATTGCACGAGACCCCGCAATGCGAGATTGGGTCCACGTTTTGCCACATGGGAAGCGCAAATCAGACAGGTATGGATCGACGAGATTGTGGGCGACCCTGACCTGGAATTTCACCTGGTGCGTCCGACGCCACCTTATCCTCAAGAACAAGTAGCAGGCCACATCATTGTCATTCAGCACGCTGATGAAGAGCACGTGACCAGCCTTATCTCAGTGATTGATAACACGCGTCGACATCAACACGGTCGATGTCAGAGAATGGCGGTCACCACACATGAGCACATCCTTCTGGACACCGTTTTGGAGGTTGTGGGGTATGCTCAGGCGTGCATTCCGGAAGACTCGCCGATGGTCTGCAGAGCATGGTACTTTGATGAGCGATTGCGTCTACAGCATCCCATCCCTGGACGCAGTGGATATGGCATCACGGTCAATGTGCATCTCCGCACTAGACCTCCAGCTGCAGGGGTGAACTTCATACAAGTTTCATCCATAATTTCGCCAAACAAGGCTGCCGACACGCATACTGATGGTGAGCGCCTAACACAGGGGCAGGTGGCTCACACCCCTGGGCCACCCTCAGTACAGCAGCTCTTGCTTGAGGATCTCCTGCCACCCACCGGAAGAACGGCTCCCCATGTGCCTGTTCGACTCATCAGAGGACATGACGACATTGCACCACTGCCTACATTCATTGAAGTTGCAGTTCCAGTGACAAATGAGGCAGTTCAATGTGAGTTGCGATGCTTTGGACACAACTGCAAAGCTTGGACCATTGGAGAGGGCGCAGCTGCGATTTGCTTCCCTCATGACTGGCCGCACCAAGCCCAAGAAGAAAGAATCACCCACTTTGTTTTCATCAACGTCATGAGCTCCTTTGACCCACAGTTTTACTTGCACTCTGATCCCTTGATGACCATTGAGGATCACATTGGAATGATGCGTTTCCTACATCACTTGGGGCATGAGAAAGCTGTCATCACTGACACAATACGGCACTATGACAAGCTTATTGAGATCCAGTTTCTCGTTTCAGAAGGGAGCATGGAAAAGTCACCAGCTTTGGCGAAGCGACCATCCTTTTGGCCCTCACGCCAACCATCCATGCCCCATCGAAAGATGTATGATCCGACCTTCCAGAAACAAGGTCGACCTGATTGTCTCTTGTCACTTGGTGCCAACAGTGAGCAATTACAGGCCTTCTTTGAACACTCATGTCAGTTGGAGCTATGCACGATCACGGAGGGTATAGAACTTCCGGAGACTACCCTGGAGGCTATCAAACTTTTGCAGCCATTCGAACCAGGCCAGTCTCTGACACAATTTGACCGCTTGATCATTTACACTGATGGGTCATCGCATTCCGCAAGACTCCACTTGGCTCCGGAGCTCATTGAGGAAACGGGGGTCCCTGACGCATGGGCCTTCCTGGTCTTGGGCGAGCAATATGGAGAGGAGGGATCCAAGATCACCATGATTGGGTGGCAAGCCCACCAAGTGAGATGCGCCCCTGATCATCCCTGGCACATCGGCTCCCGCAGTGTTGGACCATGGGTTGCAGAACGAGAAGCGCTGACATGGGCCTTCATTTGGCGGCTTGGACTGAACAGCTGCATCCCGACCATTTTTCGCTCAGACTCTGCCATGACTATTGGACAGTCAAATGGAAGCTTGGGCACCCAGCACTTTGATGACTCCTTTGAACTGCTCCGCGGATGTCATCAGATTTTGGAAACAGCCTTACCGCAAGATTGTCTTCGAGTTGAACATGTCTATGGACACAATGCTGACCCTTGGAATGACATGGTGGACCATCTTGCCAAGAGCGAAGCTAGGGCTGGTTTCCTGCTGCCTCGTGGATCATTGGACATCAGTTTCTGGCGATCGGTCTTGCCATACATGTGGATGATCTTTGGACAACAATTCGGAATGCCTGATCACTGTGACCAAGGTTTTGATGTTCATTCACCTTCCCTGCCAATGCAGAAGACACAGGAAAATGAAGCAGCGCCTACAGAAAATGTGGCAATTCATTTCACAATGAGCTTTGCAGCTGCCAATGTTCTTTCACTCAGCCAACGCCCAGAAGGACACGCAGGCAAAGTCAACTACATTCGAGAACAGTTCATCAGTCATGGACTCAACTTCCTGGGATTGCAGGAAACGAGGAGTCCCTCGGGTGCATCCATTGTTCACAATGTTTACAGACTCTGTTCTGGCAGCAAGGATGGTCAACATGGCATTGAACTATGGTGCAATCTGAAGCAGCCTTATGGGTATGTCAAAGGGCGACCACAATACCTCAACAAGAGTGACTTTACAGTGGTGTTCCATGATGACACGCGCCTGCTCACCAAGATTGACGCCTGCTGGAAACAATTCTGGGTCTTAGTCTTTCATGCACCGCAAAGTGGACAACCTCTTCAGCAGAGAGAACATTGGTGGGAACACACGCAACAGCTGCTGATTGATCATCAAGTACAGGAAGATGAACTCTATGTATGTGCTGATGCAAATGCGGCGCCTGGACCTTCTGATGGCAGACATATACTGCAGGATGGGTTCTCTACGTCGAGTTCCACACCTTTTCTGCGCCACTTCCTGACCATGTTTGATTTGTGCCTCCCAGTCACTAGTGCTGTGCATGTTGGGCCACGTCACACATGGGATCATCCTGACGGCAAAAGCTCTCACCTCATTGACTTTGTCATGCTTCCTGCGGGTCAACTCAGTGCATGTGTCCATTCATAATTGCTGGAACACCTGGACTTGGCAAATCACACAGCTGATCACACTGCCACGGGTATTGAGTTGCCATGGTGGACTACCAAGCGTCGCAACCCTGTCCCCAAGCAGGAAGGACATTGTAGCTTTGACAGGAATCAGATTGACAAGCACAACCTGGGCACCACCTTGAGCAACTTCCAGGTGGCGGCGTGGAACACTGATGTTGAAACACAGAATGATGCTCTGACCACTCACATTCATGCAACCTTGCAAAAGCACTGCAAAAAAGATCGCAAGCAACCTAAGAAAGAGTATGTCTCCAAGGTGGCATGGGAACTCAGAAGACAAAAGCTCTTTCATCGCAAACAGCTGAAAACAACCAGGGCTCTTTTGGCGCGTGAAGCGATAGCGAGAGTCTTCAAGGCATGGAAAGGAGCAGACCCATTAGGAGGAGCTCAGTCTTTTGCCTACGGCACGACTCTGCGATGTTGCCTCTTCAAACACTATGTGAGTTTTCGTGCCACTTCTTGGGGATTGAAGAGACACCTTGCGAGCGACAAGGCGAGACAGGTGTCTGAGGTTTTGGGCACCATTGATGCATCGACAGCGGCCTCAGAAATTCAGCACAAGATGAAGGGCTTCATGGGGAGCTCCAACAAACTCCGACAGGGACTTGCCCCACTTCCTGCAGTTCGAAATGCTGATGGTGCACCATGCAATTCTGCCCCCGAGGCCTTGAACAGGTGGATCCAGTTTTTCGCAGAGATGGAAGGAGCAAGGAGAGTCTCACCTCAAGAACTTCACAGAGATTGGGTGCTATCAATAGCAAGTCTCAGTGATGCTCAATGCAGTATGGAGATCTCGGAGATTCCGAGTCTTTGTCAACTGGAGGCTGCGTGTCGCAGGGTCAAGGCTGGAAAGGCAGATGGCCCCGACCGAGTGCCCTCTGAACTCTGCAAGTATTACCCCGAAGAGGTTGCCAAGATGCTATACGGGCTATTGCTGAAGTTGGTTACCCATGGCCATGAACCACTCCTTCATAAAGGTGGACTTGTCATGCCAATTTGGAAGGGAAAGTTGGCCAAAGACACCTGTGAAGCATTCAGGTCGATCCTTCTTTCTTCCAACCTTGGTAAAGTGATCCATCGTACGCTCAGAGTCCATCAAAGAAGCTTTTATGAAGCCTTCCTTCATGCCCAACAACTGGGAGGCCGCCAAAAGGTACCTGTGACCTTGGGAGCCCATTTGACCAGAGCGTTTCTACGATGGCATCGCGATCAAGGCCATCCAACGGCAGTTTTGTTCGTGGACTTACAGGAAGCCTTCTACCGAGTTCTTCGCCAGCTGGCGATGCCCGGAGATTTTAGCGATCAAGAACTGGCACAGCTGGCGATTCGACTTGGCCTTGATAAAGATGTTTTACGCGACCTCTGGAATCACCTCCAGGAACCACACTCTTTGGTCCTTGCTGGATTGCCTCGCTCAGCTCAGAGGGTCATTCAGGCCCTACATTCAAACACACACTTTCAGCTGCCGACTCAAGATGATTTTGTGGCCACTACAATGGGCACACGCCCGGGTGACGCGTACGCTGATGTGGTGTTTGGTTTTCTTTTAGCTCGTGTTCTACGTGAATTTGAACAAAAGCTTGCTCTGGCTGATGTTCTTTCAGAAGTACCTGTGCAAGCGGGTCCAGCATTCTTTGATGTGAACACAACACAAGAGCCATCCGCCCAACGTTTCCTAGGGCCAGTTTGGATGGACGACATGGCATTATGCCTTTGGAGTGACACCAATGAAGGCCTTCGACGGAAGATTGGTGTGGCTGCCAGCCTTCTTTTGGATGTCTTCCGTGAGCATGCTATGACTCCCAACCTTCGACCGGGAAAAACTGAGCTTATGATCAGTCCGAGAGGAAGGGGCACAAGAGAATGGCGCAAAGAGCTATTTGGTCCTTTGGCTACGGGCAGCTACCCGGCGATGGGAGAGTATGGCATGTATCACATTCATCTTGTGACCAAATATTATGTGCATCTTGGAGGTGTTCTACATCACTCTGGTGAAGTTCGCATGGAGTTGAGTCGTCGGGTTGCACTTGCTCACCAGGCTTTCAGCAAACATCGAAAGCTTATTTATCAGAACGGAGCTCTATCCATTCGCAAACGAACCGAGATCTTCAGGAGCCTGATTCTGAGTCGCCTTTTGTATGGTGCGGACTCCTGGGTGCTCAAGGACATCCTGACCAAGCACCGTGCTCATGTTGCCATCATGAAGCTATATAGACGTCTTTTGGGATGCAGCCATGATGACACCATGTCGGACGAGGAGGTCCTATTCAGATTGAGCATGCCATCCCCGACTGATCTTCTCCGACTCTCGCGTTTGCGCTATTTGGGGTGCTTGTGCAGCATTGGCGAACCTGCGTGTTGGGGACTTGTCAATGAGGACAACACATGGATCCGCCTGATTGAAGATGACCTTCGATGGGTATGGCGCAACCTCTCCAATACATGCACTCTTGGCGACCCTACGCAGCACATGAATCGCTGGTTGGAGATCATGACTTGGCACAGAAGTTATTGGAAAGGTCTTCTTCGACGCACTGAAAGACATGCTGTTCAACAACATGCTCTCCGCTTTGCGTGCACACAGTTTCACATGAAGATCAGACGGCTTCTGAGCGAGCATGGCTTCTGGCAACAGGAAGCACCAACAGTACATCCTTCTGCAGATTCACCTCGTTTTGGATGCATGAGCTGCCAGATACGGTTGAAATCCAAGGGAGGTGAGGGTGCACACCTTTGTCGTACTCATGGTAAGATCAATCCCATTCGCTACTACATCTCAGGCACGCAGTGCTCGGCATGCCTCCGGGAATATCACACAGTGGCGCAAGTCCAGTCGCACCTTCTTCGGAGCAGCGCTTGCCGGGCTTATCTGCTTCATCATCGCCTTCGAGGACCGGCCCTTCCGGGCATTGGTTCCAAGGAAGACGCGGAACGGCAGCTCAGACATGATGACAGGCTGCCACCCTTACAAGCATGCGGCCCGCTCAAGCCTGGTCGAGGAGGACAAGATCTTTCACAGATTGACTGGGACTTACATGACGCGCTTGCACTTGCGATCCTGGATGAACAGCAGCAATTAGTGGATGAGAATCTCCTCGAAAGGATGAAGCAAATCATTCTGCAGCAAGAGATTGCTTGGACGCACTGCAAAGCGACCCTATGGGAACTCATGCAGACCGTTCAGGAGGAGCAACAGGGATGGGAGCTCCTGTCCAAAGAGAAGGTTGTGCAAATCATCCTTACGTTGACACAGGTTGAGACATGGCCATTTCTTGCATTATCCAGAGAGGCAAAGGCTTCTGCCTCTCCGGTTTTGGAAGATCTAGAAAGAGATTGCCAGGTCGATCCGCTTTGCAGGCCTCAGGCGTCCGAGATCAATATCCATCGTCCTTGCGGGAGACACCAGATCGTGCTGCACGCCTTCAGTGGGCGACGCAGGAAGGGAGACCTGCAATTCTATATGGAACAGCTCTATAACAGGTTTGCTGAGGGCGTCCACCTCACGGTTGTCTCCCTTGACATCATCATGGACCGCATCATGGGGGACGTCACGGTTGAGGCGACGCAGCAGTTTTGGTTTGAGCATGCATCTTCGGGCGAGGTTGCAGCATTTCTTTGTGGGCCCCCATGTGAAACTTGGAGCAGAGCGCGCTTTGCGAACAAGACCGCGCAAGGAAGGGGACCGAGACCAGTTCGCTCTGCGGAGGAGCTATGGGGCCTCGGGTCATTGAGTTTGCGCGAGGTGGAGCAAGTGAGTGTGGGCAACCACTTACTATGCTTCTCACTGGAAATGCTCTTTCGCTTGGCGATCGTCGGTGGGTTTGGAGTCCTCGAGCATCCTGAGATGCCGGATGAGGAGGTGATGCCATCGATATGGCGATTGGGAGTCATGCAATGGCTTTTGCAAATGCCGGGTGTGCAATCATTTGGATTTTGCCAGGGCTTGCTTGGAGCTCCCACACCCAAACCAACCAGGTTGCTTGTCCTCAACATGCCGGAGCTCATGCGCGAACTACGCAAGCATCATTTGTGCACAGACTTGCCACGCCGTGTGGCGATCGGTAAAGATGATGATGGATGCTGGCGTACAGGGGTGCTCAAAGAGTATCCACCAGCAATGAGTAGAGCTCTTGCTGTACAATTTTGCAGATCGCTTGAGGCCTGTCCCTTCGATGCATCGGTTCAGCTCAGCGATCCTTTTGTGCAGAAATGCATGGCTATGGATTCAAAGGAATATAGCCACACCATCGGCCGGGACTATGCCCAATAGTGGCGGGCTGATGGGAATTAGACTGCTAGCCGCACCGAAATGGATCAGTGGGCTTGTGCAAAAAAAATTACAAGTATATATATATATATATGTATTACAACTTATATATGTATATATATATGTATTACACGTGTGTATATATATATATATATATATTACATATGAATATTGACAATGTTTGACCTCTTGTTGTTTTTGCCAGCGAATCCCTATGTTGTCGGATCATGGGACTTGCAGACTTGTTTTTTTTACCGCCACCAACATTGTTTACATTTATGTTTGCCATATCATATGGTGTATATATATACAGTACAATACAAATAGAAATAAAAATAAAAATGTAATACACTACCAATAGACATAGAAATAAAAATACAATACACTACAATAGATACAATGCAATACAAAACAATACAATGCAATGCAATACAATACAAAACAATACATACAATACATACAATACATACAATCAATACAAATACAAATACAAATACAAATACAAATACAAATACAAATACAATACAAGACACACACACACAATGTACATGATCATGGATATACATCCCATATGACGTCATACTTGCTCGTTCAAATCTCAGGCTTCAAGAAGACCCTGCCATTGTGGATTTTGTGCAACGACTTCACAACGATCTTTCTGATTTTCATCAACATTTTCTCCTTACTGCAGCTGAAGCAAGCAATGGCCATGACCTTTTGTGCGAGCGTGCCGCTGTTCGGGATGACACTGCGTCACTTTGTAGCAGAATCGACAGGTTAAGAAAACGGGGGACCCAACTTTGGGTGATGATTTTATGAACTTGGACATGGCCATAAAAATGCCATAAACGTATGGGTTCCTTTTTGGATGTCTTTTGAGTTCAGAGGGAGCGGCCAACGAATCCGCTGGAGTTCAGTGGTTCAAAGATTGGATGATGATGGCAGTTGGCAGTTTGATGGGTCGATGCATGTTGATGGATAGGGGTTGGTAGCTCATTAGGTCATGCCAGTGACTGCGCTAATGAAAGGTGGTTTATTTACGGCAGTGTAGTATATTAGTGTATATGAATATATATATATAATTATATATATATACTTATATAATTATATTAATATATATATATATGTATGTATTCTCAAACATTCTCAAACCAGCCGAGTTGATTTGCACATCGGTTTCTCGATTTTGCCGCCTCAAAAGTTCGTGGGCTTCAGAGTCACCGCCAGGAGGTCACAAGACCATCAGATCACTGGGTCCATCATTGCCCATCTCCTACAAGTGGATCATGGTTTTTTTCGGACTCCCATCGTGGTTTTCCTCATGTCAATGGAGTGGTTTGAGGGAAACTTAATCGGAAACCATAGATTTTCCCATGAAAAAAATGGTTTTTTTCCTGAAAATTTTCCCTTAAACCAATCCATTGATCATGGGTTCTCCGCAGAAGTGGCATTTTTTGATATTTTTTGGGGTTTGAAATTTGAAACCAGGCTATGTGATGGACACGGGCGGGCAGCACAGCACCACGCGCGACACGGCACTGATTTTCTTCATGGTCTCCGGGGCGATTTTATCTGCCCCGGTGCAGATGCAACCTCTGGGCATGCTGGGGAAGGCAGTCATTTTGGAGGCCGGATGGGTGATGAGTTTGATGCTGACTCGTAAAGGGCTTTTAAGTGGGGAGAAATGCTAAGAAGCAGGTGTTTAGTAGGCTATAGCGGCTATAGTTCGTTGTAATCCCGCAAATGGATGCACATGATAAATGTGGTAAGCCCGTTGAAAAAAATATTAAAATTACACAGCTTTGCCATTGCATTCCAATCCTTCAGAAAGGGGACCTTCGGATATTAGCCATGCATTTACTGACTCGGATGCGCAGTCAAGTATGATGTGCATGTCATGGAAAATTTACAATGTTTCGAACATACCCACCATGACTGCCTATGTGAAAACATCAAAAAGCAAGAATGCTGCGTACCAAAAACTATCAATCATGGTTTTGGCACTAGAAATCTGCAACAAAGCGGCTAGAAAAACCTCATTGTGACCATCTATAATATGTAATTATGATTATATTTAGAACAACCACGGGTCTACTTTGATTCATGGTATCCTGGAGCCTCTGTCTCAAAACCTAGCCATTGAGACAGATTGAGACAATATATAATCATCCGGAATACAAGGATCAGTGATGCCTTCCTTGCATTGCTGCGCCGGCATATGTTTTTTAGAGGTGATCCCAGCCTGATCAATGCCATTTGCTGGGCCAGATTCATAGTTTTCTGGCTCGTGCATATTGACCCGCACAGCCCCAGCCCCCACCCCCGACACCACGCAACCCACACGGCCCTGCAGTCCAGCAGAAGCCCGACTTGCGAAGTAAGTTTGTGGGGTAGCTGGTACATGTTTGTTGGACTTTGAGATGTGATCAGTACCTGTAAGAAAACTCTAGTCTTCATTGAACATGGAGGCGAGTTTCTAATGCCATAGGCTCCATAAATCACTTCCTGGTCCCTTCAACTAACATAGACCCACAGTCAAACTGTTAGTTGGTGACGGCTTGATCCTATGGTGGTAATACGTCCCATAAACTTCTGCGTAATGCTGCTTAGCTTCCACTAAAAACACGCATATAAGCATGATATATATATATATATATATATATGTGCGTGTGTGTGTGTGTGTCTGTGTTAATAACCATCAGGAACCATCGCTGGAACATATTTTAACATATTTCAACATCATATGGCCTTTTTTGGACCATGGAAATCGTTGATACCGTGAATCTTCGCCATGAAAAATGATGCAAAATGCCACCAAGTCACCTCCACGGCCAGATAGTCCCAGAACCCTCCTTGTACTTTCGCTTGCAGCTGGCAACAACCCCGTTGCAGCTCGGTTGTAGCCACGATCCGGTCATGTGAAATGACCAGAGGGTCAATGAGGGATTCGTGAGGGATTCATATGGATTCATATGGATGAGTTATTTAGTCTAATCATCATGGATATTAGAGTTAGTATTAAAAGTTATTAATAATTCTAACAATTTGGATATGTCATGGATATGAAGAATATAAATTCATATGGATATTAAAAAATGGCAATGACATAGTACTGGTATGAGTTAGTCATCTATCATCGCGAATTGATTGCCACAGAAATCATATCACAGAAGCCCGACGTCACCTGGAACCATGGGAATTGCATTGGGGGTTGGCCTTCTTTCCCAGAGAAGGCCGAACTTTTAAGACGAGTGGATTATTCCAATTTATCCAGAAACAATATTGGGGGATGTTTGGGAATGTATATATGGGGGGGAAAACTTAAAACAGAAAGGAACTAAAGCCGAAACTAAAGACTTAAACCCTTGAGGATATAAGGTTGAGCATGGGCCCAGTTTTTATCTTAAACTCCCGCCTAGAAGTCCTTGTTCAGTATGGAATCGATTCATTTTAGGGCCCATATGGAGTAAATTAAACTAGAACTCAGAAGATGGGATTATCACAAGAAGAAAACATCATGACCCGCTACCTGAGGGGAATTTACATGCATACAGGTATACAGTATACATGTACATATACACATAATATATATATATGTATACAGGTATACATGTATATTATATGTACACAGACATATTATATATATAAATCATGGCTGCCACGACTTCTGTCCTCAGGACGGCAATTCTTCAGTGGTGGCTGAAGCCACCAATGGATTCGATGGACATGGATTTCATGTGCTTGATGTTCAATGAATGCATTGGACCCTGGGCCCCAAAGCTGCCTTGGGCCATGATCGCAAAGGGGAAGCGATATGGGAAATATGGAAAGCTCTACATTGATGGGAGGTGAATGGGAAAAATGATGGTTAAACATCAACAAGTGAGAGTTTAATGAGTTTAATGGGAAAAAATGATAAAAAATGGATGTACCTTTTGGATTCCGTTGGTTCCAAATATATTGTCTAAAATATTGTAAAACCAAAATTTCTTCATCGGTAAATCATCGAACCAAATGGACCATAGCTATGACCATTGGCCATAGCTATGTGAATTACCAGAGGGTGAATGAGGGAATTATATATATATAATTATAATATGGATTAATCACATTTAATAATCATTATAATAATATGGATTATATAATCATTATATATAATATGATATATAATATGGATTAATCACATTTAATAATCATTATAATAATATGGATTATATAATCATTATATATAATATGATATATAATATGGGTTGATCACATTTAATAATCATTATAATAATATGGATTAT
>Ga0126342_10010770_pt1 | contig 16375 bp, 11 predicted proteins | sample Cyp1metagenome_FD_92528 | JGI IMG/M metagenome (GOLD analysis project Ga0126342, IMG submission 92528) | Coral microbial communities from Lord Howe Island, Old Settlement Bay, Australia - Cyphastrea 1 metagenome | ecosystem: Host-associated > Invertebrates > Cnidaria > Coral ... | reverse complement strand
TTTCGTAATTCCCAGCCTGACATGAAAATATTAAGAACCCCATGAAATCCCAATATTACTTAATTCCCAGCCTGACATGATAAATACTAAGAATCACATGAAATCCCAATATTTCTTAATTCCTAGCCTGACATAAAAAAATACTAAAAACCCAATGAAATCATATGTTTTCGTAATTCCCAGCCTGACATTAAAAAATACCAAAAATCCAATGAAATCCCAATATTACTTTTAATTCCTAGCCTGAGATTAAGAAATACAAAGAATCCCATGAAATCCTATTTTTTCGTAATTCCCAGCCTGCCATGAAAATCTTAAAAATCCCATGAAATCATATTTTTTCGTAATTCCCAGCCTGCCATGAAAATATTAAAAATCCCATGAAATCATATTTTTTCGTAATTCCCAGCCTGATATGAAAATACTCAAAATCCCATGAAATCCTATTTTTTCGTAATTCCCAGCCTGACATTAAAAAATATTAAAAATCCAATGAAATCCTATTTTTTCGTAATTCCCAGCCTGACATGAAAATATTAAAAATCCCATAAAATCATATGTTTTCGTAATTCCCAGCCTGACATGAAAATACTCAAAATCCCATGAAATCATATTTTTTCGTAATTCCCAGCCTGCCATGAAAATCTTAAAAATCCCATGAAATCATATTTTTTCGTAATTCCCAGCCTGCCATGAAAATATTAAAAATCCAATGAAATCCTATTTTTTCGTAATTCCCAGCCTGCCATGAAAATATTAAAAATCCCATGAAATCATATTTTTTCGTAATTCCCAGCCTGCCATGAAAATATTAAAAATCCCATGGAATCCTATTTTTTCGTAATTCCCAGCCTGACATGATAAATATTAAGAATACCATGAAATCCCAATGTTTCTTAATTCCCAGCCTGACATTAAAAAATATTAAAAATCGCATGGAATCCTATTTTTTCGTAATTCCCATGGAAAATCCTCATTTCGGATGAAAAAGTCACCCCGAAAGTCTCCAGGACTTGGCCCGCGACACCGGCAACGAAACCGCCAGCGTCTTGGCTGCGGCCTTGGATAAGGCCGTGGGCACCTTCCTGAAACTCGGCCGAAAACGGAGGAAACGGAGCCTCTTGGATCATCCCAGGGCAACCCGAAAACTGGGTGAATCGACTGGGTAGAAACTGATCCCTGGTTTGGAAATGTTTGGAACATGTTTATTTTATGACTTTCCATTCAGTTGGGAAGAAAACATCATCCCAACTGACGAACTCACTCATATTTTTCAGAGGGGTTGAAACATGTTGAAACCACCAACCAGCAAGTAGTCTTTTGGTATGGGAATATCATGGAATATCCTCCAATTCACCAGCTATGTTTTCATTTTTTGCAGGGTATCTGGCTGATTGACAAAAATGCTGGGATTTGTTGTGGGGATTTAAAACAACACTGGTGATTTGAAGCACCATTTCTGATATCCAACACTGATATTTTCTGGTTGGTGGTTTGGAACATGAATTTTATTTTTCCATATATTGGGAATAATAATCCCAACTGACTTTCATATTTTTCAGAGGGGTTGAAACCACCAATTAGCTGGTGATATTTTTGAATATCCTGGTTTTGTTTTTTTTTTGGATTGAAGATATTTTTTCGCAACGAACCGAGGTGATTTTGGGTGATTTCTTGGGGTACAGATGGTACAGGTGAACGTAACCATAGGCCATCAATATAGGGGATAAGCCACGAAATGGGGATTGATCCTTGAAGCTCCCGGAGATGTTGATTTGTACCATGAATACTATGTAGATCTATGTCTAGTGTATTATTCTCAAGATAGAAGGTCATGTATCACTATTTGAGTAGGATTGTACATTTCTTTCTTTTGGGAGGTTACTATGTGTGTGTACATATATGATCATATATCTGGATAAATTATAACGACCTCACTTCGACCTTACTATAATCATAGTCAGTAAGGGAAATGATCCCCAAATGGCCTTAATTCAGGTTAGTGAAATATTATAATTTACCCATATATATGAATATAATTGCACATAGCTACCATAACATAACATAACACAACATAACCATTGTTATTGGAGTTGTCAAATTCTAAGACCTGACCATTGATTTTGGTAATTTCTAGTAGTAAAGCATTCATTTCTGTGCTACCCAATTTTCACCCATACCCATACAACTCGCGCTAATATATACTGTATACATATACACACACATAATATATATATATATATATGTAAATATATATATACATACTGTATATGGTAATCGATCTAAAGGTCCTTGTAAGGAGTTTTAATTGCGAAAGCCGTGGATAACGGAATCTTGATCAATCAATATTTATATATATATTAACATGGGTATATCGGTTTGTCTCATCTATAACCGGCTTACACATGCTGGAAAACCATCGTAGGATCATGGCCGGTCCGGCTCTGGAAATCTCAACGGCGCCTTGAACGGACGATAGACACATATATTTTCCACTGAGACATTTACTTTTGAGAGTGGACAAACTATGGATTAACTATGGTTTATGGTAGATATAACGAACTAGTTAATGGATGTTAATGGGGATAATGGTTTATAAACCATATTATAAACTATATCTCCAATTATTGTGCGGTGATTTCACCCCATAGTATAAAAACGGGATCAATAGGGGATAAACCCATCGGATATAGGGGATAAACCCATTGGATAATATACTGGTTGGTGGTTTGGAACATGAATTTTATTTTTCCATAATAATATATGGGATACTCCTATTGACTAATATTTTTCAAGATGGTGAGAGCCACCAACCATTATGTGTTTCATGGTATATAGATAAACAAGAGTGAATATGTAATGGTATTTGACAACATTCATGGTGTTTGTTTCTTCATTGTGCTTTGGTGCCTGTAAACGCACTGCATCTTTGTTGCAGGTTTGTTGACCGTGTTCCCAAAAATCGTGACAGCTCGTCTCCATTACCCATAGGATCCATGTATGCTATATATGGTAACATGGATCCCATCAATATACCCCCAATGTTAGCATATATACCAGCACCATGGATCCTGTGGGATTCAGGAGTGCCAACAAGAATCCTTCCAGAAAGGTGAAGGCTTCTCGGTCGCAGCGATCGAAGGATGGTACATCATCCTGGATAAATTTCATCGCGACCTCACGTAGTCATGTCGTGACGTGTCGTGACGTCACGTCGGAGTGATGGTTAGTAGAGGTAACGATGCCAAAATGTCAATATATATATAATATATTACTACTACCATGAATTAACTATATGATATTAATGTCAAGTTCGTTGGTTATATAATAATTTACCATTCTACTCGTTATTTTAAGGTGTGATGCTTAGTAGAGGTAAGTGTTAGTTGCCATATGAGATTTCACCCCCATCACTTTGAGCTTTGGGAATTAAGCGGTGAACTCCAAGCCTTAGAACTCCATAACACCTCAAAAAAATGGTGAACATGGAAGAAAACGTACCCTCTGGTGAACTAACATAGCAATGGAAAATCACCATTTTTAATAGGAAAATCCACTATAAATGGCCATTTTCAATTGCTATGTTAGTTCACCAGAGGGTAATTCCATTCATTTTATTGATATGCTGGGGAGTTGTGATTCAATGCTTCCGCATTGAAAAAAACAGAGATCAGGAAAAACATCACATTCTATTTTTGCCAAAGAATTTTGCATGTCGGATCAAAGTGCACCGGTTTCTGAGTCATGCATATCATTCAAGTCTGGCATACGAAAAATAACAAATCCACTGGTGAATCATCAGTATCAAATCATTACTATATATCATGAGGCCCCCCAGTGATGTGAACGTTGGTTTAGATTCGCCCCAGTAACTAGTTCGTTGTAAGTACCATAAACCATAGTTATTGGAGTTATGTGCACCAACTTAGCTATCGAACGGGGGCCTCACATTGTATATATCATGACTTATTTCATGATCAAATCATCTTACTGGTGCTAAACGTAGGTTATTTTCGGGAATGATCCACAATATATAACTATCAATAATCATCCCAGCAACCCCCAGCAACCCATCCATTCCCTACTAATTTAGCACCAGTAAGTCATGATCAAATGATTAATCAAATCATCCCCTGTTTTTGGAGAACCCCATCGATCTTGGCAGGAAATCGACAACCGCGGCAGTCACTACTGGTTGGCCCGCTATTGGGCTGACGAACTGGCCAAGCAGGAGCCGACCGACGACTTGGTGAACGTTTCTAGGTCAATCTTAGATGGTCAAACTATGGAAAATCACCATTTTTTAATACTTTTTATAGGTAAACAACTATTTCTATGATGATGAGTGAACTAGGTCAATCGACTGGATGGATACAAACTAATCCTAACTAGTCTTTTGGTATTAGTTAATGGGAAATCGAACCGTTCACCAGCAAAGAATTTAAGTCATTTTTTGCAGGGTATCTGGCCGATTGGCAATGGTGTCTATGGGTCATTGGGAGATCCCCAGCTGTGAATGTTCCAGTCTTGCTGGCATTGGAAGAAACCATGTGGGTCTGTTCAAGAGCAGATACCCTCTGGTAAACTAACATAGCTATTGAAAATTGCCATTTATAGTGGATTTTTCCATTAAAAATTGTGATTTTCCATAGTTGTGTTAGTTTACCAGAGGGTAACACCCCCCCAAAAAAACACTTCCAACCATCAACAAACCATCATCACCCATCAACCAACATCCATTTTCGGAATATCAGGTCTCTTTGGCACTTCAGAGCCTGTATTCAATTATCTTATACCGTAGTGTCTATGATTGTTTCATATTGATCTGGATCCAATTGTTTCGTTTCCCGGTTGTTTACTGATTCAATACACATCCACAGTTATGGCAGAAACATGAGATCTACCTTCACCCACTTGGCCCTGATTCAAGCAACATGGTGAGGACAAGGATGCGAAACTGAAGCAGACCTTTCAGAAGGTGTCCAAGGCTGGGCTCAATTTCACCAGCAAATTTTGGCCGACTGGATGGCTTTGCTCTAAATCCTGGATAGTTTTTGTTTGCAAATTAGAAAATCACCACAAGCAGCAAATGATGGCAATTTTTTGTGGACTATCCAAGATTGACCACGACATGTGGAACAGCATCGTGTTTCCATTTTACGACGGAGAGGTACCCGGTACCCTTTGGAATAGGAACCATGAACTTACTGGTGCTTAGTAGGGAATGAGGGAATGATCCATAATCACTAGTAATAATCATCCCAGCAACCCCCAGCAACCCATCCATTGCCTACCAATTAAGCACCAGTAAGTGAATGACCACATTCCGATCTGCGTCTTATGGAGGAATCTAGGTCAATCTTACATGGATACTTTAATCCTAACTAGTCTTTTGGTATTAATGGGAATATCGAACCGTTCACCAGCAAAGAATTTAAGTCATTTTTTGCAGGGTATCTGGCTGATTGGCAATGAAATGAGCAGCGGGTTCAATCGAATGTCTGTGATCAAAGCTGAAAAGCCCAGGACTTGTCATGCAGCTTCAAGCGGCCCAACATATTCGATATGCAAGACGATCGTAAGGGTTTTGGGTGTTCAAAGGGTATCTCTATGGAACGAATCGGGATGATCCTGGGAAATCAAAGGTGGACAACTCGAAAAAAAGCCGGTCATCAAACAGAGTTTGCTGGAAAATCCCCAATTCAAACCTCCAATTTTTAGATGATTTTCCCATTAAAAACCTCTATTTCTAGGGGATTTTCCATTGCCATGTTTGATGACACCAGAGGGTAAGTTGATATTGACGTCTGTTGCTATCCCCCTGGTGTTGCACCCGATGACCATGCTGGGAGCCTGTTTGACTTAGAATCCACTTGGGAAGATGGATGCCAAGTGAAGCGCAATGAGGAGGAAAACCCAAATCATCCCAAATCCATGAACCTCCTATTGGGGATGGTGCATATTTATACCATTTTATACCAGCCTTTTCTGGCAGAAATTCTGCCAGAAATTTGTAGGTAGATGGCTGATGTTTTTTTGGCATGATATATGCTGAGACGTCCTGACTATTATGTTATATCATGTTATATCATCTGGTGGTTTGGAACATGAATGATCTATTTTTCCATATTTTCCCCATATCTTGGGAACATGTAAAAATCCCATTTGACTTTCACTCAACATCATTTTTCAGAGGGGTAGGCTCAACCACCAGCAACCAGAATAGCTAATTAACCATCATTAACCATCATTAACCATCATTAACCATCATCACAACCATTAATATTAATCATTATTAACCACCAACCAGTTGTACTATGGAAAGTCATATATTAACCATTAATAACCATTAATATTAACCATTATTAACAGTATATTACCAACCAATGGTAGGCTCAACCACCAGCAACCAGAATCCTGGTGGCGAATCCCTGCCCCATGGCAGGAATTGGCAGACTCCGAGGAGACCATTTTGAAGGCGGGGACTGCGGCAGCGTTGAAGCCGTTGAAGCGACATGTTCGCCATGTTCGGATGGTTGTTGGGGCTACCTTGGTTAGCTACGAACTACCCTCTGGTAATTTAACATAGCTATTGAAAATGGTGATTTATAGTGGATTTTCCCATTGGAAATGGTGATTTTCCATAGCTATGTTAGTTTACCAGAGGGTAGTAGAACTTCATCTTTTGCTATGGTGAATTCAGTCCCAAATATCCTAAGTCCAAAAAAAAAGCGCAAAATTAGATCTTTTCGCCAGGTATCTAAGATTCACCATGGTTACTGCGTAGCCCACTTGTCTTGGCGCAAGATGATTTCCGACCATCATTTAGATATCAGATGATATCAGTATCCACTTATCATCAACCATCATTGATAAAATAGCTATTTTTTCGTTATATCATGTGATATCATGTGATATTCACTGAGATAGTCTGGAAATATCTCCATATTTTGGGCCTTTTTCAACCTTTATTCAATGACCAACAAACACCCAACGCCGACTCGCCGGGCCTCCAGGACTTCACGGATTGCCAGGGTGCAGCTGTAGACATTGGCGGCTACTACCGAGTGGATGTTGAGAAGACAACCAAGGCGCCGGTGGGTGCTTTGGAACATTTTGATACACATTTTACCTACTGGTGCTTAGTAGGGAATGGATGGGAATGGGGGAATGGGATGATTGTTGATAGTTATTGATTAAGATCTAATCTGGTTGGTGGTTTGGAACATTAATTTTATGTTTCCATCTATTGGGAATTTCATCATCCCAACTGACGAACTCATATGTTTCAGAGGGGTGGCTCAACCACCACCAACCAGCATTTTATGAATCATAGTTTTTTTTTTTTTTAATACCCAATATATTGATATACATCTATAATCTGGTTGGTGCTTTGGAACATGAATGATCTATTTTTCATTATTTTTCCATATGTTGGGAACATGTTTATCCCATTTGACGAAGTCCATGATTTTTTTCAGAGGGGTAGGGCTCAACCACCAACCAGAAGGTGCCGGCAGCGGCAGGGGCCTTTTTTAAAGGATGTCTTTTCGATGGAGAAAATGTTGGAGGAAATGGCCAATGGATCATGTTGTAGATATAAGATATTGATATAAGTTATACAAGACATATTAATACATATAATGTGGGCCCCCCCAGTTATAAGTTGGTTTATAAACCCCCACAACTATAATTATAAGTACCATATAAGTACCATAAACCATAGTTATTGGAGTTATAAACCAACTTAGCTATCTAGGGGGCACCACTTTGTAACTATTGTACTTTTATAAACATAAATATGTGAACGACTGTTAGATGACACATGTATGTAAACCGTATACGTACATTTTTTCATAGAACTATCAGGGCCATTCTTTTGGCCAGCTAAAATTGAGAATAACCTTGGCCTATCCATGGTATCCGTCAGCAATCTTGGCGAGGGATGTGGCGCTTAGAGGACAATCACATCCAGCTAAGCTATCGACCACAGATCTATTTTGCTTATTCAACAAACCAGATTTTTCTTGACCAAAAAACAAGCCAGATTAATGATAATTGTTTGGAATCTGGGTTGTTATGGTTGTTGAATGTTGTTGATTAATTTTCATATATTTTTATTGTTGTTAATTATAAAGATAACACACATCGATTAATGGTTGATTATTATCTACTGAAGCGTAACATCAACTTTCGTCCAGCTAAGTTGAGATCGGTCCGTCAGAGAGAAACACCACCAGATGAGAAAAACGCAAACCTGAGTCCCCCTCCTGTCCAAACTCCAGGAACATGGCAAATTTTGAAACTTAGAATCACAGACCTTCCCAGATCGCTCTCGCTTCATGTGAAAACAAGAACGTGCGCTGAAAATAGCTAGTTAAGATCTAATCTGATTGGTGGTTTGGCACATTTTTTATTTTTTCCATATATGGGGAATTTCATCATCCCAACTGATGAACTCATATTTTTCAGAGGGGTGGCTCAACCACCAACCAGAAGTTGACTTATAACTTGGTTAGCTCGGATTTATGGGGGATATAACTATATGATTCATGGGCCTCACCTTATGCGGTTCTCTTCGGCCGGGATTCAAACTTTTTCGCGACCAAAAATAGCCCTCTCTCATGGCTGGAAGAAAATTCAGGACAGGAAAAGATGTTCGAACATTTTCCACATTTTTCCACTTTTGCGGTTACAAATGTGTCATTTTCATGTTCGAAACAGTGGTCATTTCCAATCAGAATGCATTGAAAGCTGAGATAACTCGAATCCAATGATCATCCGATGAGGATTGTTCTTTCCTGGGATGAAGCAATATCCAACAAGCTGTAATTTACCCTCTGGTAAACCAACATAACTATGGAAAATCCTCATTTTTAATGGGAAAATCCACTATTTCTATGGCCATTTTCAATAGCTACGTTAAATTACCAGAGGGTATCACTAGATAGAATATGGAATGTTCAAAGGCGACCATTTCCATTTGAACTTTCCATAGATGTCCATAGATTTCCATCATCCATCTACTTCAGGATGACTATATTTATATATGAGTCCCCATATATATAATATATAATATATATATATACATATGATTATATATGGAGGTTTCCTAAAATGGGGGTATCCCCAGATCCTCTTTATATTTTTGGATTTTCCATGAAATCAACCATCCAGCTATACCCCTTAATGATTTCCAGAAACCATCCAATCTTCGCAAGTCGACCAGGCGATGAACCCGAGCGCCTGCTTCAACGACATCATCAAAGGCTTGGGTCAGCACGGGTGCCCAGCGTTGCTCACGGCGGCCAAGAACTCTGGGGTTGCTTGGAATATCGGGGAAAAAGTATGAAAAAGTACAGGATGGGGCCCCCAAGATAGCTAAGTTGGTTTATAAGTGGCTTAACTTAACAATGCTTTATGGTAGATATAACTATAGTTAATGGGGATTATAATGGTTTATAAACCAACAAACATCACTGGGGGGCCTCACATTGTAGGCTTGAACCAACAAGCATGGGGATTTTAATGGGATTTCATGGTGATTCCATGGTGATTTCATGGAAATACAGGGGGAGAATTGAGATTTCACCAACAACAAAGGAGATTTCACCAAGTATCATGGGGATATAAAAACTGGGATATGATGGCATTTTTATGAGACATAGCCTCTGGTTATGTCAAAATAACTATGGAAAATCACCACAGAAATAGTGAATTTTCCCATTAACAATTAACAATTATGTTTTTCCATAGTTTTTTGTATGTTTACCAGGCCGGGTAGCCTCCAGTGTCCTCAAACATGGCGGGTCGCTGGGAATTCCTCATCGAACTGAATGGGTGATTTCCCAGCCATGTCTGATTAATTACGTGGGTACAAGGGTACCCTAACATTTGAGGCTTATATACCCTCTGTTAAACTCACAGTTTGCTATTGAAAATGGCCATTTATAGTGGATTTTCCCATTAAAAATGGTGATGTTCCATAGTTATGTTAGTTTACTAGAGGGTAACCATAATTTGTCACATGGCAATGGGCAATTTCAAGTATACCTCCTTTTCAGACATAGCCTCTGGTAAACATACAAAAAGCTATTGAAAATGGCCATTTATAGTGAGTTTTCCCATTAGAAATGGTGATGTTCCATAGCTATGTTAGTTTACCAGGCCGGGTATACCCCCTTTTCAGACATAGAAAAACGTGGCCACGTGGGCTAAAAGAACTTGGGCGAGATGAACATCCAGAGAAAAACACGAGCGATTTTAAGGGGTACCAGGGTTTTGAACCATGACCCATAGCCATTTAATCCATTTAGTTGTTTGTTTATATCTGGTTGGTGGTTTCAAACATTTTTTATTTTCCCCAATAGTTGGGATGATGATCCAATCTGACTAATATTTTTCAGGGGGGATTAAAACCGCCAACCAGATATAAGTTCATCTGATTCTTTAAGACCAACATGTTTGAGCAAAATGAAACTGAAATGGATCATTTCGAACTGGTAGAATGACATTCCACTGAGTCTGTAGCTGCACTTGACGTCATCTACAGCATCTACAGCATGATGAACATAGATTCATGGATGTCCTTGTTTCCACTAGTCACTAGTTGTTCAATATATATAAGAGGGGTACTCCCCACGATACACAGCCACCAGCACGCCTTAAACCAGCTGCTCTAGTGTGCCCCTCTAGGCAGATGCTGGGTTCCCAACAGGAAAACCAAAACAAATTTCTGAGTGAAGAGATGCAAATTCTAGTGGCTTCACAGGCATTCAATGATGAGAGAGTGAGGGAAATCATCCCGAAATGGGCTTAAATCAGGCTTGAGAACTATACTAACTATTACTAACTACTATATTACTATAGCATATTTTGGGATTCTCAGGGTAATCATATAATTTTTCTAAAGCATTCCAGGGAGAGGGGATGTCCCTTGTGTAAATCAGTCATAAAGCAACCCCAAACAGATCCCGATGTTTCCAGGATGGTAGATCGATGATGTTTTCCAGAGACAGAATCCCATCGGTTTCCTGTCCTTTCCGGCCTTTCTTTTTAGGGATTGGAAAAAAATATCCTGTAAGAAATCTGTTGTTTCTATATGTTTTTCCATCATTTCCTATATTTTCCATAGATGTTTCAATTTTCTTCATAGTTTTCCATCTTTTCTCATACTTTTTCCATATTTTTCTAGACTTTCCAGGTATTTCTAAATCGAAATCAACGGCATCACCGGGCCGAACCCACGCGCCGCGAGCCCGAAACCGCGCCAGGTGAGGTAAAAATCGCTTGTGATCTTCCGGGGACTTCCTGAGCAGCGGCTGAAGTTTTTTTGGGGAAATTCTGTTTAATTGGAACGAGAATTCTTAATATCATCTACTGTAATATATATATATATATATATAACTATTATATACATATTCGATGGGGGATGCCCGGAAGATCGGGTGGGTATGTGATTAATATATGTCATAATAATAGTTCATAATATGCATTTGTTAAAAATAAACATCATAACAACTCTATATTGTCTTTGAACGTTTGATAAACACAGAAACTGAAGTTGGTATGGTCTGATTATGTTGGAAGTCGCGAATCAGCGAAGCATGGTCCATCATGTTTACCATGGAGTCCATGACTGGTTGCTGGCTGACTTGGGAAGTTAGGATTTAAGCGCACAGTTCATTTAGGACCTTTTGGGTCCTAGTACCTCTTGCCACGTTTTGAGACCTCGCAAGCGCAAAGATTCTTACAAAAATGTCACAGTGAAATCTTGCCATTTGTTGTCGGGACTAATTTCACTTGAGTTCCACAGCTATCATTTTCTTACAATTGAATGGTGCTTGCTTTGGAGAAGTATAGGCACCGCTTCATTCGTCTTTGAGCACGCGGAATCACACTTTTGGTTGGACGACTGTTGTCAGTACGTCCTAACCGCGATTCGGAACAGCGCTCGATGCGATGAACTTCATTAGCTTGCACTAAAGAACTAACTCGTGGACTGCAGTTGCCCACGATGACGTTTCAAGATAGTTTGCGAAATGCACTCACCTCTGAACGGTGAGTTGCAAGGTTCCGACGACTCGTTTTGGAGAAAAATGGGTGGCACAAGGTGAGGCTCCCCAATTATAAGTTGGTTACACCAATGTTCATGCTAAACCCATTGTTACACAGTTATACATACCTTCTGGTAAACTATCATAGCTATTGGAAATGGCAATTTATAGTGAGTTTTCCCATTAAAAATGGTGATTTTCCATAGTTATGTTAGTTTACCAGAGGGTAGTTATAGTACAGTTTTACTTCTATCCCCAAGTTCACCAATTCATTTTTTTTCTAGCCCAACATAGCTAGTCAACTAACTACACTTACTGTCAGTTATATTTCTATTGTTTATTATAATTCACCAATACATACAGGATGGGGCCCAGTCGATAGCGTTGAGTTGAGATATAAGTGGCTTAACTAACTATGGTTATTATGGTTTATGGTAGCACTATGGCACTATAACTATAGAATACTATAGTTTTCATGGGCTTTATAAACCGACTTAGTTGTACCCTCTGGTAAACGTTTACATAGCTATGGAACATCACCATTTTTCATGGGAAAATCCACTATAAATGGTCATTTTCAATAGCTATGTTAGTGATAACCAGAGGGTCATTGGGGGCACCAAGGCCTCACTCGCCTTCCAAGTGGCCATGAGCTCCTTGTCGCCTCTTGCACCGCGGGAACAACGCCTGGTGAGGAGCTGGGCGAAGGCGTTTTCATGGGGAAACTCCTGGGAAAATCGTGGATTTCATGTGGATCTGATGGGGATACCCTCTGGTAATTTGTTACATAACTATGGAAAAACACAATGTTTAATGGGAAAATCAACTATTTCTATGGGGTATTTTCTACAGCTATATGTTAGTTTACCAGAGGGTATCGGGATTTGATGGGGATATAATCCCATATGTCACCCAAATGTAGGTAAATATACCATATACATGGAGCATATGGGTAATGGGGAGGGAATATGGTTGGGTTCTATTGGAAATTGATTGAACTTGAATCAGCTAAGCTATGAGAACTTCATAACCATCAAACATAGGGGTTAAACACATGAATACTCGGTTTCTCTTGAAACAAGGCCCTAACATCTTAGGGAAAATGCTTAAACATGATCATAAACCAGTGGGTTTCAGATCACAGATCCATAATTCGTTGAGTTGATTGGGTTTCAGACCACAAAACAAGATCGATCACCAGAAGGTGCATCTGCTAACTCCAGATCCCCAGGCACAAGCCTTGCTTCTGCGGATGGATTCTCGCTTCGAAACCAGCGCTGCTGGGGGGTTCGTCAGATCGATTTTCGCAACTTTACCTCCGGATCTTGCTGATTTTGGCCGTCGACACACACACACATACATATATATATACATTTATTATATATATATATATGGTTATATATGGTTATTAATCATGGTTAATGGTTATTAATGGTGGTTTTCATGGCTAGTTGATGGTTATTACAATAATGATAATGGTAATAATGCCCCAACTAAAACAATAACTGGTTGGTGATTGGAACATTTTTTATTTTTAAAATGACAATCCCAACTGACGAGGGGTTGAATCCACCAACCAGTATAACACATATATATATATAACATATATATATATTATAAGAAAGTGTTTGTTGCAATGGTAGTTGCAACGAACAGAGTATGACCATATATGTAAAGATACACTAGAGCTACTAGCTTGCCATCAATTCAACTGCACTTTGTCAGTATTTTGTACCTTCACTATCAGACCGCGGACAACAGATGTTTTTGCAAAATCTCCGATGTTTTCACAAACAAGTACACATGCAGGCAAGCCTTTTCGGTCCTCTACTGCAGGAAATGAAAAATGGTCCACTACTGATGATGTTCCTATTGCATCCCATTAGAAAAACAACATTTCTTTCATCTCTGATGGTCATTTTCCATATCAGATTAGCAGTACCGGCTACCCACGTCCTTTTGTATATCTCCTTGGTCACGGGCCCAGGAACATTTGCTGCAGCTGCCTGCCACGGAATATCTGCTGCTTGGATCGAAAGTGCACGCATTTCACTGGACACGTTGAGAGAAATGCATGGGATATTGTTGTTTTTGTACTTATATATTTTTGTCATCATCATCATCATCATCATCCTCATCGTCATCGTCATCATCATCATCATCATCATCATCATCATCATGTGTTTGCTGATTGATGGTTCCACACAATAGCTATGTTTGATTGGTTCTGATAATCATAATATGCTGCTATGGTGACTATAAAATAAAATCAGATGCTGCTAACAAAATATTCATATCATAATATACCATAGCATTGATACCCTCTGGTAATTTGTTACATAGCTATGGAAAATCACCATTTTCTAGCTGGGAAAATCCACTATTTCTATGGTGATTTTCAATAGCTTTTTGTATGTTTACCATGGTGACTATCCAATCATAGAATTGGATTATGGGAAAATTTACAGGAAAGCCCTATATTTGATGGTAAAAACCATGGTTTCCGGTTAAGATTTTCCCTTAAACCAATCCAGTGATCCAAGTTGCCCTGAGAAAAAAAATCACTTGTCATCTCCCGGGTCTCGGTCTCTGTGAGACCTCCGTGACGTGACCTCCAAAGTCTCGGAAATTTCTTCGAAGCGAAGCCGAACGATCTCCCCCTGGGAATCCATAGGGTTTTTGATAGGAATCATCCCCTAATAAAAGCCGCAACTTACCCTCTGGTAAACATACAAAAAACTATGGAAAATCACCATTTTCTAGCTGTGAAAATCCACTATTTCTATGGTCATTTTCAATGGCTATGTTAAATTACCAGAGGGTAATTCAGGTTTGTGACATATTATTTCATTTACCCAGATGATTGGGAAAAAATGTGGAGAATTAACCAATGATTAGTAATGCTTATTAATGATTAATAGTGGTTAATGATGGAACATTAATGGGAAATCCTATTGGGTTTGCTGAAGATGATTGGGAAATCTATAGGAAATCCATGGGAAATCCTATTCTCCGTGGGAAATCCAATACTTGGGGAATCGATGAAGCGAATATGTTTTTTTTATTTTTTGGTTGTTCCTGAAGCAAATCCATGTATTGAAAAAGATGATGACTAGGGGTACCCCCATGACTCAGGAAACCTCCATATAATCACAAAAACACCATGACCAGGTGAGTCCCCCCAGGCATGAGTTGGTTTCTAAAGCCATTACCCCTAATAAAATATCTTCGGTAAAAACCCAAGTGAGTTATTTTTTGTCAATTTAGCATAACTTAAAAAAATCGAACAGGAGCTTCACCTTGTATCTGATAACAGCTATTTTCAGGCTAGTGAATTATTCACAATTATTCTAATTCAGCCAGATATTTTTCATACATAATCATGATTACATTTAATGTGGATAAAACAATGCCAGAAACCACCCCCCAATCGTCACCATAAATATATAGGTGCCATTCCATACCATTCCCAGTCATGGGTGGTTTGTCATTGCTTTACCCACATTAGTAACCATCAGTTGGAATATAACACTATTAATAACCATCAGGTGGCAATAGGTGGTATTAATCATCATTAACCATCATTTGGCACAAGGTGGTGTCCCATAGTTAGCTAAGTTGGTGCACATAGCTCCAATTTCACTATGGTTTATGGTAGATATAACTATAGTATTAATGGGGTTTATAAACCAACTTAGCTAACCTGCAGTAACTATAGTTATATCTATAACTTAGCTTAGGATGGTGCAAGTTGGTTTATAACTCCCATAACTATGGTTTATAAACCAACAAACATCACTGGGGGGCACCATCCTGCAGGTTCAGTCTGTCGCTGGCAGACTTCCAGTCGGCCCTAGAGGTCGCCGATGGCAACTCGGCACGGAGAGATACGGAGAGGGCGAAGCTGGTCCCACCGTGTTTCGTTTTTTTTTTTGAGCCCATGACTACAAAGAAAGAAATACCATAGATAATTAATGATAATTATTATATATATATATTATTGTATGGTTATATATTTATAGAATACTCTAGAATATCTACCATTGGCCATAGTTTACTATATAGGAATGTACAGAATATCTACCATTAACCATAGTTAACTCCATAGAATATCTAGCATGAACCATAGTCAAACTTGTTATAAACCAACTTCGCTTACTATGGGGCACCATTTTGTCAACCTCTGTTGGCTTATGACCATATGAGCTATGGTCAATACTCATGGTTAATAACCATTAATAGGGGCTAGTCATCCAATGGTTCATAGGGATTTATAATAACCATTATAAGGATCCTTATTATGGATGGGATGACCATCA
>Ga0126342_10010769_pt1 | contig 16375 bp, 11 predicted proteins | sample Cyp1metagenome_FD_92528 | JGI IMG/M metagenome (GOLD analysis project Ga0126342, IMG submission 92528) | Coral microbial communities from Lord Howe Island, Old Settlement Bay, Australia - Cyphastrea 1 metagenome | ecosystem: Host-associated > Invertebrates > Cnidaria > Coral ... | reverse complement strand
TTGGGGGCTCATTGGTCCACGCTACCATGGTTTCAAATGCTGCCAGGGTGACCGGATGCCACTTAACGACTGCATTGTTGGAATGCCATTGACCTAAGTCAATCTGCAAGCACTGCTGCCGTAAAAATAAGGGCTTGGCACAATCGATGGCAGTCCTGCGAGGAGATGGGATCAAGCCATCAAGGCACAAAACTTTCTGCTTCTGGCGCAAGCGTGACTCTTGTAGCGCAGATTTTAGCATTGAAAGATGCTCACTAAAACGTGCTAAGCGCAAAGCTAAATCATCTTCCTCGAAGCATTCATAATGGTGTGTCATGTGTCGTTGGGTCTGAAGCATGGTGTGTCCTGAAACATGCAACACATGGCCTTGTTGCATGTAGGCATTTTCATCAGATTCTTCCTCATGAGCATCCCAAGAGTGTAAAGTCTGGCGATGAATGTGAACCTGCAAGGTTGTGCCCTGATCAAGAGCATGGCTGGCATCTTCAATCAGCTTGCCTTGTCGCCAAACTTGACATTGAACTCCTGGGGTGATGCATTCATCCGTTTTCGCAATGGCATCAATCACAGCGGACCTACTGGGTGGATTTGCACAAACCACGGCCGCTGAAAATGGGCGTCCCTGCATGACAGCATGATCATACTTAGTCACAATGAGCCCAACATGTTGCGAATCAATCTGCTGATAAAGCAAGATGTGAATATCACTCAAGGGACTGCAAGGCGGAGTGGGACGCACAAATGCAAATTCCATGTCTTCACTTGCGTCTTCCAGATCATGCCAAACACGCCTCAGATCATCTATCCATTCAGTGAAGTCACTGCCTAGCAAGACCTTGCGCTGTTGGTCATTGTATGTAACCGCTGTTCCATCCAGGTACCATGTGGTGACTTCAAGAAACCGCTCCATTAAAATTTCATTGCGCTGGCCATAGCGAACCCACAATTGTTGAAGGTTCTGAATGAACTGTGGTTGATCCTCCAATCGCATTGACAGCATTGGAAAACGCGGGACTAATGGATCATCAAAAACCAGAACAACTGCACCTAAACTCCAATGCAATTCGGGGTCAGCCAGCTCTCCTGGGGATGGGATCACCAGGCGAACTCCCTCTCCAGTGGTGAAACGATCAAACCATTTCTTCCCAGGCGCGCCACGATGCAAGGTACAACGCCTGCCTCGGCATACTCGGTCAATCTTGAGTTGACAAGCCAGGTCACTTGGGGAAATTCCATGTCTGACCACTGCAACCGCATGGGTAGTTCCATCAAGGGTGAGAGCTTTGAATTGGAAGCTTAGAAGAATAGGCACAAGCAGCTCATTAGGATGTTGATAAACAATCAAATGTCCTATGGTGCGCATTACTGGAGCATCGACTGGCTTTGGGAACACCCAAGCAAAGTGAACTGGGGAGCCAGTCTGAATTTTGTCACGCCACGTATGCTGGATATCATGTGCCCACAAGCTCGTTTGAGAGTCCAGTCGAACCGTGCGGGGATGCTCATTGGTGCTTTCAACTGAACAATCGGCAAACCATGTAGTCAAATACGCAACTGGTCCTTCATCATCATTTTCAGTATGCGCTTCGTCCCCAAAGAATGTGGCAAGGGCACGATACCACAAAGGCCAACGTTCAGTTGTACGAGGATTGAACTGAAGAAGACAGGAATCATTCACAATTTGGTGCACAGCTTCAGCAAGATGACCATCAGCCGGCTGGCTGGAAATTACAGCTACATCAGTGCTAGAGGCGGCCTGACTGCTGGAAGCAGGTTGATTGTCAAGGGATCTCGGGTCACTAGGTGGCTTTTGCATGAGCGAAATATCATCATGTTCATTCCCATCTCTGCCCAGGTGTCCGAATTCACGACGAATGTCTTCTGAATCAACAAGACTGGGTGAGACATCAGGTTCTGATTCTTCTGATTCCTCCTGCACACTTGGCGGTGTTGGGATGTAATACTGGTTCCAAAATGTCTCAACATCCAACGTGCGGCTGGCTGTCAACATGTCACGTGTGGCCACTTCGCAACGCTCTGGAGGGGGCACCGTCAACTGGACGTAGTTGCCATGCCGCATACGCCGAGGCATGACTTCTTGGAGAGGCCATTCAGCATTTTCATGATTGACAAGACAACGATTGTGCTCAAAACGGCAGTATTCAAATACCTGGGTATGCAAAAGGAGAGCTTGACGATTCAACATCACTGGGACCGCAAGAACTTTCCTTCTGATTTGAGGTGCCGTCATGTAATGCATTTCTTGTGCCTGGCCATGCACAATGATATCAATCATGATCAACACTGATGATTCACCTACTGGAATATCTCGTGCCAAATGCACAATCAAGGGCACTGTTCCCTCGGGTATATCATCAGGTTTTGTGGTCATGTCATGGCAATCAAGCAAGTCTACGCGATCAACCGCAAAATGATGAGCTATTTCTCGCATCATTGCTGCAAAATCTACCCAATTCAGCATGACATGGATGGGCACATCATCAAGGTGATAAAGCAGGACAGACTGTCGATTCTCATCATGATTGGGAGGGCGCATGCCTGGGTCAGAAGGGTCATCGGGAGGCCCGTTTCCATCTTCAGATTCCTCAGGATCCCGCCCATTGAGATCTGAAGGTCCATTAGTGCCATCACTACTTGCACCATCATCATTTTGCACACCGTTTGTCATTGGCTGATGATACCACATTGGTGCATCAGGGGCATCATTCTGTACCGGGCGAGGCATTTTTTGCATGAAGGATGACAATTCAGCTTCAACGTAAGGTGGAGAGCTCGACCAGGAGACACAGGAGCAACTTTCCACTGCTTGATTTTATTGCAATTGGAATTTGTGATTGCAAGTGAGCTCGACACGGCCTCGACAGACAGCGGAGCAGCCAACTTGCAGCATTTCTGTGTGAACTGATGAATCACTCTTTGGACATGATCATGACAACATGTATACACAGTACACAAGGACAATAATGGGTCAGAGCAACAAACAGAAACTTGTTCACTGAATGAGACTGACCTAGATCGGCTGCGAGGAACTAAAGGTTGGAGACAAGGTGTTGGACCATTCAAAAATGAAAACGTCTGATGGATGGAATCACACTCCCAGGAAAGCAAAAGCGCATCCCACAGCGCATGCCAAACCGGTCGAAAATCATCTTCAAATGTGATTGAATGGTTCCAACGCATCAGGAAGGTCTCTTCACTTGTCTGGACTTCTAGCCCTTGGTGGAAGCACCCTACGGTCGTTTCGCACCGGGCTGCGCAAAAGGCTGCAGCGCAGCAGCACCTGGCAAAGCTGAGTCGATGCGTGGCTTTTTGGCCACCTGTTCTTCGACATGGATCTTGTCGGCAGTCTCGCTGAGTGCCTGCAGCGAGGCTGTGAGATGAGCTAAGCCATCTCCAATGCGTGAAGCCGCATTTTCCTCCTTCATTGCATCGTCCTCCGAGACTAAATCTTGAACCTCGGGTGCACCACTGGCTTCGGCACCTGTTGCGATAGATTCTTTCGAAGTCTCCAAGGTCGCTTTGGCAGAAATCAAGGCCTCTTTGGCCGTCTTGATACGTTCCAAGGCCGTTTTCTCTTCGTTCTGGAATTGCTGTGTGAATGCTTGCCATTGCTGAACACTCAAAGCAAGAAAACTGCGCCAAGACGCATGCAACTGGCCACGAGCATGATGAGCGTCCTGAAGTTCGCGTCTTGCGCGACCCAAACCAGTGACTGCTTGATGCATGTTTTTTGTTGCAGCTTGTTCTAATTTGACATCGGTTGCTTGGAGAGCGGACTGTACTTCTTGTGGTAAGTCCTCTCGATTCTTCTTCAATGCACTGAGAAGAAGCTGGAGATCGGCTTCTGCTTTGCTGGATGTGGAGCTTATGGAGCCCACGGGAACTGTACCAGCATCTGATTGAAAAGCTTGAGCAGCAGCTGTTGTCCAGCTCATTTCTCCGGCATTCTTGATTGCAAAAGGACTGGGTCCTTGCACAAAAGGTGCTCCAGTCGCTTGTTGCTGCTGCACATGAGTATTGGTATTGGATCCTTTGTGTCTGTGTGGTCTGCGCTGCTTCGGGCGCGGGCTTTGGGATTTGCCCTTGCCCTTGCCTTTGGCACCAACTCTTGGAGAGGATGGCCACTGCGAATTGTCGTATGAATGGTATTGGTCTCGATGGTGACCCATGTTGGAGTAGGCTTCTGTCCCTGCAGACTCCATGACATGATTCTCCCAACGATCCCCACACTTCTGGCAAAAGAAAGCAGATCTCTTGTTGGTGACTCGGCACCATGAGCACTGCCATCCTGCATTCTTGATAGATGGATACTCCATTGATGCAACGTTCAAGCGTGACACAATACTCCTCAGGAAATAATGGTCTTTCGAATGATGCTTGCTTAAAACACTTCGAATCCAGACAAGTGTCGCAACCGAGGCTGGAATTTGTTGTGTTTTGATCTTCCACCACAATCTGCGCGCAAGAGCTCGAGACTTGCGAGCTCGCCGACGCACAGTGGGAATGGATGCCGTTGCAAAATGAAATGTAGAGCACCAATCCAAAAAGAAACGTCAAAAAATGCATAAAACAACCAGGGACTTAGCCAGTTCAGTTGTCTGCAAATATAAGTCACAAATGAACCAGTCAGAAAGGGCAGCTCACGCCCACGAATAGACCAAACCAAATATAGAAAATGGAGCCAGTCAGTCGCGGGTAGCTCACACCCCAGTGATTAATGGCCACTGCAGAACCAAATCCAAAGGGAGGCACAAACAAAAGTAGATGCCAGGCCAGGAAATGAATAGCAGCGTTGAAACGGGTTTTGGATCACCCGAAACCAAACAAATAATAGTACCACTGTCACAGATGAAAACAATGGCACCGTGGGATGACAGGAACACAATCCCACTCAGGTCGAGGAACACGGGGGCACGAAAACCAGCTTCCCGAGCCAAAACCTTATGTCTGTGGATATTTAAAAAAAGGATACAGTATTTGAGATGACATTTATTTATATATTTATTTGATGAATGTCAACCCCGGATTTTGCTGAACCATGGTTTAGGGAAAATTAGAGGGGGTACTCCTCCAATAGTCATTTCATCTAATACTTATATAAATGGTACCCTTCCAATTCAACGGCCCAGGGGTTGACAAGTTTATTAATCCAGGGTTGACATTAATAGTGATTGATAGTGATTAAAAGTGATTAGCCTAGTGATTAGCCTAGTGATTAGCCAAGATCACCCTCCGGTGTCGTCAAATGTGGCTGGAAAATCCTCCACAAAGGGGGGGATGTGGACCACGCTGCCCTGTCGGAGATTGTAGGAGGGTAATATGATTCCGATTTTTAAGAATCCCAAGTTCATTTTTGTGATCAACCTGCTACACTTGGTAAGTGGAGTTTTGGTTCAGTATCTAGTATATGATGACTTGATTAGATTAGGTCGAATGTTATGTCAAATATAGTGGGAAAGTGGTGGCAGTAGTTGTTGTTCAATAATTAGTTGTGGTCAAATCATGATAATTAAATAGGACAGACCCTGTATAGCCATATTTCTTTCATTTCCCCACTTGGGGGCCTAAGCTCAATTTTCGTGGTAAAATAGCGGTATATGCTAGTTAACCCCCTAAAACGGGATGTTCAGAGAGGAAACCAGGAAAAAGAGGCTGGAGAAGGAGAGGGCCGCTGGAATATACCCTGTTTGTAGATGTAGAAAGATTTCTAGATGATGTCCTCTCAAAAATGACCAACCATGTCTTGACATTTGGTAACCGCTGGAATTTTCACCTCATCACATTGTTCCCGGAATTGGTTAAAGGGACCATTGCAGCGGGAAAACCAATTTTTGTGGACATATCCATGATGTTCGGTTAACATGTTCCCCTTGATCGCATCCATCGAATGGTTAGTCCACGGGAAACTTCTCAAGAACGACGTTTCCTGAATTTCAAGGCGCAGATGCTACGAGAACAACGGCTGGCGGGAGGCGGCAAGAAGGGCCTTCAATGTGCTGTTACTTTTTTGGTTCTGATCCAATTTTCATACGTTGAAAACACAGAGAGAGAGAGAGAGAGAGAGAAGAAAGAGAGAGATAGACTTGTTTTTGTGGATACTTTCACGGATACTTTTGACTGAGTAGTTGGCCCTTGGACCCCAGAAAGAAACGCTACACTCGACCGCAGGTTGGAGATCACTAGACCAACCAACTGGAGGGTTAGTTTCATGCTCGAATCTTTTGTCATAAATGGGTCATGGGTGCTGGATCAGAATAAGTATAGGTTTCCAATGGGAAACCAATGATTTCCATAGGTTTCCTTAGGTTTCCTTAGGTTTCCTGTCCTTGGAAGCTCAAGTCAAGAAGACACCAGAAAGTGAGGGTGGGCCAACACGTTTCCAGCCGGCACTCTCCCATTACGGATAGACCTGGATGAACATCTTCCCAGGCGATGAAGATGATACCAGCGAGCCTGAGGCCATCGGGTGGTTAATGTTATGACAGATGGATTGACCGGGAGTCCCACTATAATAAAATAGTTATAGAACGTCAGGGATCAACGACCCACGAAGTTTACAATCTCAAACGGAACAGTTTCCATTAAACCAATCCATTGAGCAACATTGTTGTCAGATAAACATGGATAAACTGCACGAAAATTCCCAATTTCTATGGCTTAGATCCCCACCATTTGTTCATTTTGTTCTCTGTCTACATTTTTCTGGCTGGCTTTCTTCCCATCTTTTCGTGGCTGAAATCTCACGAAATCTCATGAAATGGGGATGGGTCAAAACCCTGGCACCTAGTGAACATCAAAATAGCTGGTAAATGGATGTTCATCCCACTAAAAATGTATCTATAGGTATTGATCCATACCCAAATCTCTCCATTTTTGGTGCCTGAAATTTCGCCAGCGAGTTGCTTCTGAAGGCGACGGAGCTGCCGTTGCTGCAGCATCTGCAGGACATGGCCAGGACCTTCGACGCGTTGATGGCGGGGGTGTCCAGCACCAGGTGCGGACGTGGGATGTTGGGATGATGGGAAGGTATGGTTTGAGCTGGGAAAATCAAGGAACTAGTCGAACTAGTGATTAAAACCATGGTTCTTTTCAGGGGAAATCCACCGTAAACGACTATAAATGGAGATTTCTAGCTGGGAAAATCAAGGAACATCAAGGAACTAGTGATTAATAGAGTGAGAGAGAGTAACAAAAAACCAGGTGCCAGGGTCATGTCAGTCTGGATTCAGCATGATAATGCTGATGGCACATATGGAGTTAACCATGATGGGTGTGTAAAACCCAGTCCAATATACTTCATCTGTGGGATTCACCCCGCAAGGGGTTGGGAAGTGGAACCGGGTGATATTCATAGCTATTTTTCGATGTGTCATGGCAATATCATCTATGCGGATTTTTTTTTGGGGACATACTGATATGATATACTCCTAATAAGATACAATAGAATCGCAGTTCACCACTGTTCTAGATTCTAGTAGGACTACCTTTCTATCTTTTTTGGGTTCTTTTTTGGGTTTTGTTAGTCTTCTAGCCATACATACATATATATATATACAGTATGTATAATAAACTTTAATATATGGATTTCTCTCAGAACAGGGCGGCCCTTTTAACCCCTGGGACAATCATTCGTGTCAGATCCACAAGTTGACAAGACAAACATCCCCAAGTATCGAGCATTTGGGGGCTATGATCTGACAGAATTTCGGAGAATGGGTTTGCCTGGCAGGTCTATGGCATGGTATTCTATGGTACTTAGGGACAAGACTTGGGTTTTAAGCATAAATGCAACGGCCACATCATATTGAGGCTTAGGACAGTTCATCTTTTTCCGATCACGCAAGCTGACAGTGGATTTCTCCTTGGTTTCTCCTTCTGGACGTGAAACATAGCAGATACGCAACCTAGTTTGTAAAGAATCATGGCCATCCACCAAAATTCCCGCTGGTCGCCGGTGGGCAGCTACAGTAACTTTGATGTCAGAGAGATTCCAATGGCATCCTTACCTCGCATTTGGTGACCTGGCAATGGACTTCCAGTCATGACTTAAATCCTGAAATTTCATGGTTTACTTCAGGCATGTCCAAAAACTATCAAAAACTTGAAGCCATGAAAACATCATAGAATTCCCCTCTGGTTATTTAACAGTTTGCCATGGAAAATCGCCATGCTATTAATAGGTAAACCATCTATTTCTATGGGCCATGGCTTCCATGGCAAACTGTTAGTCATAACCAGAGGGTAGATGGCCCATAGAAATAGAGGTTTACCTATTAATAGCATGGTGATTTTCCATGTCAAACTGTTCAGTCAATACCCTCTGGTAATTTAACATAGCTATTGAAAATTGCCATTTATAGTGGATTTTCCCATTGAAAATGGTGATTTTCCATAGCTATGTTAAATTACCAGAGGGTATCAGTTCCTGAATTTGACAGATACTTGACCCATCATCAATTCGAGAAAAACTCGCGGAGAAAACACCCCTGGCGACAGGTGCGTCGCACCGCCTTCCGGAGCACCGGTGGCTCCGGTGGCTCCGGTGGCTCGGCATTTCCAGGTCAAATCAGGTCATTTTTCCCAGGGAAAAGAAACGTGCCTTAGTAAGCTGACTTTTGGAGATATGTTGGGTGTATTTTGTTGGAAAATATCTCCAAAAGTTGTGTTACTGAGTTACTATATCTCCTATAATCGTTGGGTGTATTTTGTTGTGTTACTGAGTTACTGTATGTATAATCATCCGGATTTTTTAAGAGAGATTAGAAAATGACCTGGATGACCTCGCGTTGCGACGTTATTTGGGGTACCTACCCCCAAAATGGCCCTTACTTTGGGTTGCTGAAGTATTTTTACTTATCCAGACATATCTGAAAATTTGGAAAACCATTGAAACATGGGGACATCATACGAAATATAATAGGAAATGCCACCAGCCATATGATATGTTGGTTCTGAAATCGTGGTATTGACATGCGTTGATCCACCAATATATGGCAGTCTATTTGGACAATGAGGATCAACCGGTTCAGCCTTGGTGTCCTGCCGGGGGGGTTGGGCCCGTCATATAGAAACCAACAACATCGCTGGGCTTCTATGATTGCCGTGATTGCTGGGAGTATGTCCAATATCAATCAATATCAATCAATATCACATATATATATAATTATATATATATGTTTATAATAATATGGAAACTAGATATTATAGAAACTATATGAGACTATGATTGGACTATGATAGTGCTATGATTGGATGATAATTGCCGTGATTGCTGCGACTGCATCCGGAGGGGGTCATAGCACTTAGCCGCACCAATCCCTTCCCTCCAAAAAAAACCTCCCAGGACTGGCCCAGGACCCTATGAAACCGTTTCAATGAAACCCTGAAACCAATCCATTGAATAATAAATATCCCATTAAATCCCATTATATCCATATAAAATATCAAAAAGTAACATAAACAATAATGATTGGTTTCATGGGAAAATCCATGGTTTCCTGTAGATTTTCCCTTAAACCAATCCATTGAAGGGATCGTTCCCCCCGTATCTGCTGAAGAGGCTCCCGACCTCATCACCGGAAGCGCACTGCATGCTGCGCGGCGCCTGCGACAGCAAGGCGCGAAGTTCGGCTTGGACGGTGAACAGATGGTGGGTTTACCGGCAAAAATGCTGGGTTTACCGGCATAAGTGGTGGGTTTACCTGCAAAAATGCCGGGTTTATCTCGAAAATTGGTTGACCAATTTTTGACCCACAAACTGTTTCAAACAGTTGGTTTGCCACCAGGACATGGAGATGCATGGGGAAAACTGATGAAACAAGGGTATCTCGTTCATGTATGTCCAGGATATCTGGCTTAACTTTGGTGAATGATAAGCTAAGGGGGTTAATGCTTTGCCGTTTTGAACCGGGCATAAACTAATGACTGACTGGCCAAAAATTGAATGGCTAGGGGGTTGTCCCAACATTTCGGAGGGCGTTGAACGAAAACAAACTCTTTCGGAATCAAACGTAATAAATAGGACAATTCTCCCTAGATGAGGGAGTTCAATTGGAAAATCACCTGTATAGAGGAATTCAGATTACCAGAAGGTATGTTAAATGATGCCACAATGAATTAGTTTAGTATGGGTGACAGGTGATATGCTCTTTAAAAAACAATTTGTATGGGATTGTATGGATGGCACAGTCTCAATTTAACTTGGTTGGGTGGTAGACATGGTTTCTGCCCACCAGCCATGGCCAGGCTATGCTAAGCCTACCATCAGCTCGACTCGCAGGTCCGTGCAGTCATCAAACCTGGCAATGGGAAATCCCCAACAAAAATTGAGCTTGCGATTTTCATGATTCTTGTGGCCATATTATAGATATACCCTTTAGTAACCATTTATTCCATGATAATATCGGGTATACACTTATCGTGGTTATAAATGCCTATAATGTTTACAACTGGTTATAAATGGATATACATGCTTATAACATGTTATAACCAGTTGTTATAACAGTTATAAATGTTATAAATGGTATAAATGGATATACACCAATATTTATAACATGTTATATAACTTGATTATATATCCATTGGTGGTGATCCAGTTACAAACTCTTTCCGAACCACGGGACCTGCAACAAGCTCGGCACCAGGAGGTCCGGCCACGATTGCAGCCACTGGACGGGACCTGCAATGCAGGCGGGACTCCAAAATGGGAGGATTTTCAGGTGGAATTTTCGGAGGATCCCTGAAAAACGGTCATTTTTTCACACAAAAGAATGGGGGTACTGTACCCCATTTCATCCATTTAAAGAGGATTTTCCATGAAATAAACCAACCAGCGGGGATCCCTTGATGGGGCGTGGAAGATGTTGACCGAGGCCGACGCGCGGGACATGCGGGACGCGCGGGACGTCGATCACTTGCTGCGCATTGCGTGCGCAGATGTGGAGAGGATCCATGGTTTTGGATCCTGCCAGTGGTTTTTAGGGAACATCTGCAGGAAAAACCATGAAAAACCATCGTTTTCCAGCACTGAAAGGGTGGTTTTCATTGGTTTTCCATGGTTTTCCTTGGTTTTCCTGAATGCTTGGACGAAATCCACGAAACCAATTCTGGGATGGTAATATTCTGTCAGGCTGTCAGGATGCCAGCATCACCAGAAGTCAGAGCACCCCTGTGACAGGAGGCCAAAAAAAGTTCCAATGCCTTCAAGTATCATAAATAGCATGAACATGCATGAACGACCATATACTGAGATACTATACGATACGATACTCTACTATATATTCTATGCTGTAAGTTTTTTTTCTTTAAAGATGTTGACTCAACCAAATCTGATGAGTATGACTCATATGACGGTATGATGAGCGATTGGGAAGGCCAAGCCATTTCGCACTCTGGAGGTACTCCCCTTCACGGCCAGGGGGTACATCCAGGCCGGCAGCGTTGGACGTTTCTAGAAACCATGGTCAGTATAGGTTTGAACATAGATTACCCTCTGGTAAACTAACATAGCTATTGAAAATGGCCATTTATAGTGGATTTTCCCATTAAAAATGGTGATTTTCCATAGTTATGTTAGTTTACCAGAGGGTATAGCAACCTCCAACATGATGCCGAAAAGTGTGCAACCAGGTTGTTATCAGATGATATTTACCTCACAAAAAACCAGGTTTCCGAGTTTCCCGCTTTTCGATGTATACACCAAAACCCAGCATAGCTATGGAAAGATCCACCATTTTTAATGGGAAAATCCACTATTTCTATGGCCATTTTCAATAGCAAACTGTTAAATTACCAGAGGGTATTACAATGGCAAATTGGTGGGTGTGTATAATTTTCAGACACGCTCATTTGTAATGAATTTATTGGCGAGGGCCAGCTGAAAAACGGCGAATTTGAAGGGCCCATGGGTGCCCGAACTTGGCTTGCCCTCTAGGAGCGAATCTGGAAGTGGACTGCGTCCCATTTTTCCCATCAGGAACAGCCATGCCTGGTACCTTTCCACGTTTTTTTGCGTTCTTTGATCTAAGAGATGGGCAGTAAAAATGGCAAACATATCCAAAAATGGGTTGGTGAAGGTGCTCAACACATTACCAGTTGATCCAGTTGGTAGTTCAAAAGTGGCTGCCCCAAAGGCATCCCAAGGCATGCTGTGGATTCGACTCAGCTTCCGCCTCAGGGGACGTGAGAAAACGCCATGGCGACTTTCAAACATTGAACCTGAGCCGTGGCATGTGACGTGGGACAAGACCAGGTGACCCAAGAAGAACTGAATCTGGCGAGATGTTTGAGATGGATATGGGTGCATCACATCTTTCATATTAGCATAATTTACCATATACATATATTAGCAACAAAAGTGAAGATGAACACCAATGACAAACTGAGATGCAACCAGCAGAACCAAAGCCAGAACATGACAGAAGTATGCAATAGATTATGATCGTATATGCATCATGCAGTCTTGAGAGGTTTTGCCTGTGTGCCAGCTATCTTGTTGCTTTCAGGGACTGGGTTGACATCGTGGTCCGTCCCACGGTACAATGGTTTCACTCGTTCGCCCTGCGAAAGGTCGGGGTAAAAAGGTGCCATAACATGGAAACCCCAAACAAAGCTCAGACCATATATGTCCAAGATTGTCCAAGATTGTCCAAGGTTTCGTGTTGATATGCGTTGATATGTGTTGATCGTCATTCCATTTTCTGCCGACTTCGAACAGGATTCATGTGCAGTAGCAGAATGCGGGCCCCAGTGTTGGTACCCAAGAGATTCCAAAAGCAGAATCATATAATCCCATGAACATTTGGATCACCTGGAAGTCAAAGTTATTGACTCCCGGAATAGGTTGCTTTACAGTAACAAATATGAAAAAAACACTCCTCCACTCCTGGCCCCTCGCTCAAGGGAGCCCACTTGAAGGGGTCGGGATTTGTTCGTAATATCTGAGGAATCATGGGGTTGCACCCCAATATCCCCAAACTAATCCAACTTATATGTAAATAGTTTTTTTTTTTCACTGATACATATTTACATTATATATACACCTATCATATCCTATCATTGTATAATTACATATACCCTCTGGTTATTTAACATAGCCATGGAAAATCACCATGTTTAATAGGTAAACCATCTATAAATGGGCCATTTTCCATGGCTATGTTAAATAACCAGAGGGTACATATATATGAATTTAGCTACAGTGACATCCGACATGGATTTGCTAAATTGATACGTCACTTTCCTATGGAACCCCCCGCAGGCAAGAACTTCTGGAACGCCATCTACGACTTCACCGGGCGAGCCGATGGTGCGAACTGGTGTCATGGTGTCATTTCATGGCTGGGCCATGGCTGGGAAATCCGTGGTCTGTGATGCATTTAGTGGGACAATCATAGGAAAATCAAAGGAACATCAAAGGGAAAATCATAGGAAAATCATAGGAAAATCATAGGAAAACCATAGGGAAATATGGAGAAAGTGTGGGAGCAGATGGAAAATCCCTCTAAATGGAGGTAGCTAGGAAAATCATAGAACTAAATGGGGGATTTTCAAGTGCTATAGGTTTGATGACCAACAGTCGTAAATTTCATGGATACTTGATGTGCATCCCGCTGAATTTCTCAGTGGCTAATAACATCTAGACTCACAACGTGGAGCAACCAACTTATATGGTGGACGTAACGTAGCAAGTTTCATAGTTTATTACGAGTTTGCAAACTTTGATGCGCCCCGAAGTAGGAGGAATACTTCGGTGACACAGGCGGACCCACCTCTTTTTTTTGGGCATCATGAGCATTATGAGGATCATGGGACCAGCTTGTTGGAAAGGACTTGCCATGCTGGTTGTGCTTTCCTTTCTTCAGTCAGTACTTGAAAGGATCAGAGCCATTATCAATATGATCAAGATTCATCAAATTTCTAAAACCTCAGGGGATATTTTTTCGTCAGACAATCTTAATTATATATATACGCAGTTTTATAAATTATATATAAATATATATATATATATATATATCTCTGTGTGTGTTGGCTATATAGTTATACATGTATGTATGTATGCATATATGCATATACCCATTAATGATGTATTTATTGATGTATTTTTGGTCGAAAATCCATGGGAAGCCGATCCGACATTCGAAAGCCCAAGGCGCATCCTTTCGCTGGGCGAATGTCGGGAGTTGGAGTTGCACGATGGCGATGCGCTAGGTGAATCGGAGATCTTCAGGATCAATGGAGGTACGTAAACGTACCATAGGTTTGGCCATATTTTGTGGGGATATTCCCTGAAATTTAGGCCGAAAAAATAGTATTTTTTTTATTTTTTTTTTAAAAAAACATTTTTTTGTTGTTTATTTATATATATATATGGTAGGTACCTCCAATAAATCGGTTCCTGAAATGGCCATTGATTGAACATCGTTTCACCATGGGAAAATGGTGATTTCACCAGCCAATTCATAATTCCTGGGAAAAGTCTTGGGATTTATAGATTTTAGAGCATACCATTTGCTTCAAGTACCTGTACCCTCTGGTAAACTAACATAACTATTGAACATGGTGATTTATAGTGAATTTTCCCGTTGAAAATGGTGATTTTCAATAGCTATGTTAGTTTACCAGAGGGTAAAATCTTCATACATCTTCATACCTTTCTGGGAAGACATGATGTTTTTCTAGGTACCTGCGATTTCAAGGGTTTTGGAATGTTTTGGAAGCCCCTGGGATCTATAGCTGACGTTAAACACATTGACAAGCAAATCCATGACAAGCAATGACTGTCATGGACCCAGAGCTTATTCTTAGATACCTGTCGTGGGCCGATGCTTGCATTCCAGCCTCGAGAATGGACTGGAGATGCCCGCCTAGTATGTCCCACTTAAAAAAACCATCAGAACATCCAGTGAATCGAAAGTTGGGGACCTATCTTTCGAACTTGATTCCATCAATGGGAATTCCAGGATCCTAAAATGGAGGTACTGTACCTTATATAGGCCTTATATATGGTAGGTACCTCCATTTTAGGATCCTGAAATTCCCATTGGTTCCATTTCATTTCTAGATTTTCCCCCGTTGGTCGCTCAGTCACAAAAAAGATTTGAATGGCGATCCAGATCCAGGTGACTGGCAGTGTCCATCCCCTGAGCTGAGTCCGACCTGAAAAATGGGCCGGGAGGGATTGGTTTTGCATGGTTTTGCCCCCAAAAAACCTATATTTTTATAGTAAAATAGTTCTATTAGGGATAGTACTGTAATATACTATGATATACTATAATATACTATAATATGCTACAATATACTATAATAATCATAGCCGCAAAAACTCTGGGTAGTTCAAAAATCACGATATGATGGAGTGCAAATCAGATCCACTAACTCGAATAATAACTCGATGTTCGGCCTTTGCTGGACTCTTTTGAGATCTTTGAGCACAGAGAAATGATGAGAAATGAAAGTCTTTGGGTACTCCGGGGTATGGTCGAGATTGACTCGAAATTCTTGAGTTGGCAAGTCATGTTCGAGATCATTTGTTTTATATACAATTTTCATCAATTTTCCCCTCCCGCCTGGCAGGAGAACTCCAAGTGATGGTATGATTCATAGAACTGGCTTTGCCCGAAACAAGGGGTGCCCCAAATCAAACTGTTTGTGAATGGAAGCAGTGTGCAGTTTTTTGCACCCGTCATTTACTGTATGTCATTTTATATCCCCTGATTGAGTCCACATTGGTGCTCAAATCCTGATATGTGTCTTTCACGTGTTGGTCGGCCTTACCCAAAGTTTGGTCCTAGCATTAGTTTAAGGACATTTTACACACCGGTGGCCGGGTGTGGGGCGCACTGCGCGAGGGCCTTTGTGCATTGTGCAAAGGATACCTTTGGGCTTTTGGCCAGCCTACTGGATGCTTAGTAGATGACAACGAGACGATGCGCTAACGTGCTCGTTGGGCTCAAAGTACCTGTCTGGGTAGTGGGCCGGGTTTGGCTTGTGCATTGTATGCAGCCGTACGGTGGGGAGTAGGGGAGGCCACCCAAAGTGCACTGATCGAGGGATAGCTTTCCCAGTGGCCCATGGCAAATATATTTGAAGGCACGAGGCAGAAAAGGTAGACAAGATATGATGATATATGATGAAAGATAAGAAAGATATGATGCATCATGGACATGTTCTTCAGAGAGTTCTTGGGTTCGCAATTGATCCAGATTGGGCTGGCTTACCCGGGTTGTGTCAACCCCCGCAAACCATTGGGAGAAGGGCACTGAATAAGATCGGGCAACAGAGAATCAAACAAATACTTGAGTTTCCTGTTGTCGCTTTGCAGAGGAGTATTGCGTTTGCATGTTGGGGCAAGATG
>Ga0126342_10010768_pt1 | contig 16376 bp, 15 predicted proteins | sample Cyp1metagenome_FD_92528 | JGI IMG/M metagenome (GOLD analysis project Ga0126342, IMG submission 92528) | Coral microbial communities from Lord Howe Island, Old Settlement Bay, Australia - Cyphastrea 1 metagenome | ecosystem: Host-associated > Invertebrates > Cnidaria > Coral ... | reverse complement strand
TCCCCTCTCCAAAATCAGGAACCTGCATTGAGCATATCTTTGCAGGCACTTAGGCTGTCCAAAAAAATGGTTTTGGCGGACCCCCGGGGGTCCTGATAATGGAGTGGAATTTTTTGGGGGTATGATAATCGTCTAACTGTTCATGATCTTCATAATAGTTTTTGATCATTATTATCATTATAGATCATGAATATAGAAGATCGTGAATTACCATTATGAATGGGATCTTCATTATTATTATTATAGATTATAACTCTTATAGTCCCATTAATGGTCATTAATCTTAATAGATGATATGGGACGATGATAATAATAGTCAATAATAATGATCAATAATAAGGGATAGTCATAATGGATAATAATCATGGATAATAATCATGGATAATAATCATGGATAATAATAATGGAATAGTAATCCATTATAATCTATAATAATGGTAATTAATAATACATATAGTAATATTGTGATTATAATCTATAGTAATTATTATAATGGGACTATTGTTAGATTATTAGCAATCATTATTCATCTCATTATCAAAATAATCCCAATAATGATCATTATGGGATATGGGATAGATCATTATTATATCAATGGGAAGATAATGGCAATAAATGATGTGAGAATCATATTAATGTATCATTATGATCATCATAATGGGGTTATTATTACTAGCAATAGATAGATGATCATATTAATGCGAAGATAATAATAATGGTCAATAATCCCAATATGGTTAGTTTATGTCAATAGATCGATTATCATTATTCATCTCATTATTCTACATATGCATTGAAACACAATGCTCACCATTGTCATCACCAGTATTATGGTTAGTTTCTATGTGTGGTCAGCAAATGTTATAACTCAAAAATGGTAACATACCAACTCTCATATTCCACTACAGTTGTTTATGGTTAGTTGTCATCAATTGGTGGTTAACGTTATAGCCGTGAATATCGTACCTGTTTATAGTTAGTTCATATATGGTTATGGTTCAGTTATTATATATTATAGTATTTTCATTATGGCTAGTTAATACATGTTAACACTATAGTGCATACACCTTCCCAAGTATAGTTGATCAATATATGGTTGTGATATACTATATCCACTATAACCATAAACATATATTTATACTATAGTTATTAATAAATTCCTGGTAAATAGCCATACTGAAAACATTAATTATAGTATTATACTATTGTTGATATTAACTAACCATATGATAATACCATTATAGTATATATGGTCAGCCAATGGTGAAAATTATGGTTAGTAAATACCAATTAATACCAATGGTCATTTACTAGCCATTATTTGTAACATTATTATTTAACATACCCTCTGGTAAATTAACATAGACCCTGGCAGATAGGGGTTGGAAGATTAGTTTCCATTAAAACTAGGCTATTTTCAGGGTCTATGTTAATTTACGAGAGGGTAGTTGACATTATCTGGTTGGTGGTTCTGAAAAATATTAGTCAGATTGGATCATCATCCCAACTATTGGGGAACATTAAAAATTCCATGGTTCCAAACCACCAACCAGATACCAATGGTTATTTACTAGCCATTATATATTTTTACTATTAAATTTTAAACAATTGCTGGTTTCAACCAGATACCATGGTTTAGACCAATGGAAAAATAAAAAATGTTCACCATGTTTAATAGGTAAACCATCTATTTCTATGGGCCATCTATACCATGGCTATGTTAAATAACCAGAGGGTATATAGATATTCCATTGGTATTCCATAATTATAGCTGGTGATATTCCATAATTAACACCCCATTGATATTACAACAACAGCTATATTTCGATTCTTTGTGCCTTTTCCCCTGGTGATAATTACCTAGTTATGAAAAATACAAAAGGTTAGAAAATACCAATTAATGCCAATTATGGAATATGCCAATTAATGCCAATTAATACCAATTAATGGCAAAAGTGTTTGAAACCACCAGTTATGGTTAGTAAATACCAATCGTCGTCCCATTTTCGCAGCAGATCTCCACCTCCATTCGACTCAAGGCCACTTCGCGCAAGCGCTCCCCCTGCAGTGAGACTCAAATGGAGTCTCCAAGGGGAATGTGAAGCAAGAAAAAATGGTGGATTTGATGTGCAAAAAATTAGGATTTTATGGTGATTTATTGAAATTTAATGGTGATTGAATGAGATTTACCCTCCAGGAAACTAACATAGCTGTGGAAAATCATCGTTTTTGATAGGTACATCATTTACACATGGGCCATTTTCCATAGCATTTGCTGATGCAACACACTGTTTCATGAAGGGATATCAACTTACGGACCGCGAGATAATGGGCCAAAATGTGGATATTTAATGGGCAAACATGGGGATATTACCCTCTGATAATTTGTTGCAGTTTGCTCTTGGAAATTGCCATAGAAATAGTTGATTTACCCATGAAAATAGCATGGTGGATCTTTCCATCGTTTTTTGGGACTGTTTACCAGAGGGTAACCTATCCTCCGGTAATCAAACATGGCAATGGAAGGTTTTTTTCCATGTAGAAAGTGGGTTTTTCCCATTACCCTCTGGTTATGACTAACATAGCCATGGAAAGATCCATCATGCTATTAATAGGTAAACCATCTATGTCTATGGGCCATCTATACCATGGCTATGTTAGTCATAACCAGATAGTAAATCCTCCATTTTTCATGGGGATGTCGCAGTGCCATGTGAAATCCGACGACCAGTTACAGTGCCATGAGGACATCAGGCTGACTTGATGGTAATTTTTGGGAGATCATGGATAGTTTAACCTACAAAGATGATGATCATGATTCAAACAGTTTATTTGTGCCCTCTGGTAATTTAACAGTTTGCTATTGAAAATGGCCATTTATAGTGGATTTACCCATTGATAGCATGGTGATGTTCCATAGTTCTGTTAGTTTACCAGAGGGTATCATAATGATATGATATGGATTTATTTGATGATCATGGCGGCTAAATTGGGAGGTCAATACATGTAGTACTAGGGTGATTTTTTCACATATCCCCAGACGTTGGTCCCTACAAAAAATGTGGGCTGACGTCGGTCGCGTCGGAGTCGCCTGGTGCTGCACACGGGAAATCTGGGCGTTCAGTCGTTCCTCCACGCCCACCAGGGCATTCTGCAGCCCGCCTCAGGTGTGACATGATCTGGTGGTTGACCTACCCCTCTGAAAAATCATGGACTGAGTGAGTAACAGTTGGGCTTATGACATTCCCAAGAATATGGAAAGTCAATCCAAATTCCATGGTTCCAAACCACCAACCAGTGATGGTTTCAGAGAATTGAGATGGTGGTTTTGGCGTACAGGTGATAATTAGTACGTAAATATTCTGATTTTAGCAGCATGTCTAGCAGTGGTCATGGGGGCGAACTAGTCAAAAAATGTCAAATCATGACAAGAAGAAGGAAGTAATTGAGTGAGGTTCAAGTTCAAATGTAATGACAGGGCGTCAGCATGTTATCACCATGTACCGCCCACATAAAGATGATGCGCAACTCCGCATAAAATTGTTGATCCTCAGGACTCGCAAGTGATTGGAAAGTTTTGTGTTCGCCAATGTTGTGGGACAACAATGTTCAGTCATTCAAAAAAGGACACATCTTGTCACATTTTGCCCTCGCCCTCCATGTGTTTGGATGGGGCATAGAGATCAACCCCGCTGGTGAAGGTTTCTGAAGCAACAGGAGATGGTCAAATTTCTCAATGGAAAACGTAAAGCACCTCGATGATTCCAAGGATTAATGATTAATTGGTCATCCCAGTACTCCGAACCGCTCCGCATTAAAGGTTGGGAATATGGATACAACCGAACTTCTCCGAAGGGCTCTCTAAACACCATATTCCCAACACTAAAATGCCCCGGTTGCCCCACATTGTTCATCGTTGCTGAAATCAGCTTAAATCAAGGTTCAATCAACATGTTTCAATCAGGTCAGTCCCACCAATTTAGTCCCCGCAAATGCCAATTTTGGATGGTTCAACCCCAATCTTGGAGAGCAAAAATCATCAGAAAACCACCATTTTCCACCAGAAAACCACCATAAAACCACCAGAAAACCACCATTTTCCACCAGAAAACCACCAGAAAACAACAATTTTCCACCAGAAAACCACAATTTTCCACCAGAAAACCACCATTTTCGACCAGAAAACCACCAGAAAACTACCATTTTCCACCAGAAAAGCACCATTTTCCACCAGAAAACCACCAGAAAGCCACAATTTTCCACCAGAAAAGCACCATTTTCCACCAGAAAACCACCAGAAAACTACCATTTTCCACCAGAAAAGCACCATTTTCCACCAGAAAACCACCAGAAAGCCACAATTTTCCACCAGAAAAGCACCATTTTCCACCAGAAAACCACTATTTTCCACCAGAAAAGCACCATTTTCAGAAAACCACAATTTTCCACCAGAAAAGCACCATTTTCCACCAGAAAACCACCAGAAAACTACCATTTTCCACCAGAAAACCACAATTTTCCACCAGAAAACCACAATTTTCCACCAGAAAACCACAATTTTCCCAGAAAACCACAATTTTCCACCAGAAAACCACCAGAAAACTACCATTTTCCACCAGAAAAGCACCATTTTCCACCAGAAAACCACAATTTTCCACCAGAAAAGCACCATTTTCCACCAGAAAACCACAATTTTCCACCAGAAAACCACCATTTTCCACCAGAAAACCACCAGAAAACTACCATTTTCCACCAGAAAACCACTACGATGTCCCCTGGAAAATCGGCGACCTTCGGATTTGCCGTTGGTGGGTGTCGTGGATCGCCGTGCTGAGGCAGGTCTCCCCACCTTGCAGCAGATTTTCGATGTCTGGTTGGTGCTGCAATTTCACCATGGAAATAGTGGATTTACCCATTAAAAATAGTGATTTTCCATAGCTATATACTGGTTGGTGGTGCAATAACCATCTTGAAAAATATCAAGGTTCACTGGATTGGTTTAAGGGAAAATCTACAGGAAACCATAGTTTTTACCATCAAATTGATCAGGCTTTCCGGTAAATTTTCCCATCATCCAATTCTATGGTTGGTGGTGCAATAACAATCTTGAACAATATCAATAACCATCTTGAAAAATCACCATGCTATTTTCATGGGTAAATCAACTATTTCGACTGGGGCATTTTAACCATAGCTATGTTAAATGGATTTCTGGTTGGTGGTGCAAACCTACCATCTTGAAAAATGATGGAGTTCGTCAATGGGAAGGATTATCCCGTATATGAAATGGAAAATAAAAAATGTTTGAAACCACCGTGGTATACTATACCCCTCTGAAAAATATTGAAAAAATTTAGTCACTTGGGATGATGACATTCCCAACTGAATGGAAAAATAAAATTAATGTTCCAAACCACCAACCAAATGTTTTTTACCATGGAAAAATTGCGATTTGACCTGCCAGTTTGCCACTTATGATTTACCAGAAAAAGAAGTGAATATGCACATGATGCTCATTGTCATCTACCATTTTTTTGCGGCCGACCCCCGTATCACCTGCCAGAATTGAGTCAGTATTTTCAATCCAAGACCAATGAAGCACAAATTTTATCATGGAATAATATGGGATAATATTAGATAATGTTAGTAACTGTTAGTATCTTTGATTAGGGCTGTCTTGCGCAACTTTTCTAACGTTATGGGGACGAAATTTCTCTGGAGCTATTGCCACAGGACATCCCATAGGACATCCAGATTCGAATTGGTGGGCGACATAACTTAATTCCTGCGATAAGTTTCTTAAGGATTGATCACCATCCCAATGGTTAATGATGGTTAATGCTATCCATATGGGATATCAATGGTTAATGATGGTTACCCTCTGGTAATTTGTTTGCTACATAACTACAATAAGTGAGGCCCCCGGCCACGATAGCGTTCAGTTGGTGCAAATAACTCCAATTTCACGATGGTTTATGGTACACAAATAACTATAGTTACTGGGGTAAAAATAAACCAACTTATAACTGGGGGGCCTCACATTCTATGGAAAATCCCCATAGAAATAGTGATTTTTCCCATGAATAGCATGGTGGATCTTTCCATAGTTATTTGGGACTGTTTACCAGAGGGTAACCGTTGACAAAAGCCCAATTTTACAAAACACTTCCACTATAGATCTCAAATGTCCATTAATGTCCATTGAACTCTTGGCGATCCCTAATTCTTGATGTCTAATATCACCATGTTGGGTACAGTAGTCACCGGGAAAAGTTATTAAATCATATTTTTGCTGGTTCAATGGGCAAATCGCAATTCGTATCAGTTCGTGATGTTTTTTGATGATGAAATCGCTATATTCGATGGTTGTATCACCAACCGGCCAGCCGCTTGAACCATTTTAGTGGATTTCATTTGATTCATTGAATCATTGAACATATTGGACATCACCAGAAACCGTCAAACCACCACCTTCATTGAATCATTGAACACCATTAAGTCCCTGGTTGAACATCAAACAAGGCACTTAATCACCAGAAACCATCAAGAATTGCGATTAACCCATCTCACACACTGAAAAAAATAGGGGACGATGTTTAAACCGATGAATGGGATTCCCCCGACCTCAGCTGAGACGCCATGACTTCGGGTTTGAAAGATGACTTTCGAAAAAATGGGTGAGTCTCAAGGTTTATCTGGTTGGTGGTTTTGAGCCAACTCCCCCTCTGAAAAATGATGGACTGAAAGTCAGTTGGGATGATGACATTCCCAACTGTTTCTGGAAAGTCAATCCAAATTCCATGGTTCCAGTCACCACCAACCAGTTATGTTAGTCAAGAGAATGGTAATGGTTGATTCATGGTTGAAATCAATTTTATGTAAATTGATTCATGGTTTTAATGGTTCGTCCCCAATGGTAATGTTTGATGGTAATGGTAATGTTTGATTCATGTTTTCTGGTGATTCAATTTACCATCATCCAACAACTCGCCAGTTCCAGGGAAAAATACTGACCTAGAAACCATACTTGTACTCATGAAGTGCTTCAATAAGCCACCCTTCGGCGATTTTCAAAACACCTTCTTAAACAAATCCAGAAATATTTATTTCATCCATAAATAGATTATTCATTCAAAAAACACCTCATGTTTGAATACTTTTGATATGAATGGGATGTTTATTTCATCAACGTCCTTCCCATTGGGTGCATCCGTACCGGTCCGTACCTGTGACAGGTTGGTGAGCGGCGGCACCAAGCGCAAGGCTGTCCGCTCAGCGACCGGAACCTGCAGAGAAATTGAGTTGAATGGTTGATATATTATATAATGATATACTATATACCCTCTGGTAAATAAACATAGACCCTGAAAATCACCCATTTTTAATGGAAACTAGTCTTCCAACCCCTATCTGCCAGGGTCTATGTTAATTTACTGGAGGGTAATGATATATTATATAATGATATATTAACGATTCATGACATTAGAATGGCTAATGTTAAATTGAGTTGAATGTTGTTTCATGGTTTTTTTTCGATAGTAGATTTATCAATGGTTGATATAGTCATGGTTTATGTACATGCTTGGTATATCTTGGTATTAACTAATTCTTAGTTACTTCTTGATTGGTAATTTATTAGTGGGTTGGCATTATCAAACTGATATCAGCCATCAAGAACTTGGGACCAAGTAGCAACAACCCTTCGTTAATTTTCTCATGGCAATTGGAAATTCCTGTCATTTACAAGTGATTTTCCCAGCGAACTAAACCTCCAGTTATAGGAAATTCGCCTGGAAATTCGGGATTTCCCATTGCCACGTGAACTGGAGGCCAGTTCCCCCAGCGAACTAAGCCAGCCGCAAGGCCGTTTCTCCCAGCATCGGGATATGCGATACCCAAAAAATGCTGAGGACTGACTGTCTGGTATACCCTCTGGTAAACATACAAAAAACTATGGAACATCACCATTTTTAATGGGTAAATCCACTATAAATGGCCATGTTCAATAGCAAACTGTTAAATTACCAGAGGGTATCCTTATTTACCTATCATATGTTGCTTGATTAACCCTTCAAAGATCATCCCTCTGAAATTGGCAAAAAATCAACGCGATGGCGAATATTTTGCTGGCTTAAAGCCTATATCAGATGTTCCCATTCAAACCTCCATTATTAACCATCATTGACCATCACTATGGATCATTTAACCATCATTATGGATCATTTTAACCATCATTATGGATCATTTAACCATCACCGTGGATCATTTAACCATCATTATGGATCATTTAACCATCATTATGGATCATTTAACCATCATTTAACCATCATTATGGATCATTTAACCATCATTATGGATCATTTAACCATCATTATGGATCATTTAACCATCATTATGGATCATTTAACCATCATTATGGATCATTTAACCATCATCATGGATCATTTAACCACCATTATGGATCATTTAACCATCATTGTGGATCATTTAACCATCACTATGGATCATTTAACCATCATTATGGATAATTTAATCATCATTATGGATCATTTAATCATCATTATGGATCATTTTAACCATCATTATGGATCATTTAACCATCATCGTGGATCATTTAACCATCATTATGGATCATTTAACCATCATTATGGATCATTTAACCATCATTATGGATCATTTAAAAATCATCATGGATCATTTAACCATCATTATGGATCATTTAAACATCATTATGGATCATTTAACCATCACTATGGATCATTTAACCATCATTATGGATCATTTAACCATCATTATGGATCATTTAACCATCATTATGGATCATTTAACCATCATTATGGATCATTTAACCATCATTATGGATCATTTAACCATCATTGTGGATCATTTAACCATCATTATGGATCATTTAACCATCATTGTGGATCATTTAACCATCATTATGGATCATTTAACCATCATCATGGATAATTTAACCATCATTATGGATCATCTAACCATCATTGTGGATCATTTAACCATCACTATGGATCATTTGACCATCATCATGGATAATTTAATCATCATTATGGATCATTTAACCATCATTATGGATCATTTAACCATCATTAACCATCATTAACCATCATTAACCATCATTTAACCATCATTTAACCATCATTAACCATCATTATGGATCATTTAACCATCATTTAACCATCATTAACCATCATTTAACCATCATTTAACCATCATTATGGACCATTTAACCATCATTAACCATCATTAACCATCATTAACCATCATTAACCATCATTTAACCATCATTAACCATCATTAACCATCATTAACCATCATTCACCATCATTAACCATCATTTAAGCATCATTTAACCATCATTTAACCATCATTTAACCAGCTAAGGCCTTTACCTTCCAGAAGGTGACCCATTCATGGCACCCCGCGCCTCTGTGGCCGTTTCCATCGCTTTGCGATTCCTATGACCGTCATCGACCGCGTGTGATGGGATTTTTCGGGGTACCCCGGGCCCTGTAGGGTGTATGATTATAGTTATGAACCAATACACCAATGACAATTATTGGATAATCCCATATAGTATATACCCTCTGATAAACTAACAGTTTGCTATTGAAAATGGCCCAGTCGAAATAGTGAGTTTTCCCATGAATAGCATGGTGGATCTTTCCATAGTTTTTTGTAAACGTTTACCAGAGGGTAAAACATCTTAAAATCGTGTGCAATATGAAACAACATCAAAAAACCAAACAGTCGTGTTTTTCCTGATTTAACCTTTCTGTGTTTGTTACAAAAACAACCAAAACCAATATCCCCATTTTCAGCATCGAAACCTCAGGACTGGACCAGTAAGAAATCGAAATGGCACGGCCGATGGCTTGCCGAAAGTTGCCGTTTTAGCTGTTGATGTTCATCCCCTAAAATAGCCAAGTGATGGGCGACGCCAAGGCGCGACTTAGCGCCGCCAGCCGTGATGATCTCCAAAAAAGACTCGCCGATGTTTGGGACGGCTGTGTCACGGTGTGAAACACGGCTGTTTCAGTTTAGGCAACGTTTTGGCAAATCTGGATGATCCTGCTCCGTGCTTGGAAGATGCTGGATGACCGAAAGTTGCTCCGTGCACCGAAACTCTGCAGGGATGCGCTTAAAACGAAAACGTCGAAAGTTTGCTTGTTTCGTGTGGTTCGTGGAGACACAAGGTCTGACAAAACATCACCTGTTTTTCTGTGTAAAATTCAACTCATATCTCACTGCTCGTTTCGAAAAAGGCCATCAAGTCATCAGAATCATGTCGGCCACGCCAAACCGTAGAAGTCCAAGATCTCCTTCCTGGCTCCGCTCATCTTGGCGTATTCCAAAGAATTGCTGGTTTCCTGAAATTGGGATACCCCCAGTTATCATCCATTTTAGTTTGGGATTTTCCATGAAATAAACCAACCATTTTTGGGCTACCCCATTTATGCTCTGGAAAGCCTTGTTTTTATCATCATTTTCCCAAAGAACGGCTATCTGTAAACCCAAAAAAGGCTCCCAGCCTGTCGTCAACTGAGTCTCCCAGCCAATCGCTCAACACCTCCGCCACCGGCACATACTCTTTGGTGAGCCGCCGAAAGATCTGGCTTTGGAGATCTGTGGTCTCCAGATGTCTCCAGTGGCAGAAAAATCGGTGGTGGTTTAGTCACCGAATGTGAAACAAAGAGCTGGGAGAGCAAAAGGCTGAATGAATCTGGGTAAATTATAATATTTCACTAACCTGAATTAAGGCCATTTGGGGATTCCCCTACCATTAACCATGATTCCAGGGCTCGGTCGCAGTGAGGTCGTTATAATTTACCCAGATGAATGTGAACTGGTTGGTGGTATACCATGGATTACCATGGTATATACCTACCATTTCGAACAATGATGGACCAATGGAGTTCGTCAATGGGATTCGGATGGACTATCCCTAATAAATGATAATATATGAAATGGAAAATCATCCAGCCATGTTTGAAACCAGCAACCAGTGAATGACTAATGACCCATCCCATTTTATCTCGAACAAAAGCTCTATCAAAGAGGCTAGGAGAACACAATATAGATCAATATGGCCATTATGGGAATCCTATCAGCTTTCAACCAACTCCCCCAGTTGACTCCCTGTGGATCAATCTGGATCAATCCCAGCCAGTGTCACCACTTCAGCCTTTGGCTTCTCAGATTTTTCGCTTTTCTCCGGCTCCTTTTCTTCAACGTCCGCCACCTGTTTGTTTGCAAGAAACAATAAGCCAAGCTATTTGGGGGCGAAGAATGCCCAGATGTATTGGATCTTCATGCATTCTTAATTTGCTAAATCAAATTAACTGTCTGGAAGTACTGGTTCTTCCAAAAAATCCCAGTCCGTTCTTTGTAAAGTCATCAGTTCCTTTGAGAGGTGCCGTCAATTCAAATCCGCAATCTCCATGCCATTTCCGGGTCCATTCAGTAGAGAAAAATGAGATCTTGCCCAAATTGTTGATAGGTTACATCCCTTTTTTCAAGGGTCAGTGACCATAAATTTTCCCATCAAGATTTGCATCACCCATTGATGAAATGATGGAAATACCCTCTGGTAATTTAACATAACTATGGAAAGATCCACCATGCTATTCATGGGAAAATTCACTATTTCTATGGTGATTTTCAATAGCAAACTGTAACAAATTACCAGAGGGTAATGGGACTATAATAGATTAATGATCATTATTATAATTATAGATTATAACCATTATAGTCCCATTAATAATTATAACCATTATAGCTATGTTAAATTACCAGAGGGTATCATGAAATATCCCAAAGTTAGTTACAGTTAGTTACCATCGTTCAACGCCCAATCATCGCCTCGAGGGTGAGAAATTGTTTTCCGAAAATCCTCAGAGTTTCCCGACAAAAAAAATACATGTCCCAAAATAACCTAACAATGTCCCAAAAAAAAACATGTTATAAATTTATAGAGATAAGAATAGATAGTTTCTTATAGAATTTATAAATAAAAACATTAAATAGTTTCTTATAATCATTTATAGAGATGATCCATTCAGAATAGTTAAATATTTAAATAACTATCGATGATAGTAATCCTGGATCGATGATAGTAATCCTAATCCTGGATGAATAGTAATCCAACTATCTATGTAGTTATATAATCTCGATATAGATAGTCATGATGATAATCTATCCTCTATATATTATCTAACTATCTATATAGTTATATAATAGATGATCGTTTCCCTACAGCCAGGTTTTTTGGATTATTATTAGATTCCAAACTATCACTATAATATATAACTATATGTCAACATATGTCAACTATCACCTAGTCTAGGGTCATCCTGCCTCCACGTCGGCTTCCGCGGCTTCGGCCGCAGGTTCTGCCTCTGCCTCTGCTTCCTGTGGACGTTGGCGACGTTGGAAACAAAAACTCGGCGAACTGTGGGGAAAACGCTGGTTGATTGTGGGTTGTTATGGTTTATTGTGGTTTATTACTAGTTTATTGTGTATTTTTTTTATGTTTTACTATAATTCACTATGGGTTCATTGTTCATCGTCATCCCACGCCCCAAGCCCACCCACGGACTCTCCGCCGACCTTCCGTTGGGCGGCACGCGCTTCCCGACGGGCTTTCGCAGAGGGCCTCGGCGCCAAATGGTGGTTCCTGAAATCACCATTGATGACTAGGTCACTTCATTTTTTGGGGATGCATTTATATCATTTATAAGTTTATATTACGTTGGGATAAAATAATGATACATTTAAGAAAAAACAAAAAATAAACAATCATTTTATATCATGAATTTATTGTCAGATCAACGAAATGGACCAGGTTGATCCTGATTCAGAATACATCCAATTTTGTGGTACCAACCCTTCAGGTACCAAGGTGACCCGGCCTTCTCGTTAATTGACTGGAAGCCTCCATATTTCATGGGAAAATCCATGGTTTCCTCTAGATGTTCCCAACCAATCTATTGACTCTCATTGAAATCTTCGTAAATTGCTGCGTTGTCCAACCCGTTGAAGTGGAACAATCCATTTCTGGCTAGTTTGTCTGACCTTGGCTCAGAGTCTCACAGGCAGAACCCGTGCAAAAAAAAAAAATCTGGCTAGTTCGGGATCATATTCCCACATCTTTAGTGCGTATTTCCACGATCATATGGTGTGTCAATCCTATGATTCTTCCATATATATATATATATCCAATATCTATCCAATATCAGAAATTCTCCATTCCTCCATTTCTATCCAATTTTCTCCATCATATGGTTTATAATGGAAAATCCCAAACAAAAATGGATGATTTGGGGGTACCCCCATTTTAGGAAACCTCCATATGGTTAATAGTACCATTAACTATGGTTAATGATGATTAGTTATGATATTATCAGGGAATGTCATTCCATTAATATTCCATTAATATTCCCCAATTTTCTCCATATAGGGATTTCCTAAAATGGGGGTACCCCCAAGTCATCCATTTTTTTAAATAGGATTTTCCATTGTAAACCATCCAGCTATTGGGGTACCCTCGTGACTTAGGAAACCCCCATATATCCGCCAATCTCAACATGGGAAATGTCCCTTCCGTCAAAGCGACGCCAAGTGGGCTCGTTTTTCGAAGGTGGCCACGAAGAAGCCGCCCGTGTCCATCAAGTGCCTCACCAGAAACGAATCAGCTGGGGACATGTTGGTTTATATATATATATGGGTATGAGTCAAAATTGGGGTACTCCAATAATAGTTAGATGGTTAATACTAAGAATAGGCTAAAATCTGCGGTCCCAGGTCTTCAATTTTGACCCATTCCCATATAACTATCTGGTTGGTGGTATACTTACCCCTCTGAAATAATGAATACTAACATATAGTAACTATAACCAATAGTAAATTCTAACAGTAAAATACACAAAAGTTGGATAACACGTGTGTGTTTTTGATACGCAAAAATCGCATCAAATTTCGATGGGCTTAACCAACAAAACTGGGCTTTTCAAACCATCCTGTAACATGGCCATTGAAAAATTGGTCATCAATAGGTAAATCATTAAAAACGATACCCTTTGGTAACTTAACATAGCGAACTGGAAAATCACCATGCTATTAATGGGTAAATCAACTATTTCGACTGGGCCATTTTCCATAGCAAACTGTTAGTTTACTGGAGGGTAACATTTAACATTACCACAGATGTACCAATTTTTCAAGGAAAATCACCTAGAATTAAGTGGTTTGTCACCTATAAGTGGTCGTACGCCCCCGATGTGTGGCGTATGCCATCTGTAAATGGGCTGCCAATGTGCACTTAGCCGGCTATATATGTAGTGAAATCATGTGAAATGTAAATAGTGTTTGGATGTTTTTTGGGGGTTACGAAATGTTGATGACATGTTGGTACCTGTACTGACATGGCCGATAGCTATTGGTATTCATGCTGATAAAATCCACTGAAATCCCAATTTTCCGCTGGTGAAACGCTAACCCTCACTGTTTTCATGGCCTAGAAGAACGCGGGTCTCATCAACAAAACGACAGAGACATGGGGATCAAGCAATAGTTGGGCTTCAACATTAGGACCGAAAAACAAAAGCTGCTTGGAACCCTCCCTCTGCTTTCAACAACCAAAAGATTCGAATTCATCATGGAATCAAAACCGATACCCGATACCCTCTGGTAATTCAACATACAGGTACCAATTGAAAACCGCTATTTGTAGTTGCTTTACCTATTCAAAGATTGTGATTTTCCACTTCGCTATGTGAGAAAAACCCAGAGGCTGCCATGGAACAACATCGCACAGTTCGTGCCAGCTGGCGGAAGCATCCGCCGGCAGTTTCTCCGCACCGATTCCTGAGGTTTTGTCAGCAGCCCGCCATGTGACTGCTGACACCAGAGGCTATTTACAAAGGAAAAGGATCACTGGTTGGTGGTGACTTAACCATCTTGAAAAATCACCATGCTATTAATGGGTAAATCAACTATTTCTATGGTCATTTTAACCATGGCTATGTTAAATGGATTTCTGGTTGGTGGTGCAAACCTACCATCTTGAAAAATGATGGACTTCGTCAATGGGTTTCGGATGGACTATCCCTAATATATGAAATGGACAATAATCCAACCATGTTTGAAACCACCACCCAGATCATAGTTAGGATGGAATGACACTGGGATTCTGCCATATGACTCAATTCTAATTGGAGGTTTCCCTTTAAAAATGGCGGTACCACAACATCCATATTTTTGTAGGTAGGATTTTCCAGTATAAAACCATCCAGATCCATCCAGCGTTTTTGGGGTACCCCAAAAACAACTTCCGAAACGCGAAACGCTGAGCTCGGCGCCCACTGGTCTTTGAAATCACCAGTTGGAGGATACCTGATTTGGAATCAGCGGATCATCCATCTGAAATGAAAATGGTTTTAGGAAAGCTGAGAAAATGAGAATTTGACCATCAAAAACTTCAACCAAAACTACTTGAGCCACCTGAATTCTCTGAATTGGCATGGGATGCAAACTCTTCAGAAGAAACCATCAACCACTGAGTTCAAGACATTGTGGACAGCAGCTTGGTTTTGCCTGGTTTCTGGGGATCAACATCCCAAAATGTCCCAGTTCTATGGTTGAACCTCCTACTCCTACTACCACCACAACCACCACAACCACCACAACCACCACAACCACAACCAGATATCCAATCTACACTAATATATAAGAGATTGGATAATGGTTTTGAAAAAACCAAGTAATATATACCCTCTGGTTATTTAACATAGCCATGGAAAATGGCCCATTTATAGACGGTTTACCATGGTTTACCTATTAAAAATGGTGATTTTCCATGGCTAATTATGTTAAATAACCAGAGGGTAAAAGTTAAGATAATGAAAAAAATACCGTAAGACCATTTTGCCGTGAAAATCCACCAGATTTCCCATCCGCACCGGACCTGTCTTCGCCTCTTTGGGTGTCGTCTCAAAATCCTGCCCGCCACAGCAGGGCCATCGGGGGATCATCGGAAAATCACCAAGAAATATGGGAAACGAATGGGGGAACATACCAAATCAAAAAAGGATCATTCGAATGGGAAATGCAATCCGCTACAAATAGAGACTGAAGTACTTTTGGGATTTTACCCATGGCTCTAGTATTTGAAAATACCCCAAACCATGGCTATCAAGAAAATGGAACGAACACCTGTGGTCGGCGACCCTCCATCCGTACAGGAAAGCGCGAAACTCATGCCTAAGTCACGCCTGTGTGCTGAAAATCTGCTTTCCCCCATCTAAATGCAATTTCCAGGAAGTCATGCCTATGTCATGCCCGCAACCCAAATCACCATC
>Ga0126342_10010767_pt1 | contig 16377 bp, 15 predicted proteins | sample Cyp1metagenome_FD_92528 | JGI IMG/M metagenome (GOLD analysis project Ga0126342, IMG submission 92528) | Coral microbial communities from Lord Howe Island, Old Settlement Bay, Australia - Cyphastrea 1 metagenome | ecosystem: Host-associated > Invertebrates > Cnidaria > Coral ... | reverse complement strand
GACCTGAGAGGACTCTGAGAGAGATTTCGTAGTGGATCTGCGTCCATGTACAGCTTGTCTCATGCTAGGGTTAACCTCCTAGCTAGAGTCTTCATGTCTGCCTGGACAGCTGCGATACATAATTCATTTTCTTTTGCATGTTTTTGATAGTGATGCAGTGGATATGCCACCGCGTCCAATAGCAGATCGATTCGGTGGGTGTTTTTGTTTGGGCTCTGGCCCCGTTTTTGTTTTGGTTTTGGTGTTGTTTTGCTGTTTGCTTCGCTTCCGCTGGCGAAACGCAAGTCTGGCTGGGGGATTTGCGGGTCGTCGCTTTTTGGGTGGTTGTGGTTTTCGTTGTTTTGGTTCTATCGATCTGCTGATTTCAAGGACTTTGTGTCCTTGTACAGAGTTTTAGCTGCTTACTCTCATGTAAGGACCGAGCCATTAGCGCGACATCGGCCACACTCGAGGAAAAAAAAAACCAAATGCAACATGCTTTGAAACATGTTGAACGACCTGGCGGAAGCCATAAGGCGTTGGACGGAAAAAAAAAGTTGTGCTTTGTCATCCTTCCGTCATTTGTCTCATGGCAACAAAGGCTACTTGCCCTGTGTGGGGTTTTCACCCTCTACACCATGTTACTGGTGACGTCTGGGAGCTTAGTTTGGCCACACTGAGGTATTCATCAGGATGATGATCCAGTTCCCATATTGGACTCCGCTAAGCTGCACTATTGCTATTCTAATGTGATTGGTGCAGCCTTCTCCGCCCCTGTCCTCCTCTGCCTCCCCGGCACCTCCCTCCTGTTTGGTTGCCGCTTGGTCTGGTTGTCCGGTTGTGCACTTGCTTGGTCTCCTTTTGCCTGTTTGCGTCTCTGGTGGACCTTGCGTGCCCTCCTCTGCTTGTCTACCCTCCCCTGCTCTCACTCAGGAACGAATGAATGGAGCTTAGATTGAATGTATGAACATCGTTGACTTGGTTGGTTTTGTCTGTTTACTTTAGGTACTGACTGGAGAGGCACTGACACAGCATTCTTGTGACCCACTAAGGTGACTCAGGACAGCCGTTTCGCTTGGTGCCCGTAAAGGCCGTCTTTTTGCTCTGCCTTTCTTGCTGACTTGACCTTTCTCTCTTTAAGGGGCTGCCTTTTTCACTTGACTTTTGTTCGTTTGTTTCATCTGGGTCTCCTTGGTATGTCCTCTGTCTGGGTACTCTACATGGGTAGCTGAATCCATCCGAGAGGGGCGGTAGTTAGCCGGCCGATGCCATGGACCAGACTGTGCTGCAGTGAGCTTCACCCAAAGTGAAGAGAACACTTCAAAACGGTCGATTTTGTCAGTTTTTGGATGCAAACTGGGGTATTTAAACGGATTTGATTTTTTGCAAATTTTTGCAGGGTATTTATTATAAGTATACTTATCGCGGTTTTTGTCTAAATCCTAGTTTAAAAAAATTACATGGTGAAATGCAAGTCTTCACAAAAAGGGTTCCCATATTATGCCTCAAATCTCATACTCTTCCAGTGGCTTTTGTGGCTGGGAACCCAAATGTCTCTGGAATCTGGGCCAGCTTAAGACGACCAAGATGGCACAATATGGCTCAAGAAGGTGAACAGCATGAAGAGTAAATCGATATTGCCACAAGCAGAACAAACAGACAGGTCTGTGAATCCCTGGTGTAGCCCAGCGTCAGCACTTGAAGGACTAGAGGGATGTTTGGTGGTTGCCATAGTATGATGACGATATCGCTTTGTTGAAGGTGTAGGTTTGAGGTTTCAACTGCATCCTAGTGCCAAACAAGTCGTTTTGTTCTTTCAGGGACACGTCTTTAAATGTTTGAGTTTTCCACCATGTCATGTTCAGCGGCTCGAGGCGACAGTTGTGATTCGCGAATTCTTGCACTTCACCTGTTGAAACCTTGGAAATGGGTTTGTCCCAAAATTGAGGATACCCCAGAATGATCTTGGATCGCCACTTAAGATCGGGAAAACACATTATTTTTTTCTTTATTTTGAACTGGGGGTTACGTGTTTTCAGAGCAACCCAAGCAAACTGCAGCCATTTTGGCTGGCGCAGCAAGTCCTTCAGTGCCACCATGAGAGGAGTGGCTGGACGTCCAGCCGTAGCAGCTGTTGCTACGCCATGCCGTGGAGCAGCTGGTGGAGCTGGTGGAAACAGCTTTTTGGATCTGAATTCCATCGAGGACTGGTCTGGTGGACTTTCCGTTTTTTGAAGGTGTTTTTGTTGGTGGATATCTTCACAGTTCGGAAGGGGATGTGTTCAAACTCAATTTTGCTCTTTTTGGAATCTAGACAACTTTTTGTCTAGTTTCGATGTCCTTGTTCGAACAGCATCCGTTGCGAGTCTTTTTTCAAAGGATTCCAATTTTTGGCTCAGTTAGCATTGAACTTCTGCACCAAGTGATTTTCCAAGTGATGCATCCCAGGAGCTGATTCAACGGCTGCCGGGTCACTTGCGAGAGCAAGCAGCCGATGATCTCCGGAAGAGACTCCACCCAGATGCTTGGCCAGGAGAACGTCAAGGTTTTGAAGGGGTAGGAGTTGTGAGGTATTGACCCTCCAGTTTACGAAAAGCCTTCCAGTTTTCCTACCAATTATATTTATTTCAATTCGATATGGAGGTTTCCCCTAAAAAGTGATGAATTGAATCACATATGGCACCCTCCAGATTAATCAACGGGGGGTTCACGAATCCGGGGCTTGTAGTTTATGGTTGGATGTTGTAGGGATGTCGGATGTCGATCCATTCGTTTGGAAAAGTCATCAGTGTTGACCTGTCTGCGTACTTTGAATTCTGTTAATATTTCTTTTGCACTGGGAACCACAGATGAGCTAGCCGCTTTTTGATGGGGAACCAAGGGAATTTTTGGCTGTCCAAGTTGGGTGGACAATCATATGGCAAGAATCTATGTGTTGAGAAGAGTTGGGAAAGACGCTGCTCCATTTTCACGAAATATGTTCTTTTTGCATCCTTTAATCCAGACTTGATTCGTTCAGGATTTAGCAGGATGTATCTATCGGGCGCAGTTGGTGCATGGTGGTCACTGCAGCGTGGATTGTACACAATGATAGGAAACCAAGTCAAGATTCCTATTTGCAAGATAAGAATCGGAACCATTGAAAATATGATCATGGTAAAATGTTTGCTTGATCCTTACGGGGCTACACGATGTCTATCCAGTCTGACTTGGTATTCCTTGCTGCAAGAGAGAGACCCAGTGCCATGTGCTTTTGTTCTTGTTCTCTTGCTTGCCAAGGAGGTGACAGCATGGATGCAATGCTGGGACACGGATGATGGAGCATTGGAGCCAGAAGAGCCTGACAGTGACGAAGAGGAAGCGATCACTGAGGATCAAAGCAAGAAGAAGAGGCGGCTTGCTCCGCCAGTGCCAGATGATGGATATCCCAAGCACTTGTGGCAGCATGGTTTCAGTCAAGGGCGCCCAGGCTTCAATGCCCATGCTCGCGAGGTGCTGAGTTCAATGCAGTGGGTTTCTCCAAGCCAAGGGGATGTCCCGCTGTTGCCCCAGCAGGAGGTCGTGGCATCGTTGGTGCACCCAGCTTCGCCCATTCGACGGCTGTTGTGTGACCACAATACCGGCTCGGGCAAAACACTATGCATGGTGCGGATCGCTGACAACTTCTATCACGATCCCCGGCCCAAGGTCTTAGTGTTTCCAAAGGAGTCAGTTGCCACCAACTTCTTGTCAGCTCTCTGGGAATGGCCGTCGAGATGGCGGGACTTTGTGTGCCACCAAAACCCGGCAGCTGCCATGCTAGCGTCCAACAAGGGTGATTGGTGGCAGGTGCGACATGAGCGATGGTCCCTTGGAAGATCTCAGGCAATGTCGCAACGGGCTAGGGCCGAAAACTTGAGCCTTCAGCAGGCCATCAAGGAGTTCTGTGTGAACCCCATGAGGGCCACCTTGGAGATGAAGCGGGCCTTCATCCGTGGCAAGGCGTCAGCCGCTTGGTTCGACCACTACTGGTCTCAGGAGAACCCACACGAGATCCATCCTCCACAGGCTCCGCTGAGAGCGTATCGATTTACATCGGCTGGTGGTCGTGCTGCGGAGCTTGTGGGCGGCATGCCACGAGGTTGCGTCTTCAAGGCTGGGAGATTCAACCTTGCACAGCCAGCTGCATTCATTGACCTCCAAGATCATTAATCAGATGTGATCTGGATGAAATTTACATGGTCGCTGGCTTGCTTGATCACGGAGCAACTCAACCAGGTTTTTCACACGGGAGAAAGAACATAAACACTTCTTCCAATCCTACAACACGACGCCCCAAAGGCTTTGTTGTCCGATTGTAGGCTGTGTTGTGTTTTGCTACAAGATTTTTATTTGACCTGGGTTCATAGACACCCCGCAGCAGGTCGGCTTCGACCCGTCGACTGACAAACCATACACTGGGAAGGTGGTCGTCATGGACGAAGGCCACAACCTGACCAGGCCAAACCGGCTCTACCAGACGCAGCTCGACAACGTGCGCAAGTACGTTGACACCGCCACCGACACCATCTTCGTGTGCTGCACTGGCTCCATGGAAGCCGACTCATCCAAGGGTGCAGAGCATCGACATCTGCTGGACGAGGGCTTTCTGTCATCGCATCACAAGCGGGGCGCAAACTTTCCTTTGCAGCAGCCAGCCCCATGTGCAGATGGGATCTACTCCAGCCAAGTTCAAGGTCAAGTGACAACGTACACGGAGTTGGCGGGAACGCCACTTGTGAGATACCTTTACCAAGCCATCAAACTCCAAAGAGAAGGCAAGGGCGAGGAGACCTTGGCCAACTACACCAGCATGTATGTGTACTTTGGCACCTCAAACCAGCCAGCTTGCAAACAGACGCTCCTGACCAACCCCGACTCACGGCCCAAGTTTGGCCCTGTGATTTCAGCAGTGGTGGCGGCTGCCAACAAAAGGGAGAAGAGTTTGGTAATGATCCGCCGACAGACTGGCTACAAAGCAATGCTTGCCTTGATGAAGGAAACGGCTGACCAACATTGCTTCGGAGTGGCTGAGTATGAGCGCCTTGTATTGAAACTTTGGTGGGTTTTCATTCGTTGATTCAGATGAAAGCGGCGCCCCTGTTGCTGACAAACGGGTTCAGGAACCAGGAACTGTTGTGTTCTGTCGTTTTCCATTTTTTTCAATTCAATAGCGTCCCCATCAAAATGTCATTTTAGGACACAGCTTACAATGTCATTTTCCGGACTTTACAGATGTGTGTCATGCACAATGGTTTTTGCCTTTGAAAGTGGAGACGCCTTTTTGTCAACTTACCTAGGGTATCCCATGATCTTGTGTTGCTACAAAACGTTAAAGAACGACAGGTATTTTTTTGCTTGACAAAATAAATATGGAGCGTCAAATTTTATCCCCAACACTCTTGACATGGAATTTTCATTGACCGTGATTTGATTTCTCATTTGCGAGATGTGGTCTCGAGTAAAACAATTGACATATCTTTGCAGGCACATGGCCGACTTCAACCATTCCAGTAATTTGCATGGTCAAAACTTCATGGTGATGGTCTTGGAAGCCGAAAAGGGCGGTGAGGGTATCGAATTTGCGGCTGTTCGCCATGCAATCTACGTCGATGTCCCTGAGGGTCTGTCAGTGTACAAGCAACGCTGTGGAAGGGTTGTCAGGTGTGGTAGTCACTCCGGTTTACCTGAAACTGATCGAAGTGTCCGTTTCATGTTCTTGGCGGCAAGATTCCCAGAATTTGCACGACACGAGTGTCTCGGCAGCAGAGTGTTGGTCATTTGTGTGTATATTTGTGCCTGTACTTGTCAAAGGCCAGTGGCCTTGTAGAGACAAATTCATGGGGGATGTGCGCCAGACACCAAGTAGCTGTTGAATGACTCACTGTTGCAGTCAAAACTTCAGATTCTCTCCATCATTGCCCCGCTTTACCCTCACCCCCATCTTCATCCATGTCCTCATTCTCATCATCATCGTCAACATCTTTATCATCATAATCATCGCCCATCATCATCATCAGCAGCATCATCAGCATCATCAGCATCACCATCATCATCATCATCATCATCATCATTGTGATTGGCAATGACAATTCCAATCCTAAATGCTAACTACAAATAACAATAAACAATTGTAATGAAAATCATCAGATGGATATGGTTCCCAAACCCATTGCATCTTCGACATTTCGCGAAGCCTGGAAGGCTCGGAGCCTTCGTCTTGTTCGCTCTCTGCGGCCAGTGGGCTGGGCCCAAGAAGATCACCTATGCCTCCGAGCCGCTACCGCAGGAGATCATCGAAACGAGCCAACAGTTTCTGAGGCCTGGGCCGTGTTGTTTTTGGACGGTTTTTGGACCGGTTTGGACAGGGTTAAAACATGCCAAACATCGCCATTTGGATGAAAACATTGTTTTTTCCCCCTGGGGTGGCTTTTGGAAATGTCACAGTCGGCCCCATGACCTTGTGAAATGGGACATTCGACTGGAGTGAAATTCAATTGCTTCTCTTGGTGCAGGTGACGTACATGCTCAGATATACACTCAGATTCAGCTAAGTCAAAAGTTGCAACCACTCCCAATTTAGACTCTCCGACCATTTCTTTGGCCGCTCTGGCCCTGCCCAGGACGTTGGGCAGTGAGAACATCTCGGATTTGACCATGCTCCATTCTGCCTTGCACTGGCATTTGCAGGAAGATGAGCTGATTGATGAGGAAACCAATCACAAATTGAAAGTGCGTCCCTGGTCTGCAAAGTCAAACATTTTATCATATATTTTGATACTTAATATTCAAATGTGTATGCAGGTCCATGGAAATATATACTAAGCCTGTCTTAGTCCCATGGAACGATCCAAACTTGATATGTTTCTGCTGGAACAGACCCAGTTTGGCAAACTTTGTTTCGTGTTGGCCCATAGTCCATCCATGGTTCATCTCCAGCCTGCGCTGTTGTAGAACACCTAGGCTTGCGGAAGGCACTTGAAACTTTGAGGACCAGTGGTGTTGATGCCATCAAAAGTCTTATTACGACCACAACTTTCGATGAGAAGCAGATGGAGAAGTTGAAACTCCAATTTGAAAACATGGCGCCCAGTCTGGAGAAGATTCGTGGTGGTGCCCTGGATGTGGGCCTCTATGGCCTGTCGCGGTGATGCCTAAAGTGTTAATGATTCGGGGACTGCTTGCTGGCAGCGGATGTGCCATTGCTGCAAGCCTTTAATCAAATAACCCGTGAGGTGGTGTGCCCACTGAACCACGGATGTCATTGGGGGGCTGATAGCTTAGAAAAGACTTGGGAGCTGAGCGTGGGGATTCCATCTTGCAATGCTACTGAGCCTTTGCTACCCAGGGAGTTGGAGTAACACCTGAAATTGTGAAGTAGTGGGCGGCATGGCATTGTTGTCCATGGTTTTTTCTCATTAGACCTCCAAGGGCCAAGTTGAAGCAGTTGAAGCAGTTGAAGCAGTTGAAGCAGTTGAAGCAGTTGAAGCAGTTGAAGCAGTTGAAGCGTTCAAACCTTCGCTCCAGGACACCACTATGTCACTATGCCACCTGAGATTTTTGGGCGCAGGGCGACAGCGTGGCGACAGCTCCGAAACGATCGAAATGCCGCATGATGTCCAAGTATGTGTTGCAAGCCTACTGTGCTGTGATTCTCACGCATGGTCAAAGTTTTGTTGGTGTCCATGTAATGTGCATATGAATTTGCAAAGTGACTGTTGCATCCACGTTTAGGCATGTATGGTTTGTCAGTTTGGACTTTGGGCAGGTGAGTCATCCATGCGGACTTCATCAAAGCATGTGTACTAAACTTGCAGAGGGTTTGGTTCCCATTTTTTTGGAAGAAGGAACTAATAAAAATTTAAAACTGACGAGTTCTGACGAGAAAGAAATTGCATTCTTTAGAGAAATTTCTGGACTGCACGGACAGCACATTCTGAATGCAGAGAACTTGTGAAATCACATTGGCTGCAGCTGTATGCAAATGTAAAAGCAAAGCGAAACAACGTGAAACACGTGCGTGACCACACATTCAACGGGGACATCACTTCTGATTTTGGAGCACCATGAAGGTTAATTTTGACCGATGTCTAGGACTCACAGCTTGGTGATGTATTCTGGAATGATCAACATGTTCCGCATGATCTGCAACACCAATCTTTTCGATGGCAACTGCGGGGGTCTCAAACTTCATTGTGCATATTTTTGGATTTTGCGATCTTGATAGTTGTGCACCCTTTGGCAAACATATTTTTCTGCCTGAAAAATTCTCTCAACTAGAATCATTTCAGGTAGAAATTTGTAATTAGTCGACATGTGGACTTCCTATCGCTAGCCAGAGGGCAAATATGCTGTGAGATATGTTTTGATATGCAAGGCACGCTTACTGGCAACGACATGCAGAGAGTTTGAGGAGCTGCTTGCAAGGCAGTGGGCACTCGATTCATGCCACTTCATTCGGGCTGAACACCACAACAACATTGGCATGAACTGTGCAAGGCCTGTTGGTCGAAGCGGTTTAGAGGCTGGATGATGTGTTAGTTTCTTTGGTGCCTGGGAATGGATTTTTTTCCCATTTAGTTTGATGATTTTCCCAGCTATAAACCTCAATTTTGATGGGTGATTTCCCATTTGGCCATGTTTGATGATACTGAAGGGCAGGGTGCTGTGTGCGCTGAACCATCGTCAGGATGCTGATGATGCGTTGCCATCAACCTTTCGTGAACTTGCACAGAAAGATTCCGCTTGGGAAGGCGACAAGATTGGATGAGCCAGGGCAACCAGGTCACCCAGTAGGTCATGTACGAAGGAACACAAAGTGCTACAAATTGCTGCATTCTGAGTCGGCTGATTTGGTCACCCCTGAGGCGGAGGTGGTGGTAGTGAAATGGTAAAGAAAGTTTGCTGGTCAGGAAACAAACCCCCCTACTGGTCATTTATTGGTTACATCAGTTACATTTACAACAGTCTCCTGTTGGTTTATCCCTCTTGAATACACATTGTGGAGCCTTTGTGGGTATGGTAAAAAGTCATCAACCTGTCAGAATGGACCGTGATCCCAAAGATGCCAAAAATAGTGGCTTCGGTGCCCCATTTCTGTTCGATGACTCATGGCTTTTGTCATTTACCAGGCCTTGATGAAGCTGAGATTGCCACTTCTGCTCCCCTCCTCATTGGCGACTGGGTTCGAGTTGTGGTTCGACTGATTGTCTCTTCCGGTGTCATCAAACATGCTGGGCCGCTGGGAAATGAATGAAAATCCCCTATCCTACAACTATATGGAGATTTATAGCTAGGAAAATGATTTCTAATTGGGCAATTTTCCAGCAAACCATGATTGGCTACCGGAAAGTCTTTCACTCATTGTTTCTTGGATAACCAACAAGTTGGGGAATTAACCAACAATGGAGATTTACAGAACCAATTATAGTAGGGATAGAATAGAATATACAACCAACAAAGTGACATTGGGGTTTGTCTGTTTCTTTTTTTATTATTATTTTTAAACACCTAAAACCTCTGGTTCATCACCATTTCCCCCAAAAAGTGTCTAATGGCCGTAACTGGGGGATACCCCATTGACAAGGCACTCAACATGGTCTATGCAGATGATGAGCAAGAATTGAGGATGAGATTGATTTAATCAACAACTATATATATATATCGGATTTTATACGCAACAATTGTGGATTCTAAACACTAAAGACAGCGGGTTTAGCCAAAAAAAACACAATTTTCACCATCAAGAATGAGCAATCTGCCAAGATCTGGGCTTAGACATCAAAATTTGGGGGAAACATCACCAACTGCAGATGTGACACCTTTGGAAGACACAAAAAACCGTGAGATTTCCGAGGCCCCAGAGGTCTGTTGGAGCTCTCCGAGAGCGGAGGTTGGGGATTTTTCAGCCAGCCAGTTCCAGAAATGATCTGTTTTCATGGTGGATTTCCATGGATTTCCCATATCTATGTTGGTTTTCTGGAGAGAAACATCAACATCAAATGATCCGAACTTTTCACCAAACAAAACATGGATTTTCTTGACCCAGCTGAAATTGGTGATTTTTTGGGGGTCACCAATTCACTAGGGATAGAACCCGTTGATGACTGGGATCTGTGGGGTTGGGGCCAATTTCCAAAGCAATATTCAATATTCAGTCAAATAAGGGCACATCATCCAGGTCTCAGCCATTCGCCGTCCATTTCTGCAGCGGTGGGCGAATTTGTCCAAATCTTTTGTCAAGTTCTGTGATGTTGAGCTGAAATGATCGAGTTTTCACCATTTTGGAGGGTACAAAAAATTGGCTGGTTTGGCATCTTTGGCTGGCCGTGTTGCAATGGTGTGGCTGGTGCCAGCGGTGCCAACTGCGAGACTCAGGCCGCCTGAATCTCAGGCTGTTGAACATTGTTTTGATCGTTGCTTAGATATTTATTTGTTGCTGTATTGGGTCTCAGCAACCAAGAATCTGGGGGATGCCACATTTGCAAGATGCACATCTTCCAAATTGACATCGTAGCACACAGCATTGGGTCCTTTGACTTGAGCAAGTCGCTTGACTATGCCATCGTTAGCCGCAGAAGGGTGTTCCAACTTTCCATATTGCTTGACTCTGGCTCAAGTATCATGACAAAAGCACAGATTTCAGGAGGAGAATAAGCTTCTGACGATTTTCATTGCCTTCCAAAAAGTGTTAGGCGTCAAGTTGACACTTTTTCTCTTGGAACCAAAGAAGGTTGAGCTGCCCACAAGTCCTCTTTTGGTCTCGTGATGGCTGCAATGCTGAAGCTGCTGGATGCACAGATGATCACTCGCCTAGTACAAAATCCGGAGAAACTGGCCAGTGCTCACAGGGTTTTGGTGGGAGTGCGGTCAACACTGGCTTGACAACCCTCTAAGCCTCTAAGCGGTTTTTCTTTTTTTTGGGAGAAGGAGCCCGAACTAATCAACTCATCAACGAGGATTTGTTAGACCAGGGTTGATATTATGGGCGTATGGATTGGTTTGGATTCCAGGTGATTATGACTATACATTTCTTTTGGGGGGCGTGGAAGCAACCAAAATTTGGGTTTTGATCAATAGACATGTCTCCAATATCTCCTGATTTGGAGGCGAACATCAACTGGACTGGTGAGAATTGTGGTTGTGGTAAACCCTCCATTTGATGATGGAAAAATACCGTGAGACACGTGAGACACTTGTTTTTTTTGATTTGTAACTCGGTGCAACTTTACATCCACAATGGGACGATGATCCTAACTTATCCAAAAATTAGGTACGCCCCAACTCCGCATGGTTGAACATCATTTCAGCGTGTCTCTGTATATAAATTGCCACTTTGGGATATTCCCCCCCCCTTTGAGACAAGGCCGAACCTGTGATCTTTTTTTCCCCCAACAGCAAAACTTTGCTCAACACCAGGTTCCAGACAAGGTTCCGGAGGGTTCTGGTGCAGATACCTCGTGAGGTTCCGGAGGCTCCGGTGCGGATACCTTGTGAGGTGAAGATACCTGCTGAGGCTCCCGAGGCTTCTGTGCGGTTCTGGAGGGTTCCGGTGCAGATACCTTGTGAGGTTCCGGAAGTTTCCGGTGCAGCTACCTGATGAGGTTCCGGAGGATCTAGGTGAAGATGCGTGGTGAGGTTCTGGAGGGTTCCGCGGCAGATACTTTGCGAGGTTCCGGAAGGTTCCGGTGCAGAGACCTTGTGAGGTTCCGGAGAGTTTTGGCGGAGAAGATGCTTGGTGAGGTTCCGGTACAGATACCTTGTGAGGTTCCGGAGGGTTCTGGTGCAGATGCTTTGTGAAATTCCAAAGGGTTCCGATGTTCTTTATGGCATGAGCACTTGATTTCTTATGGCATAAGCGCTTAATTTTTATAGCATAAGCACATATAAGCACTTTTTATGGCAAAACCGCAGAAGCTTTCAAGCTGTTGGGGACAGCACCTGAGTTTATTTTCACGACACCAGCTTTGTCACTCATCAGGAAACTTGATATGAACGAGCTCCTGGAACTCTCACGGGGCTTTTTCTCTCTCCAAGCTGTGGTGGGTCTTGTGAATTTCATCTATGGAGCAGTGCTCAGATCAATGGGCTGCTGGGTTTGATGATTTTTTGTGGTGCTTCTTGCTAGTATCCTTCATGTATCCATCTCTATAGCCAGGTGGTGATTATTTGGGAGATTAGGATTGGTCCAATTTGAAGTGAGTTCATGATGGTATGGTTCTCCATTACTGAGCGCTATCGGATGGGTTTCAGCAAATCAGTTCAACCCTTCTTGGGTCGTGAGGCCTGTCTACCATCGGCAATCTCGTAATCCCCCTCCTCGGGATCTACAGTGCTCGAGATGACAGCCCTGAAAACTATAAATCTCTCAGAGTCTGTGCGTTGTACTGGGTCTTGGGAGCAATTTACTACTTCTTCGAAGCTTTTCTCGGTTTTAGCTTGCAGAGTGTTCTGCTTGGCGGACTCAAAGCAGTGATCTATGGATTGCAGTGGCTGGTTCTTGCCCGGCTGTGGCGCTGGATGCAAGTGCGCTATGTGGGCACCGTGAAATTCTACCTGAATATTGTGATCAAAAATAAACAGGAAGCTGTAGCCACAAAGTCCATGGAGAGAAGTCGAATAGCTGGAAAGCTGATAGGACCTGGGTTCTTTCTACTGAAAATTGCGACAAAAGAGTACTTGGGGGTGCGTTGCAGTCAGTAAATAGGTCATAACACTATGTCATACTAGTAACCCTATTGTAACCTAGTTATACGGCAAGACCCTGAGGTTTGCGCGGACTTGCAACGAGCGTCCAGGCAAGCCAAGATGACGATGATGATAAATGATGATGGTGATGATAATGATAATGACGATGATAATGATCTTGATATCTTCTTGAAACCCTATAAGAAACCCTAATGACTGTATGGTCAATTATTCCATGGGGGCGGGGGATTTTGATATCTTCTTGAAACCCGGAAACCCTGTAAGAAACCCTAATGACTGTATGGTCAATTATTCCATGGGGGCGGGGGATTTTGATATCTTCTTGAAACCCGGAAACCCTGTAAGAAACCCTAATGACTGTATGGTTAATTATTCCATGGAGCGGGGGATTTTGATATCTACTTGACACCCTATAAGAAACCCTAATGACTGTATGGTTCATTCCATATGATATGTAGAAGTAACAGGTTCTGGTTATATGATATGTGGAAGCGACATGTTCTGGTCACTTGGGCAAACCTCGGAGTCTGTTGTAGTTGTATGTGGAATATTTCCAACTACATATGGGGGTTACATGACAAATATGGGTTGTATATGGGTTATATAGCCTCCGGTTCTCAAACGTGGCAATGGAAAATGCCCCGTTCATAGATGCATTTCCTATAAAACCCTTCATTAAAAGGGATTTCCAATTGCCCGGTTTGATTACCGGAGGGTATATCATTAAGTATCCCATGAACCATTATGAAGCCATTTTTAACCAATAATGATTCCTACTCACCATGTGCTATACCCCATTTCCAGACACACCCAACCATTTGGATAAATCCCGAATTTTCATGGGGAAATACCAAAAATTACATATCCCACGAAGTATCCCATTATCTCATTAAGTGTATCATTAAGTATCCCATTAGCCGTTGTTAACCCACACATCTCACTGGGATGCAACGTCCACCAGGAAAAATTGCCAACCGCTTGGTCTCGGACGACATGTTCTCGGAGAAGGTGGCGCAGACCTTGGAGCGAAGCATTCCGCAGCGGCTTCAAACTGAAGGAGGGGCGGTCTTTTGCGACGCTGTGGGTCGTCCACAACCCCAAAATCTCTGGATAATATGGGATAGTATGGGATAATAATGGGATAATACAAACAACAACTCCAAATATGGGTTTAGATGAAAATACGGCACCTGAAATTTTGAGCCTTTTGTGATTTATAATCGTTTTCCATGATAAAATCGCCATGTGTGGGTGTTTTAAGTGTTTTACCACATTTTCAGACAAACGCCTCTGAATGTTTCAGGGACAGTTATTCACATCCTACCATAAATATACATAACCATGACGCCCCATGACCCAGGTGGGATTACAGCCAGCGCTGCGACGCAATTCCATCGCGGAAACTTCATCGTGGTACTGGTGTCCATTGAGCAGATCGACCTTAGAAAGATGCTACAGTCCAAGCTGGATGAGAAGCAGATGAAACGATTTGATCAGGTGACCAAAATCCAAGTTGATTATTCGACTTTGGAGTGTGATTAACATAGCTGTCTTATTTGTCATCCTGTTTGGGCCCATGGTTTAAGGTTGCCCCCGTTCTCAACGAACCAGCTGTTCAAATGACATACTGTATCGGCTTTGGGGCACCGTCAGGTGATGTACTACCTGGAATTTCTTCCAAGCTGGGTCAAAGCGGATTTGCAAAATATCATCTTGATGCAGGCGCCCTCCGGGTTGCACCTGGTTGCAAGGCTGCCGCATCACTGGTCATAGAAGCCCTTCAATATAACATGAGAAACATCACCACATGACCACACGACAACAATGTTTTCCCATTCACATGCCATGGCAAGAGGTCTAGAGTCTAAGGTATCACAAATTCTTCGAACATGTCCGTCATTTTCTCACCATTTCATGGCCGTTTTAATTTGCAGATGTCGAATCAATGTGAAGGTGGCTCTACTTGACTCATTTGCAATTGTTTGCATGACTGCAAAAATAAAAATGGGAGGTCAGAAATCGATTTAGGGCGGTGTTGCCCACCATGTACTCCCATGACTTCATAATTGTAATATTGTAGAGCTTCGCACACCGGCGATGCCATAAGGGCTATGTATAGTAGTGTGAGCGTTGGTGTTGTTCATGTGCTCTGCGCGTGCGTGCGAGTGCAGAGCACAGTGTGATGTTCTTGTCATATCGCAGCTTGTAATCATCTTACCACACATCTTTTTGTCACATTTTTGTGCTTGTTCTGGTTCGGGTTCTTGTTCTGGTTCTGGTTCTTCTTGTTGTTGTTGTTGTTGGTGGTGGTGGTGGTGGTGGTGTCGGTGTGGCTGTTTCTGTTTCTGTTGCTGTTGCTGCTGCTGCTGTTGTTGTTGTTGTTGCTGGTGGTGTTGGTGGTGGTGGTGTTGGTGGTGGTGGTGGTGGTGTCGGTGTGGCTGTTTCTGTTTCTGTTGCTGTTGCTGCTGCTGCTGCTGTTGTTGTTGTTGGTGGTGGTGGTGGTGGTGTCGGTGTGGCTGTTTCTGTTTCTGTTGCTGTTGCTGCTGCTGCTGCTGGTGTTGTTGTTGTTGTTGCTGTTGCTGTTGCTGCTGGTGCTGGTGCTGTTGCTGTTGCTGTTGGTGTTAGTGTTGTCGTTGTTGTTGTGGTTGTTGTTGTTGTTGCTGCTGCTGTTGCTGCTGTTTCTGTTGTTTCTGTTGTTGTTGTTGTTGTTGTTGTTGTTGTTGTTGTTGTTGTTGCAACACAGCTGATATATTTTCGCATTTTTTGTGGACCCAAAACATCGTCAAATAGGCTAAGTTTTCGCATATTCTTGAGACCTTCGGAGCAAAAAACAGTGTAAATACCCGGAATGTCGACCAACGTGCCATGGTGGAGCAAGAGAAAAGGCAAGGGTAAAGGCAAGGAGAAATCCTCCGAGCCAGCTCCTGCGCCGGCAGCTGCAAAATCTTCAACCGAAGCGCCGCCGCCCAAAGCGCCAGAGGTGCCGAAAGCTACCACACCGAAGGCGCCTGCAACGCCGAAGGTGGCTGCACCTAAGCCAGATTCGAAGCAGAAAGAATCTGAACGGAAGAGAAAGCTGGCAGAGGCTTCTCAAGTGGCGAATGGCAGTGACGAATACTCAGCTGCATTCAGACCACCGCCAGGGAAATTCGTGATCGTGACTGACACGAGCATGGCAGCTCAAGCGATCTGTGATCGTTTGGAAGGTGGTTTGAAGTGTCAACGGAGCGAAAAAGTAGAAGTGATCCCCCTCATCAGTGGTGTCGCGGACATTTGCACGTACCACGCGGAACGAGCTCTTGCAATGTTTGACAGCGAAGTTGTTCGCGGCATTGGGAATCCTCAAGTCCAAACACAGGACTCAGGATTCGTGGCGAAATATAGAACCCGGAGGCCACAACTCGGGTACTCCTCGCCAAACGTGGGGTGGCTCACGAAATCCCTGGGGTCAATGACGCTCCCTAACATGTCGACTCATTATGGGAGCAGCTCCAACACATCTTCGAGTCCGTCTTGCGCGAGGCGGGTTTGGTTGATTGTCGCCCTACAGCTGAGTTCCGTGCTAAAGGTTGTGCTCCGTGCTTGCGTGAGCGGTTGCCTCATCACCAAAGGCCGTATCTGTGTCATGCCTCGAACGAGTTGCGTGTGTTGTTGCGGTTGTACGGTCGCATG
>Ga0126342_10010766_pt1 | contig 16378 bp, 24 predicted proteins | sample Cyp1metagenome_FD_92528 | JGI IMG/M metagenome (GOLD analysis project Ga0126342, IMG submission 92528) | Coral microbial communities from Lord Howe Island, Old Settlement Bay, Australia - Cyphastrea 1 metagenome | ecosystem: Host-associated > Invertebrates > Cnidaria > Coral ... | reverse complement strand
ATTATTATATTATTATATTATATTATATATATTATTATATTATATTATATTATATTATCTTTTATTATATAATTTTATAATATATTATATTATTTTATATTATATTATATTCTATTCTATTATATTATAGTATAGTATAGTATAGTATATTATAGTATATTATAGTATATTATGGAATATTATGGTATATTTTGATATTTTATAATATATCTTGTTATGTTATGTTATATTATATTTCATTTTGTTGTATTATATTACTTTATATTATATTATGTTATATTAATACAGTATTACATTCTATTGTATTACACACAGGTATACATCAGTCATCAAGTGCTGTCACAAATCATAAAGCGGCGTACCGTAGTTGGGAAGTGGTTTCTCTTTTGTTGGGGGAAGGATAAACACCCTAGCATCGAGAGTTGCCACAATCATCAACGCGTTGCATCCCGGAATTTTGTTTCTGAGGTTGCCATCTTTCATCCTGTTGGTTCCTGAGCAGCAGTTGAATGATGCTGAATTGGCTTCGGGTGCCAGTTTGACAGATATATAAGTTGTTGATGCTGTTTGCGGGATTTCAATTTGTTTTTTTTTCTGGAAAGGACTTGAAATAGCATCCAAAACATTCAACGATTACAGCAGGAGGACGACGGCTATTAATGAGACGGATGCAGATTCAGCTCTCCAACCTCCCAACAAACATGGTTTTCTGCGCCTTGAAATGCGAACTGGAGAAACGACAATGAAACAAATAAAAACGAACCCACATGTTGATCATGTTGGAGCACAAGTCACCTGAGGTTGGTGGAAACAATTTTGATGTGGGCTTCGCGGAAGGCTTGCAGGGCCTTGCGAATCTCCTCAGTGCCATGCCTGCGGGCTACATTGCAGCTGGGATGCGCATTCCTTCAGCTACAGATGTACGGATAGCTGCAAATGTGGACCCCGGGTGAAGTATACCATCCATTTTTGAACCAATGCACTGAATTCCCACCCTTCTTCAGCAGATGGCGTAAATCGGACCTGTCTTGGGGGAGTATGGCGGCTGGACAAGACGAACCATGCCTTTTTTGGATGGCAATCGCACCAAACCCGGAATCGATCCTTCGAGGCAGACAAATGGTCACGAAGAGCTTGTATCAGGACTGGACGTGCGCAGCGGTTGGGTTTGTAGCTGAGTTCCAGTGCAGTTTTAAAGCCAGAAAGAATAGAGGAATCATGAATTTCTAAGTCTTTTCAGTCTTTTCATGCATTTTTCCATCATCCTCCATGCTTTGGTCTTGAATCAGGAATCTTAAAATATCATGTGTTTCTAATCAGTAGTTACACACCATATTCATCCATATTCAATATGATTTCAATATTATTCAATTCAACGTCTTATTGTTAAACAAATACAAACCATTTTCGAAGCGACGTTTGACTTCGCAGGATGGGCACATGTCTCACGTTCCTCTCAGCTGGCTGTTTGCTGCTGGCAGTGATCATTGCCAAGCCAAAGGCTGGGATGCAGCTGATGTGGTTGCGGCTGATCTAACGACATTGGGGGAATATCTGAGACAATGATGAACAAGGCATAATAGCGATAGAATGATTGAATGATAACAACATTGGGGAATATTCCAAAAACATGACTATTAGTTGGGTACTATGCATTGAGAAATATATAGATATATATATATTGCTCCTAATATTGCAATGGTCATTTTAAGAATATTTTTCAGACGTCACCGACCGAGATGAGGACTGATTGGGCTGATCCAAAAGAAGATAAAGAAGATGGGTCCCCCCTTTTTCCAGAAGCTATGGTTGGTTTTGTTTGAATTATTGGTCCACAGACCCATTTTCCATGACAGCAAATATAGGCTAGCGATTGCACCCAGAAGAACACTTGAGTATACTGAGTCTTGACACTGAATACTGTAGCTCTACAAGGGACCAAAGTCATCCTCATTTTCAGAAAACCAAGATTTATGTTGGCCGATTGATTTCAGTTGCCGTCGCATGGAAATGTCGGAACATGTTCCCGTCTACCCGGAGTCTACCGAGATCTACCCAGACTTGCAGAAGTTCCAGAGTTTGAATGATCGGTTCCAATGGTCCTAATGCCTTTTGTTCGATTGCTTCGATCACAGGATTTTGTGCCCTTTGTTCTCCTCTGTTTGGCCCTGGCATTGCCCCGTGGCTGCATGTGGCTGCAAGCTGCGCTAGTGGGTGTACTTCTGTTGTATCTGTGGTCTCTGGATGTGTCTCGTTCTGTGTATTTTGCCCTGTGCAAAGCTCACGGTCTGCCGAGTGCTGACAACTGCATCTCTCAGCCTTTCACGTCTTTCAACACAATCTCAAAATATCTCAAATATCTCAATTTGAGATCTCACTTGGGGAAGCCATGGGAAACCCATGTGGCATATGATGTGACTTGATGTGACATGCAAACTTTGTGCACCTGATCGTCTCAGGCAGGGCATCTGCGACGGCATCATCAATGGTCCATTGATCGCCTTGATGGATGACTCATGCCCTGCAGGACGCCGCAGTGATGTGGAGTCCATGAATGCCTCGGTGGGAGGCGAGGCCGAGCTTGATGGAACTCAGAACAAAACACACCACTAAGCGAGTGGAACTAAGGCTCGCTAAGGGATACTAAGAGCACCAAGGGAACTAAGGGCTTACAAGCAGCAGTAGCTTGAGAGTCTCGATTCAGTCTCGATTGCTTTCTCTCTTTGACATTCTTGACGGGCGGTTCCACTTGAGCATCCTTGTTCTTGCCTTGAGGGTTGTGCATCTCCCTCAGGATATATATTGCTTCTTTCAACAAACAGAAAAGTATGCTTTCGGCAACCAAGAGCAGCCACCGAGGAATCGTTTGTCAAAGGCAGACTGTGAGAAATATAATCTACAATTTATTAAAGATCGAACAACCCGTTGCTCAAGTGGGTCAAAGTTTCATTGAAACCCCTTTACTTTGAAGTTCTGAACTGCTCCAGGATTTTGTAATTCTCAGGATGATCAACGTAGAGACATGCGCAAAATTGCGTTTCAAGCGTTGCGGTTGCTATCCAGGTGTTGCTGCTTCAGTGGGGCCCCTCTTGGGGCTCATCGTTTTTGCCACGACTGGCAACACCTGGACGACTTTCTCGATGAAAATAGTAACTTTGGCGAATGGAACATGAGCTCGACATAGGTCGAACTCAATCTGGTTGGTAGTTGCAAAATGTTGCAAATATGTTCCATATTGTTCCATCCATACCTGCAATGACGATCCCGATTGAGACATAGTTATTTTGGGGATTGCTTGAAACCACGACTCAGCTATGGTGGGTGCGGTAGGTGGATAGCCATCGGGGACCGCCACATTGCACAGGTTATTTGCGTGGGCATTTTTCTGACGCTTGGCTTGACTTTTGCTACCAAATGATGATAATGATACACCACCCCTGCGTCCAGATTAGTTAGAAACAGTTTGATGATGTTGGATGGGGATGAGTGAAAAATGGCGTGGTACAACTACACCGTACAGATCGTACAGAGATTTGCTATGTTTGGCAATCTCAAAATAGAAACACGACACTCGCCTCGACATTGACTGCAAAGGTCCTTGCTGGCGATTATTCCATGCCTGCTGATGCACGACAAATATGCCTTGGCGGAATCCAGTGAGGCTGCCTTTCGGCTGCAGTGCCAGCTTGGCATCGTGGAAGGTGGACGATCCCTGCATAGGATTTTGAGGGTTTGCAAGTGCTGAGATTTCTTAGTACTCACTGGATGATCGTTCTGACTATATATGATCTATATCTTTCTATGTCTTTCTTGCAGCTCTGACTGGTTGACTGCTGTGAAGATGCTGGTCACCAAGCACCCAAGCACCCAAGCATCCACGCAATCACGGCTTAGGTCCATTTGCAGAAGAACTTGCTGGAATCCCAAAGGTGGCGAAGTGCCACTTGGCAAGATCAGGAAGCTTCAAATGACTGTGAGAGGTGCTCGATCCAACTTGTTCAGTAAGACTGCTGGAATTCTGGGTGCAAAATGTACTATCCATTACTATCCATTACTATCCATTACTATCCGAATATTGCAGGAAATTGCAAGCACAATGTGGATGTCTACCCCCTTTTTTCAACTCGCTTTCGGAATACAGCCCGCCTTTGAGGAGCAATCCACCTGCTTTGGATTGGTGACAGTTCAACGCGTTTGTATAGTGCCCTGTCATAGAACTGGATGATGGGAAATTTTACAGGAAAGCCCTATATTTGATGGTAAAAACCATGGTTTCCTGTAGATTTTCCCAACAAAACCAATCCAATGACCCTGTCATTTTGGAACACGACTTTGACGTGGCTTCGACTTGGACCCACTCCTTTTGACAAGATAGACTGATGTTGTGAGGACGCCAGGGTGTAGAATTTGGTCGGGTTTGAATTTTGGGAGATTCAAGTCACTTAAGTCTAAAACTCGAACAATGAACAAGGAACCTCCGTTTGATTTTGAGATTTTTGAGCCATGATTTCCATGCCATGGTGAAGTCAGAGGGAAAGGCGGCCATGTTATGTGAATAGAAGATAATAGAAGTAGACCAACTGGTGACCAACTATCCCAATCAGTGGAGGGAAGATATATTTTTTTTCTTTGGATGAGATGCCTTGCCTGACTCCGTCTCCAACTTTACAAGCTACCTGCAGCTACCTGTTGTTTTTGGCGGAGACTGATGACATGCCGCAATGTGGGCCAGTGCCAGTTTGGTACGTGTCTTATATGGCCTCCTGGGAAGTCCGAAAAGATCCGACTCGACACATACTCGACACCTTGCGAATCTTCCGTGATTTGCTGAACAGGTGATGTTCATCAACCAATTGATTCTGACGATTGGTGCTGGCATGACAGTCACTGAGTAGCAATTTGCGAAAGGCCTTGGAAGCTCTCTCGCGCCTTATTATTATTATAGTGATCATCACGATCATCACCATCATCATGATCATCGTCACCGTCGTCATTGTCGTCCCCCTCCTCATCATTATTTTGATTTAGTGGCATTCATTTGATTTGAAACTGCTAAGGTGAAATTTTTCCCGGTGTTCTTCAAAGAAGAAACCCATTTGAAGCCGGTTCTACTGCAGGCGGGCATTGCTAGCACTCTTAAGCCTCGGATAACATTGGCCATCAAAAGTGTTTGAGATTCGGTCCGGATTGGTTGCTGCAGGCGGTCTTTGGCTCCTTGAATCTCTTTGCCGGGCTTGGAAACCTTTTGGCAAACCGTCTCTCAAAAAAGTTCGGCAGACTACAGGTGGAGTCGGAGTCGAGTTTTGGATGCCTGGGATGTCTCGGGTGATACGGTTTGACATGTTCGAACATTGTGCAACCGTGGTTGGTACTGGTGTTTGAAGCTGTTTCGGTGGCTTGGCTCAGTGTTCCACTAGGACAAGATGGACAGGTCCATAGGTCATTTCCTTCGGTTGGCCATGACATGCTGAAGACTGGCCAGTGAAGGTCATCATTTGTGGCTACATCGTTGGCATCACTTGCACAATGCTGATGGGCACTGTACGTTCCTACTACACCGTCCCAGTGTCTGGATGCATTCGACTGCAGAGTCTAAAGAGTCACGTTGACATATACGTTGACATACTTGAACTCGGAACAGAATGAAGCGTTCCTTCGGTATATGTGGGTATGTACATGTATGTACTCTCCAAATTATCCAGTTTAAAAACCGTTTCAAAATGGAGGATGGATCATGATGGATCCAGAGAAATTATCCACACCAGGCTGCTTCAACCATCCCACCGAGGCTGTGATGCTGCCAATCTTCTTGACGCGCTGCATATGTATGTTGCCTGGCAATGCCTGGCAGACCTTGCCGTCCAAATTGTCGAATGGGTGGATCCGTATGTGATTAGTGATTAGCGTGGATCAAACTTAAGGCTTGAGACATCTTGAGACGCAAAAATGGGCATAGATGAGCATCCCAGAACGGTCTATGAATATCGTGCACTTGGGGACCAGAATGACATCCTCTTTTCACCTGAAGTGGACAAAGACGCAACTCAACTGTACATCCCGGTGCAAAGCACCAATTACTATGGTACTCGTATCTCCATGTATCTCCCGTCTCTTAAGAGTCAAAGCATTGCATTTCAGATCCACCTGAGGAATGTCTGGAAACATGTTTTCCAACTATTGTTCAGTGGCTCTGGAGGTCCAAAAAGGGTCTCTATCTATCATTATCTATCCCTATCTGTATGATCTGTATGAATATGTGATGTATATATATAATTATATATATATATATATGTATTATATATATATATGATAAATGGTGAATGTCCTGTGGGGTTTCAGGTGGAGCTGCACTCCATTGCTGGGCTCCATCATTGCAGATTACACGCCCAAGGCATGGGATGGCGGTGATCTGTCACCGGGAATACCGGGACATCTCTTGTCGCGGCGTCGCCAGATGTCGCCAGGCAACACGCGGACGTTGGAAAGCCTTGAGTTCCGTAGCAGTGGTCGGATGGTCGGGCAGTGCTGCAGTGGGTGGTTGGCTGATCGAAACTTGGCGAGCATCTAAAGGGGGTAAGGTTTGGGACGGCCTCCATTCCCATGTGAACAGTAGACACAGCGGCAAGACAAAGAGCAGAACCAGATTCAGGCTGATTAGCCCAGCAGGAAGGCTTCAGCTGGCTTCTTTTTCTATTTCAACCCACCTTTGTACGGCTCGGAGATAGCTCTTGTCGTAGACCATTTGTGCAGGACAGTTTCTCGGACAACACGCAACACGTTGCAATATGTTGGTTGATGTTTTGGTATCCTTGACCCTTGGCACTCATTTCACACAGCAACGTGACTCGCAATCACGACTGTGGTTCCACAGACATCTCTGACCTGGTCCTAACTACACCCATTGCACCAAGGACCACACTGGCTTTGGCGTGACTTTTATCATCACCGCGTGTCCTTTCTTGTGTTTGGCCTGCCAATGCATGATCGCATGATCATCCAGAATATAATTGTAGAGGACCCACCTGCGCTTTGGTCATCTTGGATCTCAGGTGCTTCCAAACCTGCTCCATACCAATCATGTGTACCTTGGTAGAGGATGAAGAGGATACGAATGCTGCAAGCCTCAGGTCCTGGCGATACATTTCTTAGCTGTCGATTGTTGACATCCAATATGCCAATCAAACACGGCTTGCTGTAGCAACCTCAATCTCCGTTCAATGACCAATCCAGAGAAATCGCATCTGGATACTCTTGAAGGCTCATAGGCAATGAAAGGTCATCAAACCAGCCCTGGCCTCTGCAAGCTGAGGTATCCTTTTACCCCTTGTGGCCAAAGAGTCAGAACTGCTTGCAGCACAAAGCGCTGAGAGCCTGACAGCCACAGAGATCTCGATGCAAGCTGAGACATCATAAGAAACATGAGCTCGGTGGTTTGGGAGGATTTGGCAGATTTGGGATGCATGATGCCTCAATTGATATGATTTGATAGGGGACACACAGAGAAATTGTGATTTCTGATGGCTGACACTGACCTCAACGAAGCCGGTTTGGGCTCCATGCAACCTTCACTGCATCCTCCAAGGTCAGCCGTAGATTCGGAGTTCAGGTGCTCAGATCTCGTCGCTCTGTTGCGGATCATTGCGCAAATACTTCTGTGTGTTCAACGAATCAAAGCCATATGCAATACAAATACCAAGAGGGGCGCGCCACAAATGTTGGAAACAAAATCAACAAATGTTGACAGTTTTCTTTGGCAGGCCTCCCCGGGTGAGTGCGTCGGCACGATCGGATCTTCACCCGGCGAGGTGTGCACCGGTAGTGATCTTGTTGTCGACCTCATTTTCGCTAGTCCTCAAGAACCTGAGATTGGGACAAGTCCAAAGACAACTTAAAGACAACGGTACTCGTAGTTTGAGACTTGAAACTCAGGATTTGTTGTAGATCTTTGGAATTCACATTTGGAGATTGCCGAATGCATGCACTTTGCATTGTAGATTGAACTGAATCAATGCATGAAGCAAGAGAGATTGAGATTAGTAAAGAAGTGATGCGACCCCTGAAGCACATGCAAGCTGCTATGTCAGTTGACAATCTCCGAAGTGGCCCAAGAGACTTCTTGTGACTGGCAATATTCACAGACCTGCCATGCCATATATGCCATGCCAAACCAGTTTCAAGCGGGTTCCGCAATTCAGGTCACGTTGAGTTTGCCACGCCGTGCTCCGCCTGCATCATCACTTGGAGAGGTCCAGTCTGGAGCTTGGTGTGGCACGTGGTACCCGCTGTGCATATGTTTGTCATTTTGCGATTTTTGCCTCTTGAATGTGGAACCAATTGGATTGGTTTCCAGCAGTGTATCACAGAATCATAGAATCATAGTGTATCAATGTGTATCCATTTTCCACCACGAAGAGACCAATTTTATCCGTTCCCAAACAGCACGGGGCTGCGCTTCCATGCGCTCCCCGAACTCTCACCGAATTCTGGGATTGGACCAAGGTCGAACAGAGAAGCACCAGGCACATGAAAATAGCATTTGTGGCATTTGTGCGGTTTGCGCAGAGATTATATTCGTTGGTTTGACCAACAGCAACGAAGTCGTCACTTCTGCAGAACTTGGACGAATTCAGAAAAACAACGCAGAAATCTAGGCCGCATGGCAAGTCGTGCCCGTATCTGGACAGGCGAATTGAGTGGTTCAGAAGGCGTGGCGAGTGAATGCTGGTGATTCTTTGTAGATTTTGTAGGTGTGAGTGTACATCTATGCTCCGACAATCTCCGATTAACACAAAAGGCTGCTGAGATTTGATGACATTTAACACAAGGGCTCTTTACTTTTGTCGACGAAGTGTAGTCACTTGACAGCAGTTGGCGCTCTGTACAAATGTACAGCATGCTTGGCAAAGACAACACAATACAACACACCATTGGTATCACCTTCGCTGTCAGGACCGATGACCTTGTATAAAATAGATTAAATAATATTAAAGATACATAAAGATACATAAAGATACCAAGTCTATACACTTGGCAGATTCGGTGAGAACCGTCGTTGCCATGAACAGTTAGCTGGAGTCACCAGCATTTAGAGTCATGACATGAGATCACCAACTCCAAGCAGAGCCAGTGAGCCGAAGATGTAGGATGATGTAGGATATGTGTGCAATATGGATGTGTATTAATTATAATATAACAACATATTATAACATAATATAACTATACTAACTATACAGAAAAATATACAGAACTTAGCTGGCCATCATTGGAACCCACTCCACCCTTCTGTCAGGTGAAGTTCGCGAATTTGGACCGCCTGCCTCCTCTGGGGAGGTCAGCCACGGAGAACTGGAGGCGGGAAAGGCTGGGGACTGAGTGGGACTGGGGCTGTGAAGCGAACTTCCAATTGTTCACCCGATAGCCGAACAAATATGAACAAATATGAACACATGTCAAATGAGTCAAGATGAAAAAATGCAGTATCCAGATGTATCCAGCATTTTTTAAATTTGATTCAGCACTTCTGAAAATGTCATCATCGCCACGTCACCACTGGTTTTAGAGCTTGGATGTCGTGCCACTAGATTGCCCTTGTGAGACACAAAGAAGCGGTACCCCACAAAGAAAACCCAAAATTGTTTTGGCAACACATACTTCTGAGACAACATATACGGACCTGCCACACACGCACACTGCATGTATGTTGATATATACGTATATAATAACATGTATCATGCACTCATTCATACTGTAGGTCCACCTGAACCATAGTGACAGGAGGCATGAAGCACATCCCCCTTTGATACAAAAGGGTGCAGTGTCACGCTGCAAGGCCAAAGAGGACAGTGATGCCTGCAGTTCTGGGGAGGTGAATAGTGATGGGATATGGAGGGTCAGGTGGAGATGGTCAACAGAGGAGGAGGTCCCAAATATGATGCCAAAATGATGCCGAAATGATGAAATGACGATTTGTTTGATGAGAAGTGAACAGCACTATACATTATAGATCATTATAGATCATTATAGCATCCCAACCGCTAATCCAGATGAATTTATGGATATGGATCTGTTTTCTTTCCACACTGGCGCAGATCTCTTCCTTCACCTGAGGCATGAGGGCGGCTGGTGGAGTTTGATATGCGGAGAAGTCTCAGTATTTATGTATGATTAGTGGACCAATATACTTACCAATTACCAACATCAATACAACTCAAATCAACTCAATATCTTCATTTTACTTCATCTTGCCATCACAGCACAAAGTAATGAGTAAAGCCGAGAGATGTTGGGCCATCCGCGGCAAATCATCAGATGTTTTTTTTTTTTAAATTATGTCGTCTCTTTATTCTGTTTATTTATGGTTCTTCTGTTGCTGCAATCCACGACCGGGCTTCCTGGCCACCAGGCTGACACCATGGTGCCTTCCCCGAAGCTGTTTGAAGTTTCAGCGACGCCGCGACGCTCGGCAGAAGTCGACCATCGCAGATGCCATGTGGTGCTGCTCGCCCACCATTGACTCCGAGATCGCGAATGTGCTGCCGCACCTGGGACTTTGTAGAGACTGAAAAGGTTGCAGCAAGATGCAGCGACTTTTAAGATGTTTCTTCATGTTTCTTCTGGTTGGTTTTGCGCCATTCAAATCCTTTAAAATTACAGAGCACCGAGTGAAAATTGCAGCATGTCATTTGAGTCATGTTGCTTGGCATTTGTAGTACTTGGCGGCCATGCCTGCAGACAGAATTCGTGGGATTACTGTGGCCATTAGAGTGATTTTGCTCTCAAGCCTAGGATGTGCCCAAACTTAGAATATACTGACCTCGCCTGAGAAATGGTGTTTGGGGCCAGCCTGGAATTCGTCGGTTGCTCGCTCTGCCAAGGTACGCAGAACGACCTATGACGGACGAACAGGTGGAATGCGACAGCACTTGGTGTTGGTGTGACGATTTGGGTTGTTTGGTTCATCTTGAGTTGATAGCCACAATGCAACTTATACAAAAATATACAAACATACTAGATCTTACTTTATTGCCTGTTGAACATGCTTGACATTTTCATGCGCTTGAAACCATTTTGGAACGTATTTGGCTCAAGATGCTCAAGACTTTTTTGCTTAATCGGTGCGTTTGTCACACCGTCAATTCAGAATGAGGTCATTCCTGTTCCTGATCTCCTCGGCGATTGCGCAGAATCTCACTTTGACTCCGTTTGCGGAAGTGGGCTGCGCTTCAACGCGAGTTGGAGATGCCAATTGGCTGTGGGAGACAGGTGCTGGAACCTTTCCGTCCTGTGACATGCCAGTTCGAGGTGACATCGGGAGCATGTGCATCGACTCCAACGGCCAGCCTGACTACACCTCTCTCTATGTTGATTTAGCGTCGGCTCCGAACAGAATTGGATGTTTTGCGTGGCTTGCAAGCAGCTGCGTCATGGATTTCCGGCGCGTGCTGCGGATCGAGTTTGACTTTGACGTGAAGAGTTGCGGATCTATTTGGGCTGCACCTCTTTGGATATCGCCTCAGCCCTGGGACTCGCCCGGACCTACTTCTGGAGAGGTTGACCTTGTTGAAGCTTGTCCAGTTGGCTCGCTCTACACCAACTTTGCCACTGGTGGCCATGAGATGCCGATTGGCAACCCAAGCGACCTAGGTGGTCCGAAGCACATGATCATGATGATAGATAGCTCTGCCAGTCTTGTCGCTGGAGGAACGCTTAGGACCCAAATTTGTGACTTCGGAAGAACCAATTGTCGTGATTCAGCCTTCTACGAGGACTTCATGAGCAGGGTTTCCCCAACCAAAGGCCGGGGCCAAAGTTTTCCTTACACATTCCTTTCAGACATTTGGAACGGCCATGGTGGTGACGGGGGGTGGACAGGCTGCAAAGCATTTAACAACCCGAATTCGCAGTGTCAGTACGTCATTCACAACATCAAGATCTACACTGTGGATGGGAGACCTATGTTTAGCGGCAAATGCGGAGCTTTGAATGGTGACGCGGTAGAGGTAGTACAGATCGTTTAAGACAAGCGCCGATGCACGCTGAGATCTACAGGGCACTTGGCCTTGGAGAAAAAAGGTGGTCGAACGGTCTCACGACATCCAGCCATCACCGGGCCTCACCTCCTCAACTCACATCTGCCATGAAACCGTCAGGCCACTGCAAGCACTACCAGCACGGCCAGCACCGCATCAATGTGCTTTGGCTGGACTGCGAAATTCTCGATCGATGCAGTTACACATGGTATGGACCACAAAGATGTACGACATTACTGTATATTCTAGTGCAAGTTTTCAAGCGCCCATGAATGTCATTGCCACGATCATTGGAGAGTTGCTTCCTTCTTTTATCAAGGCATCAAAGAATCGCCAAGCAATACAATTCATTGTTTGGCGTCGAGCGTTCCACTTTTTTCGTTGGCCATCCAACGCACACTCCCCCCCAACATGGCTCTTGAAGCATCCTGTACCGCTATAAGTCAGACACAGATGGACAACAGCAACTTTGGCAGCAAAGCCGAATTCATCAAATGTAGGGATGCGGTTGACTCCAGGCAAGCAATTTTCAAGTGCAGTAACAGTCGGAATCTCTCATGCAACAATTCAATTTCGGTCAACACGGACACCTACTGTAGGTGGAAAACAGTGACGGATAGTCTTAGGATGTCTTAGATGTTCTCAGACAGTGGCTTTCACCTAAAACGGTTTTGGTCCCAAGCACCCAAGCAGCAGCTTCGCGGAACAGAAACACTAGCAGTACCCAGCAATGCCCAGCATCAGTTTCAAGACTCACATTTGACATCATTTAGCACCATTTAGCAAACTTTCATTTTGGCATATTTTGGCCAATTCCATCTAATTCGCATAGCGAATTCCTGCCCCAGATCCCATAGAGATCACCATGGTCCCAGGTCCTTGTCGCTCCGCCCAGGTCGCTGAAGGAGTCGCTCCAAAGCTTCCGCGCCAGGGCCTTGGCGATGGATCCCTCGTTGAAGGAAGCGCTGCCGGAGGTCCGAAAGTGGCACTGGAAGGCGGGGACTGCAGTGTGAGGGCCGAACTGTGACCGGAACTCACAACTCTGACCTGATGCTTGTAACTTATGGTTGTTTGCGGATATGTAATTCCATGTAATTCCTTAGTTTGAGACAGTCGCAGGTGGTTTACAACAGTCAGAAACACTGGCAATTACCACAACTTTCTGTTTCTCATTGTTTCTCTAGATTCTGGATTCTTTGAAATTCTTTATGGATCTCTACAGTCTCTACAGTCTCTAAAGCTTGGGGCAATTTTTGACACGTCCGTGAAATCCCATGAAAATTCTCCGGAATCCCATGCAATGACAAGACCGCCGTGAGGGCAGCCAAGTGGCCTTGACAGCCTGTGATTTTGTCGAAGGCCATGGCTGCCATGGCTTGCCTGGGGAACTGGCTTGGAATGAGGATCTCAATATATCTCAAAATGGATTAACCTGGATTACCAGGAAGTATATATGAGTACACTAATGATTTGTATTCATGAGTGAAAATGAGTATGCTCAGATAGCTTATAGTCAGACTTTTGCGAAAGTTCCGAGAAACTTACACGAAGTAGCGGGCAAATGTGAAAGGGATAATCTCAAGTCTTAGAAGCTCTTGCTCAGGTGTACCTACCATTTGGGAAAATCATGAAACTTCCCTAACGCAGAGGCCCCAGAATCATTTTTGTAAATAGTTTTCTTGGTTTTGCTACCCGGAATCATTTTGTAAAGAGCACACCGTCGGTGCACCAGGTTTTCTTCGCGGTTTGGAGGCACACCTCCCAGACGTGCAAGTCGCAACACAGCCACTTGGAGCACTGGGATAGTCCCATGATGTCCCATGAATACTTGCTCTGAGCTTGAAGTCTTGGGTCAAACAGGAAACCTCTTATCTTCTTTTGTCAGGTTTGCCACGCTTCAGCGCGAATCGATAGAGTGTACTGTAAATTATGGAAGTCAAGCAAGTGTTCTGAGGAAATACATTGTGGTCAGAGTCTGACCTCTGAACAACTTATTGGCATGAAATGACACGTTTCAGAATAATCTGTGGCTGCTGTTTGTTTTTTCTGTTTCTCATGTTTTTATCTCTACAGGATCCTGAACCCTGAATGATGTTCTGGAGATGGGCGGCTCACCTGGCCAAACAAAGACATACAAAGACAAACCGGATGTCTTCCAGATTCCACCATGGCTTATGTTGGGTTTAGGGTTTTACATTATTTTACCAGATAGTTATATATATAACACAATGATTCAATGATACATACTTACATCATGATATCATCATGATACATGGGACGGATATGCACGGATCAAGATAGGGTTTGCCAACCTGGGATGATTGATGACCCGAGGATCATAGAGAATCAGCCTTCGTCCGTGACTTTGCAGGTGGCCCTGGTGGGGTGATATTAATGGAAGATACAATGGAAAATACAATGGATATCAATGGATACCATAATGGGATATAATTGGAATACATATTAAATCATATTAATGTGTATATATATAATATCATATTATATATAACAAAAAATCAACAGCACAGCACGTGGTGTTTATGCAATGAAATGGTTGCAGATGTCTTGATGCTTGACTGAAAGATTCTTGCAGCACATTGCTGGACCATGCGACAACTTGCGACAAATGGGACTTGCGGCAAGGTGCAACTTCTAAATTCCGTGCAAGCAACCATTGCCACTCGAAGCTAGGCTGCAAGAGGTGATTTAAACTGATTTTGACATACTTTGACCTTTTGCCTGACAGTCCAATCTTTCGTTTGCGTTGGCAACACTGCATTTTGGACTGTGGAAACTTCAGAATCTCTCCAGGGGTCACAATCACAAAGCAGCCAACTTGCAGTTCAATTTTCCTGGCAGTTGATGGAAGGGTTGCTGTCAGGTTCTCGAATCGTCTATGACGTCCTTCTGAAGGATGAGGTGTGCGTGCTCGAATTTTCAACTCTTTGTTGTTCATACAAGAGGTGGGTGTGTTGGATGCTACAGAATGATTAATTGCGATATATGATTGAAAGACCATAGCCCATTGCTATCAATCACCTTATCTGCCGTATGGAACTTAGCACAAAAACCAGCAGTCTCTTGGCAGTGCCGGCATTGCACGGTCAATTTCTCCTCCGACAGCTTCCAAGAGTAGTTGTTCAAGTTCTTGAAGCACATAGCAATAGCACTCCACCGGTGCCCAGAAACATTGATGGAATCATCAAAAATCAGACCAGACACCTTTGTTGCAATACTTAGATCTCAATCCAGTGATTTTGCCGGAAAGGCCTCCTTCACCTTGTCGCATCAAAAGGGTGACAGCGATCAGCAAGAAGTTTGCTTGGAAATCAATGGCTGCCTGGTTTGGTTGAGACGAACGGGCAGGCGGCAGGTGCTTGTAGGCATGCACTGACCAAGAAATTCGTATAGAAGCCAAATTTTAGCTCACATCCATGATGTTACTGGCGATCTGAATGACACGGAACAAGCCAGCTAAATCTGCATCGGTGGGTACTTGTTACTTCCACCCAACAGTCACTTTCTCACGTTTTCACTTGTCACTTTCTCGTGGAATGGTAGCAGAGCAGGTTTGGAATTTTGGCCACTGGAAGATTCTGTCCAGTTGCGAAAGACATTGCGAGAACTGCTGGGTGATGACTTCACCAGGATGGCCTGATGGGTCCATGCCGTGGATTTGGAGTTCTCCAGTTGCGTTTTCTGCCTGTGTTATTCAAATATCTCAAACATCCTCCAGTGTTATCCAGTGTTATCCAGTGTTCACAATGGAAAATGCCCCCATGGTGTAGAGGATTTACCGGTCAAAGATTGTGACTTCGGAGGGGTTTCTTGATTTCCAGAGGGTAGGTAATCTCGTGGCTGTCTACATGCAACAAGTCGATGAGAAATGGCATCCTGCTGCGATGTGCCAGGACATCCGTGTACCAATGGTGGGAGGAACACAAAGAGGAGGTGCCGAAAGGATTTTTGAGGAGGACCTTTGATCCGTTGGGCGTTCACGGTGTTTTTATATTTTTATTTTATGTGAATCAACATGGTGTGTAGTTCGAGCGTCAATGCTGCCCTTTCTGACCTTTAATTGTAGAGATTCATGCCTATTTCCGTTTTTAATGCTTGGTCGTTCCATGGTCATTCAGTCATTTCGTTAATTGTCAGTCCATCGTGATCCCGTTTCATGTATTAGCACGTATGTATGAAATACATGATATTTATACATAGACAATATATATATATACCTGGATCTTCCGCAGGCTTTATTTTCTGCCTCTTGCTGTTTGGGCTGTTTTTTCTGCCCGAGCCTGGGAAATACGCCTTGAGTCTAGATTTCCGCCTTTTGGTGACATTGCCAT
>Ga0126342_10010765_pt1 | contig 16380 bp, 19 predicted proteins | sample Cyp1metagenome_FD_92528 | JGI IMG/M metagenome (GOLD analysis project Ga0126342, IMG submission 92528) | Coral microbial communities from Lord Howe Island, Old Settlement Bay, Australia - Cyphastrea 1 metagenome | ecosystem: Host-associated > Invertebrates > Cnidaria > Coral ... | reverse complement strand
CGATGATGCCACCGGGGCTTTCACGGTCCCTTGCCTTGTAGTTGCGGAACGGGTTGCTGTCCGCACTTCGCGGTTTCAACCTCGAACAGCCCAAACATGCACCATCAACTGGGATCTGCAAACCCTCAGATATGGATTGATATGTATGTATATATATATATATGTATATATATATGTATATATATATATGTATATATATATGTATGTATATATATATATATGTATATATATATGTGCATATACAATCCGATCTTAATCTTAGGATATCATATCATCAACTTACTTGTGTTGATGTTCAAGTTAAAATACAAGCCTCAAATATCAGGTAAGTATACTCCCTAGTTCTGGCTAAACACACAATGTGTGCCCGTTGGATAGCCCTGCTCTTGCGCATAGTCAACTGGTATCTCGCCATCTGTCTTGGCAAGCCCAACATGATTCGAACTATTTGGTGATATCTGATGTGTCGGATTCAGATGTATCATGATGTATCCAGGCAGCAACATGTCAACAACATTTTCACCATGTATTTTTTTTTCACCCATATCTTGGTGGATTCCATTCGTTTCACCATTCGTTTCACCATTCGTTTCACCATTCGTTTCACCATTCCCATCCCGATGAGTTGAGCTCCAAACTGATCCTTCACCTGCCCACTGAGTCCACTAAATAAAGCTGAAATCTGACACAAACTGACCCTGAAATCACCCTGAAATCATGCAATATTGATAATCATTGTTTGGTGTGTATTGATAGTGAACATGCCTGTACAGAATTGTATAATATATATATATATAACATATATATATGTACATATAGTATATAGTTATATATACATGAAATACGTACAACTGATAGAAAGTACGCATGCTATTCATTTCTGTCACATTGACTTTGGATTCTCTGATTCCCAGCGCGCTTGCGGCACTCCAGTTTCCCCTAAGGCCTACTGCTTGGTGGTTGACCTACCCTTTAAATTTTAGGACTGCTTGGTGGTTAATGGTTAGTGATGGTTGATGATGGTTAGTGGTAAATCATCTATATAGATCTATATATAGATCTATATAGCTGGTTGGTGGTTTCAACCTACCCCTCTTTTCAAAATGATGGACTGAGTAACAGTTGGGATGATGACATTCCCAATATGATGATGGAGAAAAAAAACATGTTCCAAAGCACCAAGCAGCCTACAATATAATGTATTTTCAGCATCCAAATGGTTTGGGCCTTTTGGCCGAGTGCCCTTTACACCGAAACTCAATCCAGTGGAGTCTTGCACCAAGTTTCACCACGCGGCCGCCTTGCCTCTGTTTTCGGCAGCACCTGGCAGGTCGACCAAATCATCCACCGAACTCAAAGAGAACTGGGTTGTATCATGTTGTCTCAAAAATCATTTGCTGATTAATATGATTTAATGACTATGAATTAATGAACCAAATATAGCGACATGATGTCATTTCATGCAACTTTTCCATACTTTTCCAACATTCTAGACGACTCAACACTTCAACATCTGGGCTCTTGATTAGCATCTAAGCCATAAAAATAGGGCCTAATTGTTGGCCGTTGGGATCTTGGGACGTTTAAGACATCTGCTACAGAAACGGCCCGTCATTGTTGCTTCACCCGCTGTTGGATGTTGCTAACAACCATGACCCTCTTTGAGGATACTCCAAACATCGAAAAAAAACCACAGTGTTTGAGCCACAGAAATCATTCTTCTACCCATCCAGATCATCCAGTAATCAATGTTAATTGATTCCAATGGCTAATATGGCTAATATGGAGTAACCATCGATGAAATCATAGAATCATCTTACTCCAACCGCTGGTTGAATCTCCATGGGCTGATTAAATCACCACGGAAACCCTGAAAGTCCCGGGTTCATCCCCACTTTCTGGTTTCCTGAATGGGGGAGTATCACCTTCCACAATCAATAGGGGATTCGTCCATTTACATGGAACGGGACTCTTCACGGGATGCAATTTTTAGCGATTTCTAGTGGGCAGCTGATTTTAGACAGTAAAAGCCATCAACTAGGCATCGACTAACTGGCTTTAAAACACTAAAAAAAGGGATAATTTCATGGCCTCTCCTGAGCCAACCATATCAACCATCAACCTAACTGTCCCCGCTTCCACTGAGCATTCACACTGGCTTCAGTCGCTCAGCCCGTAGGAGGCGATAGTTCCTGACGGAGAAGCAGCTGTCAGGATGTCCCCAGATGTGAAAAATGCCCTTGAATTTCACCAAAAATTACATCTGGAAGATCAACAATTCCTATTCTGGAAGATGTTCCTGTAAAATGGATCAAACTGGGTTGAAGATGATGTCCCACTGAATGTGGGCGATTCTTTAGTTTCTATGTTAAATTTAATATAGGGGGTGTATATTATGGATTATATAATGGTGGGAACCATCTCAACTTTGGAACTTTGACGTAGCAACTGAAGACAGGGCCCAGCTTGCCGACATCTCAAGATGGGGGGAGTCATACATGAATCATCAACCCCAAATGCTGTCAACCCAATGATGGGTTCATGGTGACTGTTTTAAGGGGAACCTCCGAAAAAAACGAAAGGGATTACAAAACATGACTGGTGAATGACATTAACAAATTGATGATTCTCATCCGGCCCTGAACCTGTTGGGTTTCACCACAAGGAGGGGGACGTTGGGTCCACTGATGATTACAACAAGCGTTTAGCTGGCCAAATCGCAGCATCTGAAAAAAATCTGTCCAGCGATGACAAAAACTGCTATTTTTCAAAATGAGTTGAAAAAATGAGTTGAACTGCTATTCCGATGGATTCCCTATTAAATAGATTGCTGATCATCCCGAAGGCTCCGAAAATCATCCCGGAAATCAACGGTAGATCCCTTGCCTGGCTACAGGCAGACGCTGCCAACTGTCCTGACACGGCCGTGGAGGGGATCTTGCCACCAAAAAAATGGCAAACATTGGGAAGGATAAGGCTTTCTGGATTTGGGAAGTTTGGTGATTTTCTAGATAGATTGTTGTTGGTTTTTTTCGAGTTCTTATCACATGTTTGGATTTAGGGAATAATTTTTGAGTGATTTCTGATCATTTCTTCGATCAACATGTCCGAGAAAATTGTCCCAGGCGTTGACACACCGAGACTATCGAACTGTCGGTGCCAAAGTCATGGTGGACATGGCAAACCCATCGGCTACAACCGGCTACAATTGTTTAGACCCGCAAGTTTTCAATAGTTTTCATATATCTTCAGATTATCTTCATATCTTGTCTTGAAAACGGAAACAAACAATTTTTCGTGCATCTCCCTGACCGGCCACATCCCAAAGCACTGACCCATCTGCCTGGCCTGCTCAATGTGGGAGGCTTTCAGTTGAGCCCAGGTACAAAAGTGAAGGGATTGGAAGTAATCATTTGCCTGCAGCGAGTGTGTTGTCTTTTGGTTGATGTTCCTCGTGAATATTGGGAACCTATGGAACATTGATCTGCAAAAAACGGTCATCAGCTATGGGTTTTGGCAACTGCTCATTTCGGGTCGTATAGATTTGCTCTGCATAGGCTTGGTACATCAAAAAATGCAGACCCTCAAAGAGACTTTGAGGAGATTTCCCCCCTATGTCCCAATGTCCACCAGGTTACCATTGTCCACCATCTTTGTTGGTTGCTGATTTACAACAGACTTCTCAGGTGAATCTCAGGTCACTTCCCAGCGGCCCAGCACTGGTCACCTTCGTCTTCAAGGTGTTTCTTATTGGTGCAGACCTGCTGAAAGTGTGCAAGCGTCTAGGGGGACCCCAAGAAATTCTGGGCTTCAAATCGGGCCCCCAAAAATTCAGCCACAGATCAGCAACATGTGTACTTCAGTAACTTCAGTGGTTTGTTTGGTGTTGATTTCCAGTACTTGGACGAATTCACCGACACCGACCTTTGGCAAGGACCCATCATGGTTGATCTCCCCATGTTGCACAGATCAAAAAAGGCTTCTTTTCTTGGCCAAATTGCTAGAGAATCCAACCATTCATACCCTAGGGTTTTTACGTTTGCATAGATGTGAAAAACCGCTGGTTTTCCTAAATGATCTGTCAATTCTATTTTTTCCACATCTTGTTGGATGTTTGCAGGAGGCCCCTCATCCTTCCCAAATCCGCGGCTCAGATGCGGACCATTGGCGCCGCAACTCACCTCAAGCAGTTGAGTAGCTGAGCGATGTTTTAGATTTATGCATTGTCGCCATATTTATAGACATCACTCATGGTGCATGGTATGTAGGTGATAAGGTGATAGACATCATGAATATTTCAGATATGCACTGTATAACAATGTACTTCTGAATATCATATGCAGAAAAAAATCACCATATCACCACATCACCATATATCACAATGCAGCTATATTATTATGGTGATTACTGTACTGTAATATCATATGGTGATATGCATACACACTATATCACCATATCTCACCATTTCAATGAAATAGTTTTGATGAAAGCTGGGCATCGCTGGGCATCTGGCTCTTGGTCACGCTCTGGTAGTCTGCCTGGCGCAAAAAAAAACAGTTTCCCCCCAAAGGTGGAAACTAAAGATTTACCATCTGGTTATTTAATATAGCCATGGAAAGATCCACCATTTTTAATAGGTAAACCATCTATTTCTATGGGCCATCTATACCATGGCTATGTTAGTCATAACCAGAGGGTACCTACAATGGATTGGAGCCCTGAAAGTGGTGACTCCACCAACAAGTTTCAAGGGATTTGATGGAACCTATGTGGACAACAAGGTCATCTCAGGATGCGAATCCAAACATCACTGACTTACTTATAATATGTTTAGCCATGTGAAAATGGATTGATGACCATGGCACCAATATGAGTACAGTAATTTAAGCAAGTCTTGAGCAATGGCACATATGGAAACGTCGTATTCCACGGAAACAATTGCAAATCCATGTCTATCGATTTGACGAAGAGTGTGTTTAACAAACATGATTCAAGAATTCATAAAGATCATAATACCCAACCACTGTCCGGATGGAGGTTTAACGGCAAGGACGGGAGACATTGGTGCAGAGTCTAGACCTCTGAGCCTCTTCTTTTTCATTTGTCAAATGACTCAGCGGTAGTCCTCCTCGGTGCTTCCCTTTTCCACTTGTGTCTATGTCCTTCAACAGCTTGGTAGCCTAGTTCCCAAACATCAACATAGTAGACCTAGTAGACCTGTCGGATCAGGGATGACCTTGGTGACCCTTGGTGTTCCACCCCTCCCCATCCCCATCCTGACTCAGATTTTTCAGCATCACGGAACTCGGTCCCCGGGATCGATGTCACAAGATTTGTCCCACAAGGAACAACCATCTTGCGGATCTGGGGCACTTTGCAGGTTGAGCACCATATAACTGGAGAGCCCCAAACATATGGCGATCATCACAGCGGCCATGACATGTACAGACCAGTAGTGGATCTTCTTACCTGAACGGTGCCAAGTCTTTTTCCCAAGGAAAACATGCACAAACGATTGCCTGGAGATTGTTTACATGGCTTACATGATGGATTTCTTGATGCACTCTTAATGGGTGATGTCATGGTTAATTAATTGTTTCTAGCCATCTATAGATGGGCAGTGTATACCCACATTTGTTGCTGCCCCAAACACCTTACAGTACATGGGATCCTTCATCAAGGCCCAGGTGCTGTGAAACATATATTCCACCGTGTCTTCGCGCGCCTCTTGCCCGGTCTTCAACAGCTGCCAATGTCTTCGAATTGCCAGGCATCCAACACAAGCGGGAAATGCGAAATGGCAGACGTTCAGAGGGATACCCATGAACAGAAGAACCATCCTGGCGAAATCACATGAATTTCACCAGCGAACTCTCTGGTCATTCCTATGATGTCATCATTTTTACGATTGGAGCGATGGACAAAGAGAAATTGGTTACATCACTAAAACTGAAACACACACACACATATATATACACGGTACGTGTATATGTGTATATATATGTTCTAAAACTATACAGTATTATAGAGAATTCCTAAAATAATGAACAACTTCCCAGGCACCGATGGCTACTTTGGCCATTCAGCAGTAAGGTCAGTAGGCACATCGTCACCAAACAGATCTTGGTCGCAACCTTCAGAACCATCTGACGACGCACAGCCCAGGGCAGGTGGAGCTGAACCCCTAGGACTTCATCCAGTTGCAAGAGAGATTCGACTTCTCCTCAGTAAAAATCTGGGGATGGGTCAAAACCCTGGTACCTAGTGAACCCCAAAATAGCTGGTAAATGGATGTTCATCCCACTAAAAATGTTTCTATAGGTATTGACCCATAGCCATCTTACTGGTGCGTTTTACGTAGGGAATGGATGGGTTGCTGGGGGTTGCTGGGATTATTTTTACTAGTGATTATAGATCATTCCCTCATTCCCTACTAAGCACCAGTAAAAATTGGGGATGTCACTTGACCACGAAATAACGTTGAACCACAGTTGAACCGCATTTTTATGGTTTTTTTTACCTGTTCAAAAGCTGGGAAATCATTAAAAGGCTGATGTTGGCCGTGTCTAGGCTCTGTATAGAGGCCAGAAAGTCAGGGGAAAGGTGGTCAGTGTCTTGATGATGAACAACAAACTGATGATGCGCGCACAGGATTGGTACCCAAAACTCATGGACATCATCATCTGCAGAGGCGTCATGATCTGAATGGAGTTGGCCCAGCCGAAGTATCCCACCATGGCCACGGCCAAGTAGAAAAACATGATGCGCGTGGTGGCTTTCGTCACAACCTTGCGGGCATTTTGGGGCTCAAGCATATCGGCCAGGACGTACGGCAAGATTGCAATGCCACCAAAAGCTAAGGCCATATCAAAGAGACCATCGATGATGTTACTGCCCACCATATCCTTGGTGCTTGAGACACCACCCAAAAAGATAAAATCCCCGAATGAAAGATAGGTAGGTAAAATGATGATTTTGTTGTTCTATCTTTTCTTAGGGTTACTAAGGTTTTCAAAAAATATGTATACAATATGTGTATGTATATAATATATATATATATATATTATAAATATTATATATATACATATTATAAATATATTATATATATATATGTATGTATATTTCGTGACTTCGGCCCCCATCATCGCACATTTTCGGGATGGGAAATCAACGAAAATTCATATCTTCGCCCAGAGTCATAATCAATAGGATTGGGACCTAAAAGCTGAAACGTGCCATGAATGAAGGCGCAGCACATTTCCACCGCACCAATAGCCAGCATGGCATAGACCGCATAGGACGCCTTGGTTTGCAAATCTTTCGCGCTGGACTTCAGGGACAGCGGCACAATGGTTACTGCCAACATCATGACGGCAAAGAGCTTCCAGCCAAACGGGGCGGTATTTCCTAGTCGGCCGAGTTTAATGAGTCGGCAAAAAAAACAGTCAAATTACAGCTCACCCCCAATTTTTGGACAGGAACAGAAGTCATGGAAAAGTCATTCAATGACCACTCGGTCATTGCGAGCCGAGCCAGGTCTCGAAACTTGTGCACATCCGCATATTCTGCCACATCAAAAGCCACCACTGTCAGGATGTTGCCTTGGATTTGATTCTGGCCCCCTCCAAAAGAAACACAAAGTATATTAAATATACAGTACATATAATACATTGTATATATAATATAACATATTTTATATGTAATGTATCTATTCATATGAATTTAGATGCCCTATATAGATTCCCCAATTCCGGTGGCTAAAAACCGGCATTTGCTGCCAAGCCAGGTTGCTGATGACATTCGATAGCTGGATGGCAGAGGCACCAAACCAACTCGCCACAGAGAGCACCGCCACCACCCAGTAGGCGCGACGTGTCAGAAAGAGCTTGGCTAGAAAGGTGGCGTTAGGCACATCTTGACGAATCAGCTGAGGCACCTCCACCAATCTGAGACAAATGAAGATGTGCATCAAGGACAAGCACAACCTTAGAGTTGAACGACTTTTTGGGATCCAAAGGGCCCCAAGAAATGTCAGATCAACTCTTCAGCTCTCCGTTTCAATATCAACCCTCAATGCTACCCTCGTTAGTTAAAATAGCTATGGAAAACGGTCCATGGAAATAGATGAGTTACCTATTGTAAAATGATGGTTCTCGCTATGTTAAATTACCAGATGGTAAATCGCTGGGTAAATCCCGAAAGAAACACCAGCAAAGTCCAGGCGGCAACGCTCCGAAGCCGATCAGCCAGCCACATCTGGAAATGGCCCGCGAAAGTCGAAAGGTTCCTGGACCCAGGACCACAGCCATATAGGCGTTCATGCACGCCTGGTTGGAGGCCTTCCAGGGATCCAAGCCTCCAAAAAAAACAACGGTGATTTTTAGGTGGCAAATGCTTGGTGAACTGATTTTCTAGTCGAGGAATCTACTGGACATGATATATTTGATCCGAGATTTACAGGCAATGAATCTAACATCTATAGACATGACATAGGTGATCCAAAAAAAAATCTGTACACAATGCATCGAACGTCTAGACTAGACATCACCCTATATATAATATTACATATTATATATATATATATACACATCAATAATTCAATAGAGTCTTACTAAACATATATAAACATCCACCCGCCTTGGCATATGGCGTCAAGATATCCACCTGAGCTTGTTCCGTGTTGCCCGCCGCGTGCGCCGACACCCCGAGACTCAACAGGATGGACTTCCGCGCGCTGCGGCAGAAGTTGAAGGTCTGGGTCTCGCTGAGCGCCTCGTTGCTAAGGGCGTAGCTGATTTCAAAGGCCTTGCGATCCAACTGGAAGGTCTCTCCTCACGATGGGACAATTTTGTCAGAATGTTATGGTACAGTTAGATATATAATGATATACAAGGAGTGTTGGAGTATTAGAATGTTATGGAAAATATAGTGAGTTGGGTAAGGAGTGTTCGTTCGGTGAAATGGTTTACCCCCAAAAAACCTGGGCATACTGCACTGGCCTCACAAAATGGGAAAAACAGTTGGTCACTTAAGTCGTTCGAAAAAACTCATATGACTGATTGATACTGATTGCATATAATTGGTTGAGACCAAAAAAACATATAATATAGAACACGTATGCAGAACACTTACTAACCTGGTAGAACTGATCTGGATGGGAAGATCACATGAATTTTGCACAGTAAAAAACGTAACGTGAACTAATTGATGCTGCAAGTGAAGTGAAGTGGATGGGAAGATCTGTTACATGATGAAAGTGTACACCGTGTACACCTGTATACCCGTCAACATCGAGAAAGCGACTGGAAGGTTATGAACAAAGATACTACAAATGATCTGCAAAGTGTGAATATCTGTGAAAAAAAAACTCCGGTTTGAGCAATCACGGCCATGGAAAGTCGACCATTAATCATGTTCAATCCCTACATCTCTATACATCTCTGATCTATTGTTCATCAAATAGATATGGTAGAAATCTGCGGAACCATAGGACTAGGCCCTCCTTTCCGGTCGGTGCAAAAGTGCCGTCTCCTGCATCAACCAGCCCTGAGCTGAACGACGTCATCTCCACGTCTTCTGCCGCCTCCTCCATAGACGTGGCCCGCATCAAGGGGGCCTTGGCCTGTGCCGACGCCACGGCTTGCGCAAAGGTTGGCATGGCACCAGATGGACACCTTGGGGAGGGGGGAAACGCAGATGTTTTTGAAGTTGATGTGGTTTGATTTTCCTGATCTGGATTCGAATTTCGTGGAATTTCATTTTTTTTGTTTTTCTTTGAAGTTTCTTGATGTGTGTTGCAAATTTATGGATGATTTCCTAGTGGTGGATGTTTGTTGAGACAGACCTATTGTTTGGTCCACTGTAGTGATGTCATATTGTATTTGTTGCTGGCTACATCATGCTATGCCCCCATTCCAGGCAGCTTTCATCGATGCTACCTGTGCCAAATGCTGCAGCTTCAGAATCTTGGTGGATTTCATCGCTAACGACACCTCGCAGCAAAGGCCCAGAACTGTTTTCGCCGCGCCAAAAAGAACGGCGTCACGACGCGTGAGGACATGAACTTTGATGCCCAGAAAAACGTCCCGATTTCATCTTCGTGAGGGACGTGGAATCTTAGAACGGCTCAGGGCCGCTGAAACGATGTTGCTGCCTCAGGTGCTGGTGGGAGGTACCCCAGGCATGACACCCCAAGATCAACCACTGGTGACCGCGTACCACAGGAGACACCAAGCGAAATGTTGGCCTAGAGTAGCCCTGGATCATGGATACATGATATTACAAAGACTACTGACTACTGATTGCAACAAAAACAGATCAGGAAAACTCGAAAAAAAAAAAACATCCTGAAATTCCCCAATTTCCTGGCATGTTTCTTCCAACCCCAATGGTTTTTCAGGCTGGCGCCATTCACCAGCAATTTTTCACAGCTCAGCAGGGGGCGACCAAGTTGCAGTGAAGCAACTGCTGGGCATCTGATTCTCAGCGATTAGATCCTGGCCAAATCTCCAGGATCCCAGATGTCGATGTCGTGGATCAAAATTGCATAAAATTGCTACAAAATTAAATTGTCTCTGATAGGGTGGAGATCTTTGCACAATCTAATGGTTGATCTTTGCACAATCTAATGGTTGATCTTTGCACAACCTGTTTTTTCCACTTTTTTTGGGGGCTAAAGATGGTCAAAACCATGAACAAAACCTGTGAAATCTGACGATGAAATCCCTTGGTTTAATTGTTAAACCACCATTTTTGAAGATGACACTCCCATCAATTGGCTGCTGAAAAAATCCTTCTCTGCCCCATCAAGGAAAATTGTCCGTGTCCTGCCCAGCATGCCTCGGTTGTCAAACATGGCGCCATGGGAACCCGGGAACCCCATCAGAAAATATGGGGGGCACAACCCATGGAACATCAGGGACCCCCCTTGAGAACTGGGATTTGTGGATGCGAATAACCCTCCCAAAATGCTATTTATAGGATGATGGATGTTGTAGGTATTGATCGATGGCCATATGGGAACCTCTTGGCTATCTTGTTTAAGGGGAGCCTCTAAAAATTGCCACGGTAGCGAGCCACGGGTCACACCAGCCTTGTCGTTGGCGCCGAGTGACCATATTTGTTCTGGGAAACCACTCCAGAGTTTTGAAAGGTCAACCGAAGCTTTAAATGGTGAAGCAACAAATTAGATAAGACCGTAGATGGTTGCGGTAGCAAGTTGAAGAGAAACAATTTTAGCAAGACATGGAGAAAGCATGGAGAAAGCATTTGGGAAACTCTGAGTCTCCGTGTAGTCAAGATATTTTGGAACTGCACGATTATGATGCACGCTTTATACAGTATGCTACTCTGAGAGGGCAATTCGAAATCATCTAATTGCACTTGCAGGTGAATATCCATCGGTCCATCGAGGTTCCATTTCGGAGTACATACCAGAGGGTAACCATAAAAAATAAAACATTTCACGCTGAAACCAATAGGATTCAATGACCCATTTACAGTACCCAATTCGACCATTTCTGGGAGATCCCATGGCCGAGTGACGCGTTGAAGGTGCGAAGGGCACGGGTGAGTTCCTACAGCCCCAAGTGCCCCTGGTTTTTGTCCCCTGGATGCCTTTGGTAGGGATTCATCCATCGCTCGCTGCTTGGCTCTCCCACTTTTTTTCAATCAACGGAAAGTAGGAAGAATTCTTCAGGTAAAATTAGTGGGAAGACCATCAACAAATCAACTATTTCTTCCATTTCCGTGTGTGATTTTTCGCCGAGGGTACTTCAGCTTCAACTCCAAACACCTAACTTTCAAATTGACCCCCAAAAAAGACAAACGGGACAACTCACTAGCCCCCCAAAAAATAGAAAATTACAATCCTACTGAACGTGATGAATTACAGTTCTATCTTTTTTGGGGGCTCCTATAACATCCTTTTTTCCCCTGAAAGAAATGTGTGTCACCCAGATTTCAGGTGCCCAAAATCTGAACCCGTTTGGGTCCCCTCCTGCATGGACGCCAACTGCCGGTCACAGCGGCTTGTGAGCTCCGCCTGCGCCGCAGCTCACAGGCTAAAAATGATGGATTGATCATGATGTTTTGCCACAACATGGGATGCCCCAAATAGTACATAATCCTGATATAGTGGATATAAATCCTTGGTATTCTAAATTCTAATTGTCCATCTTGGCATCTTGGTATCTAAATTTTAGGTCAAAATGGTGGATAAATAATCCTTTGCTAAATTTAGCTAATGACATGATGGTTCTTATCACAAAGTATCTCCATAAATATATAATCCTTGCCCCCTAGTCTTGAATACGTCCCACATGGGACCTAGACAAATAGATCCAATATGATCCAGGGGTTCTAGGGGGTATTCGATGCTTGGATCAAGGGATTAGACCAGTCAACCAATTCCAAACAGAACATCTCGATTGATCAGTTCTTGATGTCACTAGTCAAATGAGTTTCAACGATAAAAACAGCGACATCGATGCGCTTTGAAAGGTCCCTGGCCAGGGTCCCTGGCCAAAAACGGCAGCATTTGGCCATTTTTTCTATCTGATTTCGTAGGGAAAGCGCTGCTGAAAATGGCTGATAGATGGCAGCTGGGAAACCCATGGCGACCAGCTATCACAGCCCTGGTATCCCCGCCTGCTTCCGCCTTAAGTCTGCCATCTCTCGTTTCAACTCCTCGTTCTCTGCTCTCAAGGAGTCGTTGTCTTGGCACGCACAGGGACTACCAACCAGGTCCCTCCGAATTGGTGTCCAATGCCTCCGAATTTCCGAGTGGATGAGATGCTACCCTACGACAGAAATATGGAAAATAACCCTTTTATAATTTTACAGGTGAATTATATACCTATGAAAAAGGGTGACTTTCCATAGCTTGCCCGACAGTTGACCTACCCACACAATGCTGTCCCGGTTTCGAGTCTCAAGGGTTTGGAGCCTCCTCGCCTTCAAGGAAGGCAACATCAAGTGGTGACATCACCAGCCCTCAAAATCCCTCAAATATGTTTTCTCCAAACAGGCAGTGTTACTTTTCTTGAAGCATTGAAGTGGTGACATCACCAGGTAATGCAAAACAAGTTTCTATGGGCCAGTTCGCCCCAGAAGTACCTTTTTTGTTTACATCAAAATACAGTAAAATAGCTGGGAATCACGCATGTTCGTCCGCCACACATATAGTATGATGGGGTTAAAGAACCCATATATATATATTATATTTATATATATATATATATTATTTATATATATATATATATATTATATTTATATATATATATATATATATATATTATATTTATATATATATATTATATTTATATATATATATATTATATCCATAAAATGCCACTCCCGAAGTCTTTCCTATGGATGCACCCAGGTTGACCCATGTTTTCTTGATGTTTCATCCAATCTTCAGCTGAAATCTCCAGTTTTAGCAGCTGGTTTTCCCATTCCCCCGTCTTCCGGACCTGGGACTCCTGGTAGCGAGTTAGCCAGGAAGAAATCTTTGCCAACCATCATGAACTATGGAAAGATCCACCATTTTCAATGGCTAAATCCACTATTTCAATGGGAAAAAATAGCTATGTTAGTCATTGCCAGAGGAAAATTGGGATGTTGATATACCAACAAATGCTGGCTGGTGGTGCAATAACCATCTATTAAACATAGATGGTTAATCATGTGGTTGATATGAACCATCATTAAACATCATTAAACTAATCTGGTTGGTGGTGCAATAACAAACGATCTTGAAAAGTATGAGTTCGTCAATGGGAAGGATGACATCACATACATGGAAAATAAAAAATGTTTGAAACCACCAACCAGTAATACTAATAACGTCATTCACATCATTCACTTTAATATACAGAAACAAACACAGTATATAAGCTAGTATATAGTGGGATTATTGACATTAACTATCCTTCATATGTTTGGGGAGCATGAACCAATGTTACTGGCTAACAAGAATAATGGCTAATAATACTGGTTAATTGTTACAATGGCTGATTATAGTAAGAATGACATGGCGATCGCCTAGGCATTGAACAGTATCCATCCTATAGCCATCCCATAACCATTCCATATGGCTTTTCATTGGGAATCAATGGAGATGATGGCTGATGGACTCGTGACAAAAAGGGCGATGAACTCCAGTGGAATCCAAAGTTCCGGTGCTGGGTAGCACACCGAGAAAAATATCTGGAGGAAAAATTCTTCTGATCAAAGATGGCATGGGAAAATGTTCCAAATGTTCACTCTAATTGGTGTTTTTCCCAAAACCTGAAGGCTTGGGCGTGGCTTTTTCGTTCCCAAAGGGGGCCATGGGAAAATGCTGGATGCGTGGGATGCCGTGGGATGCGTTGCGTTGCTTTTTGACTGTTCATAGCTTGAAAGTAAAAGGATTATATATATATATATACACACGTATCTTTTACCGCCCTGGCAGGTGTGGTCTCAACAGTTTCAAGGGAAATTGCTTCCTGGACCCTTCACAAAAGTGGCAGTGTGCCTTGCGCAGATTGGATGGGGTTTGGATACCCCGCCCTTTATCTATGACCATGAGCAAAACACCTGGAACCTCTTGACGGTAGATGACAAGACTTTGGATTTGCTCTTAAGCGACGCTTGGTGCCAGTACATTGCAGCCTCTACGAACCACAAAACCATGCGTGATTTGGATGGAATGGATTACTACCTCACCACATTCCATTCCAAAAAGCTTGGCTCGCTGGAGAGGGCGCTTCTTTCTGCGCTACAATCTGGGGCGTTTATCAGTGCTAGTGAACATGCTAGATATGATGCCTCGAAGCAATCTTTATGCAATCTGTGCCAATGTGAGGATGACCGTGCTCACTGGCTTTGCTGTCCGCGGTTCAAACACCTTCGCGAGGCGATCGTGGGCTGGCACCCTGACAACATTGAGCTTCCTTCTTGCGTGGTGCATCATTTGATGATTCCCAGATTGCCTGCCGTAGTCTCATGGAGAAAGACTTTGCAGCAGATCCAGGACTCTTCTAAGGTTTTTTTGTTTTACCCCAAAGCAAAGGATAAACACCACTTGTTTATGGATGGGGCATGCACTCAACCTGCACATCAGTGCCGCCTGGCGTCATGGGGCATTGTGAGCGCTACTACGGGCGATGTGGTGGCACTTGGACACCTTCCTGGAGTGACCCAGACCATCGACCGTGCGGAGCTGACAGCGTTGGTCTCCACCATGCTCTGGACCACTGGGGCGGACCTATGCGCTTGGAGTGACTCCCTGTCAAACATCAACATTGCGGAGTACATTCAAAACGATGGTGTGATTCCTTCCCATGTGGAGAACTATGACCTTTGGCTGCAGTTTCATGAAGCGCTCCAACTACGAGAAGGTTGCAGCACTGAGTTTCGCTGGATTCCATCACATGTCAATGACAGTCAAGCGGGCGACCCGTTTGAGTCTTGGGTGTTTAAGTGGAACAACATAGTTGACGAGCTTGTTTCCAAGTGGAACATCAACAGGCCTCTAGGTTTTCTGGAACAGCATGCGGCGCTTGACCGGACTCTGAACTGGTGGATAGAGCGTAGCAAACAGAGCAAAAGCTCAGAGCTGGCATGTGCGGAACAGCCCTGATCTCTTCTTTGCATTGATGTGGACTCAAGTGATGAAGGTACCATGGATGAGGGGCTTCTTGAGGATCTTCTCCCTTCGAACTGGAATGTGAGATGCAGACAATCCACCGGTAAGACACCAGGAAAATTCGTAGAATCACTTTTACAGTGGCTGTGTGCTGCTGAGCAGGCAGGGAACTGTCCAATTCGCGTCAGTGATTTGGAAATTGTTTTTGTGTTGTTGGGTGATCCTTCTTTCATGTTTCCTTTTCAGATGGATGGTTCAACTGCCTGGACGTTACAAAGATTGGATGCTCTTTTTCAGACACCAACCTTAGGTATGTTGCTCAGGCCGACTCAAGATGCTCTGCAGAAAAACTTTCACTTCTTTTTCCAGAGGGGACATGCGACTTGGCCAGGCCAAGTCGACCTGAACATCATTACTCTCCGTTGCTGCACTGTCATGCTGTGCACAGCGGATGACCCAACCGTCACAAGCTATATATATATATATGTGGAGAGGACCTTTTGGGTTTATTTCGTTCCTAGCCCCAACAGTTATAATATCGCCTCCTAGATCAAATAGATATATAGGTGCAATTCTGAAAAATAAATCTCTTTGGTTGCGAAATAACTTCTCGATGATGAATAAATCTGCTTGGTGGGAAGGAGCGGGTGGGGCTGCTAACTTCTGAAGCTTCTCATCTTCTCACAGCCCGCGGAAACACAGCGCTTCCCAGGCAAATTGTTTAGACAGCGCCTGTGCACACACTG
>Ga0126342_10010764_pt1 | contig 16380 bp, 15 predicted proteins | sample Cyp1metagenome_FD_92528 | JGI IMG/M metagenome (GOLD analysis project Ga0126342, IMG submission 92528) | Coral microbial communities from Lord Howe Island, Old Settlement Bay, Australia - Cyphastrea 1 metagenome | ecosystem: Host-associated > Invertebrates > Cnidaria > Coral ... | reverse complement strand
TGTCCACTTCCGCCTTGCCAACTCTTCGCCAATCTCTTCGCCACTCGAGAATCTATCAGATACATATCATGATCCCAGCTATAGATTCCCAAAAATTATTATAGGAAGGTTGACCCCCCCCTTTAAAAAAAATAGGGGGGGTAATTACTATTAGGCAGCCAACATTACTGAATATACTGTAATGGGATGCAACTAACAACATGTGTTTTTTTTCATGATGTGATGTAGCTATTATGAGACGAAAAAAGGGGAGTGGGGATCAATGGATCTATTCATTTGATCAAACTTCTTTGCGCTAGCCCATAAAATTGCAGGCTTCATGCGGGTGGAGAAATGATGATCAGCAACTTTTGGGGTACCCTATTTTCAGAAAAACCCAGATGGACAGCAAGAAATAAATACTATCTAATGTTGCAGGAATCCAGCAAGGAGCCCTCAGTTATAGACTAGCTAATGCACATCCAAGTGTAGATATACTACCTTTTGCCGAAATTTAAGGCTAGGCATGTGTTCAAAAAAATGCCATAGAACAACGCACATAGAAATAAATCCAAAGTACCAAAGAGGTTGAGGTAACGACCATACTGACTAGAAGCCCTCCAAACATGATCCAATCATCCAATACAATGTGGGGCCCCACAGTTATAAGTTGGTTTATAAACCCCATTAACTATAGTTATTAAAAAAAATATATATATATATACATAGGTATCATAAACCAAAGTTATTGAAGTTATAAACCAACTTAGCTATCGTTTGGGGGCCCCACATTGTAAGTATTGACCGATTCCCATGGGAAAATGTAAGGGCCATCCCATGGTTTACAATAATTTTCCCAGTTTTGAAAAATAAAAAGTGGTGCCCCAGTTTAAGTTAGCTAAGCTGGAGTAGTTCAGAAAATATGTCACTTGGGTTTGTGATCATCAAATAACCAACAATGTCCTTTTGGTGAACATAGGTAGAGGGGCCGGGAGCTGGTTAATCCCATCTATCATCAAACATTTACCTGTTGTTTTTCAGGGGGTTCTAAACAAACCCTTCTATCAACCAATCGATGGGAATTTGGGACATCTATGTCCTCAATCTTCGCCATCATCCATCTAGGGTGAAATGGGCCAGCAGTTCGCTTTACATGGTGGTTTCAATTACTCCAAAAATGACTGGGAACGCTGGGAACGTCCCTTTCAACACCTTGGGTTTGTGATCATCAAAAAACTCGAGTGAGATCGATAGCATAAATAAACTAACATAGCCAGGTGGCATCACCTTGTAGCAATCATTAGTGATTTGGTTTATACCCTCTGGTAAACTAACATCTATGGAAAATCACCATTGTTAATGGGTAAATCAACTATAAATGGCCATTTCCAATAGCTATGTTAAATTACCAGAGGGTAATTCAATCTACAGGAACTAGTTCGATATTTCATCACCACAACACCCAACAATTAGCCTAATCTTGAACAAATGTAGTTACAAGTAGTACCCTGTATCAAAGTGTCCAATTTGTAAAACGTGGTATCAATCATATATCAAATATCAAATATATATTCTCAAATGGTCCAAAGGGATAAATATAAACTTGCTATCAAATTGTCACGTCGTATACCCTCTTGCAAACATACAAAAAACTATTGAACATTGTGATTTATAGTGAGTTTCCGTTTTCCCATTTAAAAAATGGTTATTTTCAATAGCTATGTAAACGTTTGAGTATCCACCAATTTTGTCTCACAAACCTCTAGGGTTCGTTGCTGAACACCCACCATGGATGGTCAATTCACATGATCCTAAGGATTTCATGGGAAAACATGATGAAAAATGATGGTTTCACATGGTTTCACCGTCTATAAAATGGGCCATTCCTGGTTGGTGGTAGAGCCCTACCCCTCTGAAAAATATTAATCAATTGGGATGATTATTCCCAATATATGTATAATATATATATACATGGAAAAATAAAAAATGTTCCAAACAACCAACCAGATATTTATGGAAAATTTGGAATTTAACCTCCCACAAAGGTGACCCCCAGAATTTAACCTGCGTGTTGGGAAGCTCACCTTTGCGGGCTTGGGCATTGGTTTGATGGGCAAAGCAATAGCAGGGAACCGAAGTTAAGCCTAGTTATGAGTTATGGTATCCATATTATTTGATTAGTGGTATACCTACCTCTTTGAAAAAATATTAGTCAGTTGGGATGAAAATCATGTTCCAAACCACCAACCAGTTATTGGTATATTGGAATCACCAAAGCCTGGTTATGGTACCTCCTAACCCCAGTTTTATTGGGATATCTTGGGATATTCGATCCCTCCGACGTAGATATTGAGGATCGTCCGTTTGAAGAGGAACCTCAATTTCCAACCTCCAGCTCATGGCAGGGTCTATGTTTGGAGGGATAATTTATTTAACAGTCATTTGCCCTCCGGTCATCAAACATGAACAACATGGCAATGGAAAAGCCAGGAAATAAATGGATGTTCATATATAGCTGGGAAATTCATGGAACTAAATGATGGATTTTCCAGCAAACCATGGAGCGGATTACCAAAGGAGAATTAATTCCCATGAATATCACCATTTTTGTTGGGTAATCCCTACTAATCATCAAAGAATCCCATGAATTCCCATTCAACTAAACCATAAAATGGTTGGGCTGTTTGGAAGGGTAATGCATACATATTCATTATTATATATATATATATATAAAAAAAAAAAAAACAATCCCATAAAATCCCATAAAACTTAATAATTGCAGGGCCAAACATTTGTAGCTGACACAACTCCCCATCCTCACCTCTCACACCAAGGCCGGCAAGGCACCCATAAACGGCACATTCCATCTGCGCTACCAGATGCCAGTCGACTGTTTGTGTCAGTGGCCAAGCACAACACCGAGTCCTCGTTGTAGCTATAAACCAAGAGAACACCATCAATTGAGGTCCCAATTTGTAGTGATGTGCTTATCTTTAGTACTTATAATCTAGAAGTGGGTTCATACACAGGTGATCGTGGGCTATTCATTGGCAGGTTCTTCTATGAACTCCCAGTTCAACTTCGGCAATGTGACGCCATTGTATCTGGCAGGAGTACATCATTACATCCAACCAGGCGAACCAAGCTTGTAGCATGAACCCCTTGGCTGACCCGTTCCGTGGCTCCTTGTGCCCTTTCAGTTGCGCACGCTTCAGCACCGGTGCTGCATCCGCAGCCGCGGCAGCCGCCGGTGCCGGCGCATCCGCCGCGGAGGACGCCATGGAGGGTAGCACTCGACGGCAGACCGGAGAAGTGTGTGAAGATGTCACATGTTCTCAACGATACTGGAAGAATTGGGATGATATGTATGTGTACATAATATATATATATATATGTTATTATTATTATCATCATTATTATTAATTTTAAATGTTATTATTGTTATTTTTATTATTATTGTTATTATTATGACTACTATTATGTTTATTATGTTGTTGTACATATATATAGATATGTTTAGATAATGTATTGAACAGTAAATGAACAGTATATATAGTATAATGTTTCGAACATTGTGTATGATATTGCCTAATGTTTTGAATGCTATGAACAATAAATGTTCATCTCAACAAGTGTTCTCAGAAATGTGAATGTAAAGCTGGAAAGTACAATGAATGATGATTTCCAATTCTTGCAATCATACAATTGATCAAAAGTCCACAGGGATAATATGATAAACATTCTATAAATGGCGATCCTATTGGCGCCCAATATCCGCATATATTCCAATGCCATGTCAAAGTTTCAAGTGGAGCCCCAACGTCCTTGGACAAAAAACAACTATGTTATACTATGTAGATATGCGGGGATAAAACAATTTGGATACATCTGGCCGAACAAAATCCAATATCTATATATACTCAGTATCTAGATGGTTCAGCAGCCTCAAAGCCCCGATGATCATCAGGGTTGAAATGAGGTATACTGTATCTGGCATTTGGTACCACTACGGATCCATCTCAAACCTGGGATGGCCCTACAGAAAACCACGAAATGTTTCTTTCGGTCTGTTTCAAATGAACCTTTTTTTGAGCCCATGGTTGCAGCAATTCTTAGATTATTTCAAGTGAATTGAATATGTATTATGTATATATATAATAGATATATAGAGAGAGAGTGAGAGAGTGACCAATTGATTTTAGGCCAGCGTTTTCTTGTGTAATTCACACTCTCTGGATGTTCAACGCACGAGCAGGAATACTGCCACATGATTGTTCTGAATTGAGGTATGCCCCTAGACCTGTTGGGTGGGTTTATGTCCAAGTATCTCCGCAGAGCATCTACTGCACTATATATGGCAATGAGCCAAAACATTGGCACCCGGATGGTACCCTAAGTTTTAGCTGGTATAGCTGGATGTTTATTCCCCCAGTCATAGGTTTTGACCCAACCCCATGTCCATATACCCTCTGGTAAATTAACATAGCTATGGAACATAGCCATTTATGCAAAATATACCGACCCATTCAACATTGTGATTTTCATTAGCTATGTTTAATTACCAAAGGAATGTGGGGTTGGAGCCACCCATTTAGTAGTGGCCCCGTTTTTTTCTCTACAAAATGCCGGACCTGAGTCTACAAAATGGGTTGCATGGAAACTCTCTCTACTAAATCCGGGCCCTGGATAAGCTTCTTCACTACAAAATGAGCACCGAAAAGATGTTAAAACAGGGTGCTCATTCTACTTTTTCATCAAAATGGTTTTCAAAAGCTGTTTTTTAGATGTTTTTAGCCACTATCTAGGACCCAATTTGTAGACAAAAAAATTGCTCATATGGGCCTTGAGCAGTCTAACAAATCCAAAACCGATTTGCGTGATCAATTTCAAGAAACACATTTTGTAGTAAACCCGAAATGCACCAAAAACCCAGATTGAAGGGGGTAAAACCACAGAAGGGTTCGCTGCATTTTTTCCGTCTCAAAACTCAAAACCATGAGGAAACAAATTAGCAAGTTACTGTATCATGTTGTTCTCTGTGTGTTTCTTTTGGAAGGAACCACATGATGGGTGTCAAGAACCCAAACAGTTTTGAACAGACTGAAGTCTTAAGTTGCATCTTTGAGAAAAAGAAAGATAACCACAACACCAACACATCTTGTAGGTGCTTGGCAGGAAACCTGTCATTTTGCAGGGGCATGATGGGGGACGTGGGAATAGAAACACCACACAAATACTATAAGTATGACTTTTGACTCAAATTTTCTTTTTATTACTTCCCTTTGGGTTTCTTCAGCTATGCACAGGAAATAGCAAAACACCAAACCATATTATAGCTGTTTCGACGGGGACCTCTCACTTCGTAGGGGCATGATGGGGAAACAGAAAAAGTATAAATGCTCGGAAGAAAATATCCTGCGCAGTCTGGAGCCAGACCTTTTGAAGCATGTGAAGCAAGAAAATAAGAACAAACACCCATTTGTAGGGGTTTCGAAAGGGACCTGTCATTTTGTAGGGGCATGACATGGAAGAGAATAGTTTCACTATACATTGTTGCGATCTTTTTTAAGGAAGGTAAAAAGACAACACACCAGTCCATGTTGTAGACGTTCTGGCAGAAGACCTGTCATTTTGTAGGAGCGTGATGGGGGGTGGCTATACAAATCAAACATGCGTGTTTAAAACATAAATTCGCCACACACAAAAGAGTGAGAAAAGAGAGAGAGAGAGAGATAGAGAAACAGAAACCATGCGAATCAGGCGATATTTTGGGTCTGTCGGTATTTCAACAATTTGAATTACACGTGGAATACTTTAGCAAAATCACTGCATGTGACATGTTTTCCAGAAACCCAATGGATTCACTACAAAATGCAGAGGTTCCAATTTTAAAGAGTCCTCCGTGGGACCCGGTAATTTCATTATAAAGTGCTTGGCCTATTCCCTTTTTGAAACTTATTTCTATCTTCATCCATGGGCCCCGATATTTTCTCTACAAACTGCCATGCTCTGCCAAAGTTAAAATGGGCCCTGGACCTTTTTACAAGGTGACCTCCCTACAAAATGACCTATCAAAAACATGTTGTAGTGGCCTTAAGGCCACCCATTCCGTATGGGAAATTCGAACAGGGATCCAAAGGGTATCTCATCCACATGTATGGATCCCAACATTTCCACAACTCTACGCACTCTTCGGCACCTGAGGCATGAAACTCTTTCGCGCAGCAACACCTGAGCAGAGGCATAAAACCATGTGTGGGGGTGGCAGAATTTTCGAGGTTTCATCCCAATGCACGGTGAATGATTCAACATACGATGTGGTGCCCCGAAAATGTGATGTTTATTTGTTTATAAACCCCATGAATACTATATAGTTATAGGATGTTATAGTTATTATATACCATAGTGAAATTGAAGTGATGCTCACCAACTTAGCGATTTCGTAAGCAGGGGCACCACATTGTAGCTATTGAAAATCAGCATGTTTAAGGGGTATATCCTCTATAAAGGGCCATTTTCCATAGCTATGTTAGTTTACCAGAGGGTATCCAGATCTCGAGAGTGATTTTTGGAAGATCCGTGAGAAAAAATGAGCATACATGGCTTCCCTTTGGTTATTTAACAGTTGCGAACTGGAAAATCAGAAAATCTCCATGATTCAGAACGGTAAATCAATCACCATAAATCATCTATAAATTTGCCATTTTCCATAGCTATAATAAATAACCGGATGGTAATACTTTTATGGGGTACCGTAACCCTAGCTAGGAGACTGACTAACTTGCCCACCACCCCCCTATCATGTTTCTGGGTTGATGTTCACCCATTAAACTGGGGACATATCCACCATTCTGAACAAACAGTTATTGTAGTTCATAAACCAATAACAATGAGTTATAAATAAACATGTATATAAACCCTACGACAACTGTAAATGTTTATTAATTATATAATAACCCTGGCTTCAACCAGTATCTAATTATAAAATATCATAAACATGTATCTGGGTAAATTACAATAATCCACAAACCTGAATTAAGGCTATTTTGGGTTAGTTACCCTTACTAACCATGATTCCAGTGAGGTCGCAGTGAGGTCGTTATAATTTGCCCAGGTGTATATCTCAGAAACCAATTTGCTTTTCTGTTTACCATCCGGGAATCAAACATAGCAATGGACGATCACGCAATTTATAAATGATTTTCCCATTGAAACCTCCATTTATGAACCATTTCCGAAACCTCCATTTATGAGCCATTTCCCAGCTAGCCACGTTTGATGACGCCGGAGGGTATCAATCATGATTCCCATATACTTGGATTTGCTTGAGGGGCTCCAAAACATATTCACTATCGGTGCCACAAATGGTGGATTTCCCATTGGGAAAATAAGACATCACCTGAAAAAAACTCAAGTATATCATACATTTCTTGGTTACCAGTCTTGTGGTGGAAAGAGTAACCCTGACGTTGCGTAGCACAATGATCTTTCCAGTTGTCGTTAGTAGATTCTCATCCAAAAATGGTTGGTTCATCCCTATCCTTGCAACTGCATAGTCCAAAGAAGAATCCCTAGTTGTCCAATGAAGTACTGTGGCAATGTCCCTAAATTTCCATCTAAATCCTCTCAAAAACACATTATTTTCTATTTAAATCTTTTCCCATCCATTGGACAATCAGTGATATCAAATGTCCAATTCAATCCCTCAATAGACTGGTGTAGGGGAAAAATGCAGGAAACCCCGATGTTTCATGGGAAAAACAATGGTTTCCTGTAGATTTTCGTTTAAACCAATCCATTGATAATTGTGACGTAATCAAATCCTTAAGTTAACAACAACCCATGTTATAATCCCATATTATTATTGTTAATCATCCATTATATATACACACCATATATTCCCGTAATATAACAATGTACCATTAATAGCGATATATATATATATAAACCATCATTATTGTTGGTAAAACCATGATATATCATATGTTCCCATTCAGTTTTTATATATATATAAATATATACACATATTCCCATAGTTTTGCTAGGAATCTCCCGTTGCCATCCTTTAACGAACAGGCATCGCTTAACCGAGCTGCTCAGAGCATGGGCCTGAAAGGCATCCGCGTGGGCCGTCCCTCCACCGCCCTGGGAAGCGCCACGAAGAAAACTGGAGGATTTAATACATGGGATCATATGGTTTATAATCCTATAGATAATAATAATATAGATATATTATATAGATAATATAATATAATATAATATAATAAAATAAAATATAATATAATACAATACAATACAATATAGTATAATACAATACAATATAATATAATAAATATAAATATCCTATATTTAATGATCCCAATCATTTTTTGTTTATATATGGATATAGAATGGAACAATTTAATCTATATAATCAGTTTTATATATGGAAATAGTTATTATTATCCATATCCCATGTTATATATGTAATATAGAAAATAAAATGGAACAAGCAACATATTGTTTAATGAATTATAATATGTATTAAAATATGAGTTATTTATAACATACAAATATATATGGGTTTATGATTTAATGAATGGAACGATAATAATGGTTTATATACAATATAGATATACACAAATCATCATTAATGGGATATTGTTGCTATATAATTGGAAAATACAACATATGTTGATATATAATAGATGGTACAATAAATGGCGGATGAATGATATATCATATTACAATCAAAATATACATGGATAAATTTACCATTTATAAGATCTATATATATATATATATTACATATAAATGGTAAACTTATATATACAATATACGGCGAAATATACTATGATATGTGGGTTATATGATATTTAATGCGGATTTGCAATGGGTTAGATTCAGATTTAGCAACAATGGATTATTATAATGGGAAAAGTTATAAATATGATTATTTATGGGATATATAATGGGAAAATACGACATATAATTGGGACTATAATGGGATAACAATATGATATATATATATATATATATATGGGTTATATATGGGTTATAATAATATTGGATGATAACATGCAAAAATGCAGGGGAACATGGGTTATCAACAATAGTAATATTGGATTATAAAATGAGCTGTTAAAATTGTGGGATTGTAAATCCATGTGATAAGTTCCTGCTGTGATAAGTTGCTATATAAATTCATTGGCTATTGTTATAGGTATCATAAACGATGTTATGTTCACCATCTTAGCTATCGTTTGGGGGCCCCACATTGTATATTAACATGGGATATGTAGTGGATTGATCAACAATATTAATGGTTTATACATCGGATTAATGGGATATTGTGGTTATAAAACGGGATTCATATAACATGCTATGCAGAACAGATAGTATAATATGGGTTCATTATAATGGCACAATATGGCACAATATGGGATAATATATAGTAATAATATGCGGAACGTACGGGATACGCTCCTGTGTCATCAAACATGGCACTTCTCCATCTCCGCATCGCCCATCTACCCTTCTGTCTCTCCATCTCTTCACCTCACCTCCACCTCTATCCTCTCCTCCCTCCACCTTTCTATACAAGAAACCACTCACAACAATTCACAATAGAACTATCTACATGGTCTGTCTGAAAACGGGGTATACCCATAAATTGCCACTGAATAGGGAAAATCATGATTAAAAGGATTTAGGGGTAACCTATTTTTAGACAAACATACATCTATTACTACCTTCCAATGTTGACGCCATGCCCGCTGCCTCAAGTAGCGATCGAATTCGGCCACCATGCCGCGCCTCAGCCGCTGCGTAGGAAACTTGATTTTTTGGCGCCAAAAAAATGTGACTTAACATGATTTAGCCACGGAACGTGGTGATTTAACGACTGAAAAGGATGATTTAAATTGATTTAACAACTAAACACCTGGAATTATCATCATTTCACCACCACCCAGAGGGATCAGATTAGTTGATTTAATGATAGAGGTGATCACATGTGGCTAAAGTTTGACGTATAAACCGAACCTGCCAATGGAAGGTTTTCCCAGAAAAAGGGTTACGATCCGTCATTCAACCCACCCAGCCAGGTGACTCCCCCAAACAATAGTAGCTGGTTGAAGAATAGCTGGTTTATAACATTATCGAAGCCATATAAGCTGATCAAATAATAGCTGGTTAATAAAGTTACTAGAACAAACCAATATAAACATGTTAATATAGCTGCTAATAAAACATTATAAACTGATAGTATTGGGCTATAAAGTTGCTGTTTCTGATTCGGCCTTCATATTCCCAAACATTCTTTTTCGGGGTGACCTGACTGATAGGGGAAACTGGTTGAAGCCATGAAAACCCCAGGCATGAACAGATCCACTACTGCACCAAGGTTTTTCGTTATATATTGGCATAATGACATGATATCCTGACAGCGATAGAAACCGCTGTCATCCAAAAATATATACATACGGCCAAGATACATTAACAAGGAACTGGTAAAATTATGTGTATCCCGTTAAAACTCGATTAAATGATATTATAAGTAAGATAGATAGTGGCTCAAAACCTGATTTCATCCCCCTTTAAATCGTCATTACATCCCCATACGTGGTTGCTGCATGTTCCATGCTGCTGACCGCTGTAGTTCACAATGACGTACACCGAAATTTGGATTGGCAACCACAAAATTGTGTGGGGTCCATTGGCCGATTGGTACCGCATGTTTAAGCCAAAACCGAGCTTACAGGTCAAACTCAATTGTTTTTTGTGAAATCATGTAAAATCAATAATATTTCTGTTGGCAGTATAATGTATAGGTTCTATATGAATTATTGAAAAGGCAGTTTGAGGGTGCCCACCCAATGGTCAGGTACCTCCCCGAACAATTGCGGATTAACAAACCCAATTCATGGCAGGCTGGATGATCCAAAAACATACAGCTGGTTGGTGGTAGAGCCCTACCCCTCTGAAAAATATGAGTCAGTTGGGATGATTATTCCCAATATATGGAAAAATAAAAAATGTTCCAAACCACCAACCAATATTTATATGTTGGCCACTGAGGGTTACCTTTAGATATCCATGAAAGATAATCCAAGCAGAATGGCTACAAACATTTTCTATCAATGGATTGATGGCCATCCCCGAAAAATGTGCAATTTACCACACCCAAATTTTCACCATGGCACATATGTGTGTGTTGCTTGGGTACCACACCCATTTTGGGTTCACCACTTGGGGCTGCAGTTGAGGTTACGCATGGCTGGTTCACCGTGGTTCTAAACCTCAATAAATTGGGATATCAGCTCTATAACTATAGATAGATATATATAATATATATATATACGATAACTATTGTCTGGTCATATGTGTATATATATATATGATACATATGTATGTTTGTACGTACGTACGTATGCATGCATGTATGTATATCCACTTATAACTAGAACTGCGCTTCCAAGCACAACAGTTCCATGTGTCAAAAATCCACTTCGCCACATGTCCCTCAGAGCCAAGGAACACATCTGTAATTAGCAGTTGTACACTTGGCTGCCTCAGCAAAAAGGAAAATTGAGAAGGCATAAGGTGAGGAGATAGCTAGGTGGGTTTGTAAGATTTTAAAAGTAGGTTCACATGAAAATATTCCTTTGGCAGTGGCATCCCATGATAATCAGTTATATTAAATCCCAATATCCCCAATTCAATCAAACTTTTGTAGTATATATGGCGAACATGTTGGTTTGCAAGTATTTTAACAAGGAATTATGGTAGATATGTGGTTTCTTGACATGGAGGATCCCCAAAAACAATACGTTTCACTAGTAAAATGGTCATCCATGACTTGGATAATTTGGGGGTACCGGCATTTTAGGAAACCTCCACATAAAGAGCCGTAAACATCAGGTAAACTGCTAAAGCACAGGCAATAGATGGGTAATATCCCCAATTATAAAATCCGAGGATTTATGGGGATATAAATCATCAGTTTCTAGGATGATAGGGATATAGATGATGGGATTCATTATTCAACAGGGTTAATATCCCCATGTTCGAGGATTTCTTTTGAGATATGTCTATAGAAAATATGTTTATAAACTACAATGTGGTACCCCACCAGTTATAAGTTGGTTCATGACCCCATCAACCATAGATATATCTACCATAAGTCCTAGTGACATTAGACATTGGGGTTATTTGCACCAACTTAGCTATCGAACTGGGGCATCACTTTGTAGCAAACAGGGCAAATTTGGGAGCCCCACCTTTAGGCAGAAAAAGGCAAACATCGGAATTTGAGAAACATAGGCACAGAAATCGCCAGGTCTCACAGGTCTCGCCCACTATGCACATCCTGATCACCTCAACCAATGTATACGGTATTACAATGGCCCCGCTGGTACAAGCCGTGCGGACCCAAACATGATGGTTGGCGACAGTAAACACCACCATCAGCGACAGTCTATACCCTCTGATAATGACTAACAGTTTGCTAGTGAAAATGACCATAGAAATAGTGGAATTACCCATTAAACATGGTGCTTTTCCATAGCTATGTTAGTTTACCAGAGGGTAGTGATAAACATATACCAAACAGCTATCCATTACCAACTTAGGCAAGAAACTGGGGGCGTCACCTGGTGGAATTCGGGTGATCATTTCTCCCGAATCAACTATATACCATTAAACCACGTATAGTTACATATCCGTTTTCATTCATTAGTCTCATCATGATCCCATTATCATTCCATTGAACCACAATGTTTCCAATGTTTCCAATGTGTCCAATGTTTGGGTTGATGATGGTCAAGAACCCCAAAACAGCGAAACGGCCTCAGCTATGTTTGCCGAGACCATAAGTGAAACTCACACCGTATATACATCCACCCCCTAAAAATCTAAAGGATAGAAAAATTGGAAACTTGGAAATACAAAGGGAAACACATCACCTATAGCATTCTGGAAACACGTGTTTAAGTTTTTTTGGTGAATACTATGGGTTATATACCTTAATCATTTAATGAATCCCATCCACGTCATATCACTGTCACCCCCCAAATGATGGTCCTCCAATACATCCAATGTTAAATCACGAACACAAGGATCACCGCTCCCCTGAGTGGGCCGGCTCTTCAATACTAGAGGGCCACAGCTCCTCAACGCTGGGGGACATGGAGATGGGCATGAATGAAAGCAAGTGCCCTAGATTACCCTACAGTTACGGGCCGAAATACCAGTTATAAGTACTAACAAAACCCCATTTATGGAATGTATAATCCCATTATAGCTAATCAATTGCCATAATTGTATGGTAAACTAAGATAGATGTGGAAAACCAATGGTTTCTTTAAGGAAAATGATCTGCTAATGGAGGAGCGTTCTCCTTTATGTTAGCTTACCGCTTACTACCTAGGGATATTATATAGTGAGGAATAAGCATCCAGAACTGTCAGCTATAATATACAGTATATATATACATAAGAGTATATTTATATTGATATTCAGCAGGGTGCTTGGGTTTTGATCCATAGCCATAGCCATGCTAAACAAACAGAATCAGCGTTTGTCACCAAACACGAAATTAGCACCACCAAAACAAGAACATATCACCAACAAACAAACGCCAACAAATCTCAAGTACATAAGACAACCATATTCAACCAACCATGGATTTAATGGTGGTTCAACATAGTTTAACTGATACACATGACACATCAACGTGGCCGTGGCCGTGCAACTAAAATAACATGCCTTTCACTGGCAACATCAAGGTTAGAACCATTGCTGATTGGCAATTCATGACATGGCCAGTCGTAGATAGCCCGGGAAAAAGCTTGTGTTGTGTTTGGCTGGTGACATGAATACATACTGCATTCCTCCATTTGCATCCATTTCTTCAAATGGGGATTCAACCAACTCATTAAGGGCGTATCAACCACCAACCATACAAGACATACAGTAATGGCTTACTAACATTTACGAACCAGTTATCATTGGGTCACCTTTGGGTGAGGTTTGCTGAGTGAAGCTTCTCGGTTCACTCTTCACCAAGTCTTACCCACAATGTGTCAGCTGTTGATAGTTTAAATGCCCTTTGTTTTCCAAGTTGGCTATATATGTATATGGTATAATATATACATATTATATATATATATCTCTCTCTCTCTCTCACTCTCCATTTTTGCTAAATTCCTTGGGCAGTTAAATCGCATGTTCGATGCTTAAAAATCCCGCTTGTTGATGTTTAAACCCTCACTTTTGTGATGCACGGAATGGCATAAGCTGGGTGACTTTAATTATATGGGTATGGATCGTATATGGCCTTTGAAAACACGGCTCATGACCCCTTGGCCAGAGCGAAGCTGGTGGCTGTAGATAATGGAAAAATAAATGATAAGGAAAAGCAAGTGCGGAGACGTGCATGTGAAAGTGCGAAAAACCTATTGTTTCATATCATTTCCATATTTAGGGGAATAAACATCAAATAACCAATTATTTGATGGTATCTAGTAGACATAGATATATTATCTTGGATCTACCGCTTCAAAAAGAACAGCCGAACTGCCGAACTGCAGTTTCAAAGTTGGGTTACCGCATTCAGAACTGATGGTGAATCATACGCTGTGAAAATTTGGTTTTCAAGTTTCAGATTTACTTTTGAGGATTTCCAGGGACCGTTATCCGTTATCCACTCACTTCGGCTCTTGTGCAATCTTCACGGATTTGACATGGCTAACCGATATGCTAACCGTATATATCCCGCAAAAAAAAAGGATAAACAAGGTATCGGAAAAGCAACCCATGCGCACCTACTGTACTGTTCACCAGTCGGGAAAATAAACCAGAGATAAGCACAGCCTTTAGGATTATTTTCCTCAGTCCTAGCCATCATTGACGATGACATCGGCCAGGGATGTCGCTATATACAGGGTGCCATGCCCCCGTTTATAAGCAGGATCTAAACACATTCAACTGTGATATATCCATTAGGAGAATGATCCACTAGTCATGAGCGAAACTACCTATCTTGTGGGCGCCGGATATGTACTTTACCCTCTGGTAAACTAACATATGTAACTATGGAAAATCACCATTTTTGATGGGAAAATTCACTATAAATGGCAATGTTCAATGGCTATGTTAAATTACCAGAGGGTACCCCAAACAAAGAGTCCCAGACCCCGGGCCCCAATCCTTGCTTTGATTGAGGACGGAGACCATCAACTGAACCGGAGGCTCCTTCGGAGCAAGATTGACCATCCATGGAAAGGAGAAACAAGGGCTTAAATACCCTACAATGTGGTACCCCCCCAGTTATGTTTGTTGGTCTATAGCCCCATCAACCAACCATAGGTATATCTACCGCAAGTCCTAATGAAATTGGAGTTATAAACGTACCAACTTAGCGATTTCGTAAACACGGGCACCACTTTGTCCCAAAGATTTCACCCATGCCACCAGCCTGATTTTTTGGACTTTAGGACTTAGGGATACTTAAGGTGGTTTCTTAAAAAGACCTTACGAAACCGATTTTACCTCACGATTTTTTTCCAATTAAAGGACCGGATAACCCCACAGGGCAACTTCCTCCAATAATGAGCACCAAATGTTGTAGCGGGGGCGGGGAAGGAAGGAAAAACAAAGGAGGTGGTGGAGGATCGAGCAGTGGAACAAAGTTGTGTGTTACAAAGTTGTATGTGAAAGATGGAGTGTGACAAAGAAAGAAGGTGTGTGACAAAGTTGTGTGTGAAAGAGAGCGTGTGACAAAGTTGTGTGTGAAAGATGGTGTGTGACAAAGATGGTGTGCGAAAGATGGTGTGTGACAAAGTTGTGTGTGAAAGATGGTGTGGTGAAAGATGGTGTGTGACAAAGTGGTGTGTGAAAGATGGTGTGGTGAAAGATGGTGTGTGAGAAAGTGGTGTGTGAAGGATGGTGTGGTGAAAGATGGTGTGTGAAAAAGGTGTGTGTGTGTGTCAAAGGTGGTGTGTGACAAAGCTGTGTGTGAAAGATGGTGTGTGACAAAGTGGTGTGTGTGAAAGGTGAAACGTCGAAATTTCTATGTTTTGAAAAAAAGCTAAGTCCCTTTGTTATTTTATTTCACCCTGTTGCATAACACTACTTATAAGTCCATAAGTCCATCCTAAGTTCATTTTCCCTAATGAAGGATTTCGTTGCTTCAGCTGCATCAAAAAGGTGATGCAGTCCGTGGTCGCAACTGCCCCAACCGGCAAAGGGGACTCCTCTACCCAGTGCCAAAAGGCCTGAAGTTGAGCCTGCAGCAGGCTTAGGACAAAATATGCGGCCGCAAACCAGCCCGCCTTATCAGAGGGGCGCAAGGTGTCATGAAACACCGAAGAGGGCCACGAACGAGAATAGATGTGCTGCTCCCTTGCGTGGTGCAAGGTC
>Ga0126342_10010763_pt1 | contig 16381 bp, 16 predicted proteins | sample Cyp1metagenome_FD_92528 | JGI IMG/M metagenome (GOLD analysis project Ga0126342, IMG submission 92528) | Coral microbial communities from Lord Howe Island, Old Settlement Bay, Australia - Cyphastrea 1 metagenome | ecosystem: Host-associated > Invertebrates > Cnidaria > Coral ... | reverse complement strand
GATAGATAGATAGATGATAGATAGATAGATAGATAGATAGATAGATAGATAGATAGATAGATAGATAGATAGATAGATAGATAGATAGATAGATAGATAGATAGATAGATAGATGTATACATATGTATAAATACATGTGGCATTGTATGTGTATATATGTATACTGTATATACATGCAATGTGTATCCATGATGTTATGGGATATATATATAATATAGAATAGGAAATAGAACATACTAGAACTAAACATCTTTTGGAAAGATAATATGATATATTTGGGGACACAATCGACAGAATAAAAATCATGGATTGTCCGTTGGTTCACCCTGGATTCACCTCGCAGACGACGTGGCCGGGCCGTTGATGCTCCGCCCGTGGAGTGTTGCTTAAAATCCAAGCCCAGAACAATGAAGTAATAAAGTAAGTGTATGAAATGACAAAATATGACAAAATATGACAAAATATGACAAAATAATGCAAGATTATCCATGGAAAATCCTGGCTGTTCACATTGCCTTGATCGTTTTTGTCGCATTCAAACAACATCTGAAGAATGGCCACTCCATACAGCTACCAGGCCTCAGGGTCCACAAATCCATAAACGAAATCGGTTTGTTTCTTGGCGCCCGTTGACAAACGCCGTAACTGACCTTCGGCAGCGGCGCGGCCACTTCGGCTGGGTCGTCTGCAGAGTCCCCGTTTTTAAAACACACCTTGCGGCCTTGCCCATGGTTAGTGTAGGATAAGCCCAGTTGAGGACTCTGGGAGGTGATAAAAAGGGGGGTTCTTGGTGGGTCAATGCTGGGTTCATCGTTTTTTTGTGTTTTTTGGGGGAAGATGATCAGAATCAAGGGGATATACCCTCCCGTAAATGAATATATGGAAACCCAAACCCAAAAAAAAATATATCTACAAATGTGCGTTCCATATCTATGTGAATTCTGATGGTAAAACTTCAACGCAGGGAAGATGATCAAACATGTTCAAAAAGGACATCCCTCATTGGTGAGTTCCGAGAAAATCTGAGAATCGTATACGGAGTATCATCATTCTATCTTTGTTGGGATGAAAATTGAAAGTACCCATTGTAATGGGAAACGCCAACCCAGTTTGATTTTTCATACCCAAACAATTCTTGGCTAAATCCATCTAAATCCCCGTTTTGGTTAATGCCTTTGTTGTGTCTTTGCTGATGGTAAAAATCCGCCGCTTCCCTGGTGGTTCATCACCAGTCTTTGTTTCTTAGATGGGCACTGGATGTTGACACCTCCATATATACCCTCTGGGAATTTGACATAGCTATTGAAAATGGCCATTTATAGATATTTATAGTGGATTAACCCATTAAAAATGGTGATTTCCCATAGTTATGTTAGTTTACCAGAGGATACTTTCCGTTGAATACCCTTTATTGCTGGACGGATTAGCCGCACGGATTGCTCGTCATCTTTGTTCCCAATCTTGCCGCGTGTCTTCGACAAGTTGAGACTGTTGGTATTGACGGCCACTGTCCAGTCAGTGTTGCTGATGGAAGTATGAATGAAAAAACACGAAAAAAAAATGTCAGTTTTCCTATTACTGTCACTCATTCCCCTCATGTTTTCCTTCCCAAAGTCCCAAGATATCCCAAGGTTTGTTGCCGATTTCTGGGTTTTCGGCTTCCAGACCTCCACCTTTCCAAGTGCGGAAGCCTCGCCTTTGGCACTGATGCGGGAGTTCCGGGTGTCATGGCTGATGGTGGGCTTCGTCAACATGGCACGGACGCCTGGAGTCAGGGGGCAATCAATGGGCTCCAGGGGGGGATTTTTCATGGGATATATGAACCATTAATAGATGTTCATGGGTATATGGAATCCCATGGTATTTATGGGATATAAGATAAAATTAACTCTAGTTCATGGGTATAACATGATCAATGTTTAAAAACTATGGGGTTATAGTTACAAAATAGTGATCCCATCGGTATAACTATTACTTTCAAGTTAAATCAATGGCCAAGTTGACGCACACAACTAGGCTAACTATGATTTATGGATATAACGTAGTTAATGGGTATATAGAACAATTTATAACTGGAGGGCCTCAGCCTGTACCAGCTACCAGTTAGTGACAGTTAGTGGCTACAGTACTTGGAGGTGCACTTGGTCTGCCATTGATCCCAGAAAGTCACCATCCCCCGCGGTTCCAACAAAGCTATCGCTGTATATATTGGGGAGTGCCTTGGCCTCTTTGTCTGCGGAGGCCAGAAGCTAGTTCTTAAATAAACCCAATTTACAGAAACAATTTCCTAAATCACCGCTGCACTGGGAAACTATGTCCTAAACCAACCCTGAACTGGGAAACTATTCACCAGTACCATTGTTAACCATTCTTAACCATTAATACTCCCCATGTTACATAAGTTCCATGTTTTGAAAAAAAATGGGGTGGTTCCAATTTTGGATCAAGGGATGAACTCAAAAAAAAACAAAAGAATCTCCGACTCGCGAAGGCCTTCAAGGGATACGGGCTGGCCAAAGCGAGCCTCTAACCTTGGAAACGTGGTGACAAAAAGGGTGACCAAAATCTGGAATTCATCCGTGGCACAAAATACAGACGTGGAGATTTATGTTTTTGTTTTTTTTAAGTGTTTAAGTGATCAAAAACATGAAGGTTTCACCAACAACCATTGCATTATAATCCATGAATATCATCAAGAACCTGGTCAACTAGCATGGCTAGCTTCCCCAGGGATGCAAACATGTTGACCCAGGATGTTCAGAGCGATGAAAAATTCCTGGTGTAACTCAGCGATAAATATATCAGTGCAATATGCGAAGCCTTTTGTGATCATGATGTTGCAATCTCAATCAGAGGTTCAAATCTCCAAACTGGATTGTTTGGAGGCCAATAAAAACTGGAAACCGTGATTTTTACCTTTAAATAAAAGCCGGAGGGCCTAAGTCCTTTTTCCATCATCCAATTCTCGATAGCATGCCTTATTTGTAGATATATTCAGGGCGCCTCTGCAATGAAACACTCCAATGTTGAGATATGAAACACAACCCTGGCTTCGTAGTTCACCCTCATTGGCAAAGTATACATTCTCATGATGCACAGTTAGAACTTGCAAAAAAAAAATGTGAGCAAGACTAACCTTGGGTCATGTTTCCTGTCCGACATTTTTGCAACTTCGGAATGTCCCCAACATTTTCACCAGACATCAGCTGAGTTGAGATATCCAGGTTAGTCATCTGGAACTGCCCTACAGCGGGAAGCTTCCCCTCTGAAAAAAGGGAGAAGCCAGTTCTTTCAAGAAAGGGGGACTTCACCAGGGTCATTACCCACTGGCTCCCGCTGTTTGACCTTGGTACTTTGAAATGGTGATCTAGGCAAATTACTACGATTCACACAAACTTGAAACAAACTGTCTTGGGAATGATTTACGATACTGATATCTCTAATAGTAGATATAATGTCAGTGTAATAGTACATATGATATACTCAAATATGTCCTATATCTCTTATACCTATCATGATCATGGTATGAATCTATCTATCTATAATACATGATACTGTATCTATATATATAATATTATATTGAATATTTATAGATATCATGATATTTATGTATATATTGTGCTAATATAACCAGCAAAAAAATCGAACCATCTCCCGTCCTCCGGTGCCTGGCTCCAAGACACTGCCGGTGCACCTCCACCACATCCGGATCGTCCCTGCTGCTGAAGAATTTGTCCAAGCTAAAGGCCATCCCTAAGAAAACGAAGAAGAACAGCAACGTCACCACACCTGGCGTCACCACACCAACCCTTGCGGCTTAGAACAAAACGATTAAAAAAAAAGAGAGAAAAATATATATACATATACATATATTATATATACATATATGTATATATATGAGGTCTAGAAAAATATACCTTCATAGGCTGGGAGTGTACCATATGTATCATGTAGATTATTATGTAATTATATATATTATATAACATTGTATAACTAGCAAATGCTTGGGATGTATGGATGCACCGATACTCCAAATGCTTTCTGCAGCCGACTGAAGGCCACTGAAGGTGAACTCTTCGTAAGTGAATTGTAGTCCCAAATCAGTTGGATAGTTGGGATTGATGCTGAACAGAAATATACCCTCTGGTAAACATACAAAAAACTATGGAAAGATCCACCATGCTTTTAATGGGTAAATCAACTATTTCGATTGGGCCATGTTCAATAGCTTTTTGATGCTTTTTGATGCTTTTTGTATGTTTACCAGAGGGTATATGGATCGATCGATCAAAATCCTGAAAATCTCCACGACAATGATGATGATCCAGAAAATGGGAACTTGATCAAAAAATTATGCAAATGATAGGGTCTTATCTACTCGGATGTGGGGTATGATTCTATCCCAATGGATCCCACTGGTCGCAGGGTTTATTTTCGAACAAAAAAAAACTAGCTTTCAGGACCAACGGACCCAGCAGTGGGGAGAACCCATGATGTTTGGCTTTTCATTTTGGATTTCCCAGGACAAATAATCTTAAAACATCAAGCTGAACGATCTCCGGCCAAAATCTCTGCTCAGTGGCCCTGCCTTCCCAGATATCCACGCGGTTTGGAGTGATGCCCGACAGAACCACCAACATCCACCTGGGGATGGCGGGGAGATCCTCAAGTGATCACGACTGGAAGACCCAAGTTAAGGGACCACGGGGACCTTTCGACGCAGCCAGTACCCTCCAGTACTCAGTTCCGTGGCACCGTGGCAATGGAAACTCCAGATAGATAATTTTCCCAGCAAAAAGCCTCCATTTCTATGGGGATGTTCTAAAATTCCCACGGTTTACCAGAGGTCGCATAAAGCCATCAGCAAGCAGGGCACAAATAGGCAAGCACCGAAGCGCTGCATGTGAAGATAAAGACCTGAAACTTCTGGATCTTCCGAACATCCATGTGAGGAATCGCCGAAATGCACACGGATGATATACCTTGGGCCATGGCGGCCATGCTGGAACAACCGTTGCGCCATTTTTTTTCATGGATATCCCATGATAAAAAAGGGGGAAATGACATCCTCAAGAGGATGGACAAGCAATCCCCTAGAGATTGGGATTTGATCTCTCAACACACCAGTCACCCATTGTCTTTGGGTTGAAGGGAACATTTTTATACAGGAAAGCTTCCTCTCTTGCCAAGTCTGAGAGGTCAACACTTGGCACAACAGGATTGATCGACTCCTGATGTTGGAAGCACCTGGTTCCCTTCAAGAATTTGCCAAGAAAATCAACCGATCACCTCTGATCCGCAAATTTTCAGGGATCTGCCAGTGGCTGGCTTTGGCTGGCTTTGGCCCAGAATTTGACAAACCCAAGTAGCTTCTCCCATGCTTGTTGCATTGCTTCCCATGGGGATGGATCAAGACCTAAGTATTCTACAATATTTGAGGCTGATGAACATCCAGTACCACCTATGCCAAGGTGTGAACAGAAGGGTGCCAAGGTGCTGACCAAAAAAAACACATGATCAATCTAATATCATGTATTCCCATGAAGAATTGGCAATCAATCCACATGATCAATGTTCCATACCATCAAATGTTAGTGTATTATCATCAATTATCATCATCAAAAAACTGCCAGGCATGAAATTATCATCAATTATCATCAATTATCATCAATTATCATCAATTATCATCAATTATTATCAATTATCATCATCCCGGAAAAAAAATCCCAGGCATTTCGGGCCACGTCTTCTTCGCGCCCGGTGGCAAAATAAGTTGAAGGATGCGCTGCCCACCACCGTTTGAGGTCCGAGGCTTCCAGCGAAGAAGCGCTGGGAACACAGCCTGAGGCGATGAAAGATGGAGGTTTCCAAATGGGGGTACCCCCAATGGTAAACATACAAAAAGCTATTGAAAATGGCCATTTATAGTGGATTTTCCCATTGAAAAATGGTGATTTTCCACAAATGGGGGTACCTTTCTGATGGTTTTCATGGAAATTCTGATAGTTTCCCAATGGAAAATCCCATATAAATGGAGGTTTCTAGCTGGGAAAATCATCTATAAATGGGCCATTGATACCCTCTGGTAAACATACAAAAAGCTATTGAAAATGGCCATAGAAATAGTGGATTTACCCATGAAAAATGGTGATTTTCCATAGCAATGTGAAAGTTTACCAGAGGGAAAGCTTCTAAAAATTGGTCCTCAGTGACCTCCACCCAGGATGTGTTTTTGATCCATTTTTTTAGCTACACAATTTTAAAAAAAAAACAGAGACAGTAGGCAGGAGTTGAGACTTCCTATCTTTCTTTTGCTTCGCAATCCGAAAAAAAATGGCTGGAAAATCCAGCGATGTTTGAAGCTCCAAACATCTCCAAAGTCTCCAGGATCCCAACGAAAAAAACCCACCCCCAGCCATGAAACTCCACGGTGGACAATAAAATTTCAGGTGCCGAAGAGCCTACCACGGAATCTGGCCATGCTGGCCATGACTTGGGGATAGGCCGGATAGGCACGTGCTTGGATGATATTCTGGTATGTTGATATATGTATGTGTATGTATATATATACTACTAAAATAAAGTTAAATATGTGTATGTATAATATATATATATATATATAGATAGATAGATAGATAATATGCATACGTATGTCTATGTGTATGTCTGGCTGAATTACAATAGTTCACCAACCTGAAAACAAGTGAAGATGATTCCTCTTACTAACCATCATTCCAGTGAGGTCGCGACGTGAGGTCATGATAAATTCATCCAGAGATCATACATATGTTATGGTATAGGCATGGATAAAACCCAGGAAAAATTGCACTTTTTGAATATATATAATGATTCAACATTTAATGTATTATGTAATATATCATGAATCCATCTCATGGACTACAAATACATTTTAAAAAAGATATAGATAATCTAGATATATATATATATATAATATATATAATATACTATATATATATATATATTATATATATACAGATATGTCATTTTTAGGTCTGTGTTATGTCATGACATGGACGTCTCCGTCATTCCAGGCATTGCTCGGCATTGCTCGCCCCGCCCCCTGGCGAAATCTCCCAGCCTAGTGCCTCGGAAGCAGCGAAACGTTTGGGAAACACATCGGGATCATGGGCAAACCCTACCAATCATGGGTACCCTCTGGTAATTTAACATAGCGAACTGGAAAATCCCTTATAAATGGGGGTTTTAATGGGAAAATCATCTATAAATGGGCCATTTTCCATGGCTATGTTAAATAACCAGAGGGTAATGTTTAACAGTTTGCTATTGAAAATACCCCATAGTTAAATAGTTGATTTATGTTGATTTACCCATTCATAGCATGGTGATTTTCTATAGGTTTTTTGTGTATGTTTACCAGAGAGTAGGAAATGATATGATTGATATGGAAATGATACGGACATATGGACATATGGAAAATATCATCTGTAGTGGATCTTATGGATGTTACACTGTCCATATCTATGCCATATATTTTCGCCACTTCAGGAGTCATTCTGCCATGGCCTTTTTTCACATTCACCATTGCTAGAGAAGCCAAGAAGAAGTGGCCAAGCCTCGAGAACCATCATTCCAAGCGATCCACTAGCGCAGTTTGGAAAAATATCGAAAGCGTGTGCCGAAAATCTGTGAGACGTTCGATGGCAGATTTCAGGTTCGATTTCTGTTCACAAACCGCAGATACCCGAAATTTCATGGTTAAGAGCTGGATATTGTCTAATCATTGCTCCATCGACATGGTTAAAATATGTTAAAATCTAATCATTCTAGTTCATGTTTATCTGTCTTGAACTTGCAGTCGGTTTACCCCAGTCTTGATGGGTGAATCCCAGTGATGTCTGGTATTCTGCTGCTGTTTGCAGCCCTTGCAGAAAATTAAAATCTCGAAAATCCATCATTTATAGAAATGGGCCCGTAAATTTTCAGACAGATATAGAGAATTCACCATGAAAGTCGATCATATCTTAGATATTCCCATGGTGCCGAGAATCTTGATAGGAATCACCAGTGCTTTTTTGGGTGGTTTTCAATGGTTTTCCTTTAGAAATTCCATGGCTAAAAAACTGCTACAGTCATCACCGGTGCCGTTTCGCGACGTCGCGACGCAAAAATTGGTGCCGGGATGCCATCAGACTAAGATTCGCCAAGGTCCCGTTCCAGATCGTGAGTCGAATCTTCACCTGTGCCGAAGTTCCATGGGATTCATATGGCTATATAAGGGTACATACATATAATATAATATGATATAATATGATATGATATAATATGATATGATATAATATGATATAATATTATATATTATGATATAATATAATATAATATAATATAATTTAATTTAATTTAATATGATATAGTATAATTTAATATAATATGATATGCTATAATATAATATAACATAATATGATATGATATATATGATATGATATAATATGAAATAATATAATATAATATAATATATTATATAGTATTATATTGTATTATATTATAAACCGTGGAAAATGTGTATATATATATATATATATGTCATCCATTTCATGGTTGGAATCCAAACTTTTGACGGCCTTTTTTAGGAGATGATCCCAAAAGGGAAAATATAGGGACCAATGCCTTGTGGGCTACCCTCTGGTAAACATACAAAAAACCTATTGAGTCGAAATCGTTGATTTACCCATGAACAATGGAAATTCTCCATAGTTTGTATCTTTACCAGAGGGTATATGATATCTCCATAGATTGACATATATAGCCATAGAAATGGAATGGCCATAGAAATTCTCCATAGATTGATACAGTGATATCCCCAAATATCCCTACATGATATCTGCATGATTTATATCCATCGATTTGCGCTTCCGATGATCCCATCGATGATGACCTTCACATTGATCCACTGGTTCCATGTTCCTATTATATCCCCATAAATGGCTCTGTATAATGTATAAATATGTTTATATATATATCCTTTTATATCCCATGGTATATACGTATATCATACATACTGTATGTCTATATGTCTATAATTATATATACATATTATCCATATGACATCATAAATGGTTGTTTACACTGGCACTAATTTCCAGTAATATTCCACATTGTTGGTTATATCCACATGTTCATTGGTTAGTCGGCTGAACCTATAAATGCTGGATGATATTCCATTAGAAAAAGTCTCTTTGTGGTTGGTTATATACCCCTTCTTGTCGGTTCATCAAAGACACCCCTATATCAACCACAATTACCCCTTCTTGTCGGTTCGTCAAAGACACCCCTATATCAACCACAATGGTTAGTGACTATTCATGCTCAACATATACATATACCCTCTGGCAATTAAACCGTTTGTTTATGTTTGTTTGCACTTGAAAATCACCATTAAAAGCCACGGTAAATCATTGAACGAAATGGCCAAGAACTCGCTTCCACAACAAACTCTTTGTTTACTGCGAAACGGGCGGAATAGCCATATTCATCCCGGTCATCCAATTATTTTAATAGATATTCACCAGCTATTCATAGATATTACCCTCCAGTACACTACTGCTATTGAACATGGTCTATAGTTGATTTACCTCTCAAAAATGCTGATTTTCCAGTTCGCTATGTAAACGTTGACCAGAGATTAACCACTTGTTAACCACTATAAAATGGCACTAATTAACCACTATTAACCACTATAAATGGCACCAATGCCATGGCTCTCCCGGCCCCGGTCTGGCGCCTTCTGGCCGGCGCGATTGGTGATCCACTTGGAGCGTCTGCTGCTGGTGATCTTTTCGATGGCCGCCATGAACTCGTCGCAGATGATGCCCACCTAACGACGGATAGTGGCACCCGGAAACCATCGCGGCTTTTTTTAAATAGGGGGGATCATAGATGGGGATTTTGCACACAAAAAAACAACCAAAGTACTAGGGAAATCATTGGAGTGCGATGATTTTCAGTGTTGATTGATGATACAAGAGTGTATGCAAATATTGTTCAAATGGGGATGTAACACGTATGCGCGCGCAAACGGCTATTAGGCTGACAAATTCCCGCAACAGCTGACGCCTGGGATTTGTTTTTTCAGTAATCGGGTTCTACCGGTTCTACCAGCTTTGCTGGTATAATGAATGGTGAAGTATCAAACATTCTCAAACTATACTTTGACATGGGGATGGGTCAAAACCCTGGTACCGTGCCGTGAACCCCAAGTCATAGCTGGGTTAAAATGGATGTTCATCCCACTAAAAATGGTATCTATAAGTATTGACCCATACCCGCGGTGCGGTGCGGCCCAGGGGACCCCTTGGAATGACCACAGCAGGACAAAGAGATAGAAGATTGTCCTCGCCCTTGGTTCGGTTCTGGGGGCCGGGGGTGTGTTAGTATAACATGGTATAACTGGGATGGATTTTAACCTAAGTTTTGGCGACATAATTTTCTGAACTATGGCTACAGTCTTTCAAAATAGGAAAAAAAGGATAAGCATAAACTTGTCAAAGTCATCAAGTAGTGATTGAGAAGCCTGAAAATGGATGGTCGATACGAATATTGATACTATTGACCCATTCACCATCCTTACCATTTGTCTCGCTAAACGTTCTTTGATGTTGACAACAGTGGCACTAGCAGTTTAGGTAGTTCTGTTTCACGCGTGGCAGTGCCGAGAAAGTGTCAACAAGAAACGAAAATAGGTCTGTCTGATTTTTTTTGCAAAACCCAAAAGCTGAGGGCAAGAAATTCATGTTCCCCATTCAAATTGCCATTTCGGGCTACCCTTAATTTTGGCAAACCCAGCTACTATTGGTTCCACCCCAAAAAGATCGCCTACTCAATGATCCAAACACACAAGTGAACATGCCGAAACAAGGTGTCACTCAAACATATCACAGTCAACTTTGATGTGCGCAACAGCCATCTTCCTCTATGATATTCTGACAGAAAGTCCTGGAGCTAGCCAGGCGTGCATCCCATTCAGAACTGAGCACTGTCCTGTAGACGTGTATATATATATGTGCACATACTGTATACATATCTATGTAACTATTATATATATATATGTATATATATATATATATATACATACATACATATATATACACATTATATATATACACATTATATATATATATACACATTACATATATATATATATACATATTTTGCATATATGATGGGGATATATGAGTTGTCACCATGAATCCCCTAAGTGGGATGCATCCCCTGCTTCCCATATTTCCCAACACTCGGCGATCTGGAGAACTTCTCTGATCTGATTTAGGGATGATCCTTGAAATCCGCAAACGACAAGTGACTGAATTCAAATCCCGAATTCATAGATAAGTGATGATAAGTTTGTGATCGTGTGGTATATATATATGTACACCAACTAAAAGAAACCAACGTTTTTTGGTCAATAACTATGGTATAGCCAAGTTGTTAATCTGTACATACAAGCACAGGTTATTCCATACACCTTTTGCGAGTGGCAAATCCGACCAATTCTTTTCGTAGTCGCCGCCCACGGGCATTACCAGAGTCCCACTACCGCAAAACTCGCAGCTCCTGGTTTTTCGAACAAGAAAAAGGGTAGATGACCCACAAAAATTGAGGCTTTTTACAATACAATTGGTGTAAAAGCCATAGGTTGTGGGAAAAATGGTTAGCAACCATAGTTCGCCCAATTTGTATGATTATGCATATACATCTGTGTATAGAGAGAGAGAGAGATACATCAATATATTACATATTATATAATACATATACACATAATACATACCGATACATATACAATTATGATCAATTATGTATCCCCACACCAGCAATCATCAGGGGTATGAACCAAGTACAATTCTGACGGAAACGAGCCAGCGGTGGGGTGAACCAACCAGAAATATTCAGATTTCACAAAAAAAAAAAAGGGGGGAGAGAAGGATAGAGAAGGGGCAAAAACTTGGGGTGTGCTGGATGGTCATAATATGTTTTTGTATATGATGTCAGTACATGTCAGTGATATCCCCAAATTTTTCGGTGCCGAATCCCCACGTTCGCTGTTCAAAATGCCACGCTTTCCCTGAGGGACGTGCCATGGCAAGCCCGCCTTCGGGCAACCATTTTAACACCAGTGCAATCTTTATCTCCAAAAGCTGCTTTCTCTTGAAGAATAACCACAAAATAAGTGATCTCCTTGGCTGAGGAAATGTATCGATGGATATGATGGATGAGCTCGAGCGCTGAAAAAATGTTGTTTTTCAAACATGGGTGTTTTCACGAAAAACGGGAAACCATGGCTCTTACTTCCAAATGTCATCAAAATTGCGGGTTTCCTCCAGATGTTTCCTCCAACCCATTCTTTGATGCCAGTGGATGGAATCTCCAAGGATTTCCTCTGGAAAAAAGGTGAGTCATGGCAGGGTTTTGCATAACCCGATAACCGTGAAAGCCATTCGTCAGGGCTTACGTTACCACAAAGTAGAAAAAAGATGAAGCCACGGAAGCTATGAAAGACCGCGATATAACATGATATATCATGATATAACGATGCAAAATGGAGGAGACATGGGAGAAAGATGGAGACATCCTGCGAAAGATGGCCATGGTCAATTCTTTTGAGGCCGCCCAGGTCATCCAGGTACCCCCACCACCTTCCCCTGCGAACGTCCGATGTACTCAGGAAGCGACCCAAGCTGTGCGCTACAAGTTGCCCAACCCAAAGCTGGGACCCATACTTGTAGACTTGGATTTGCTGGCTCCCAAAATGTCACAAAACTATTTTTATTTTAAAAAAAAAAAATATTTAAAAAAAACTAACCCCTATTAGATTCTTATTAAATGGTTGATGTTCAGAAAATCAAACATCCGACGTTCACCAAACAGGGGAAATGGCGTTCAGCCAAGGGGCAGCAGCGAGGACCAGCAGAAAAGCCAGAGTGGATTTGACGATTTCTATTCTCACATCCACCGATCTGGGCCTTGGGGCAGTTCCCAAAAAATCTGGAAATTTATTCTACGAAAACCCATGGTTTCGAGGGGGCCATCTCCCACGTGTCCATCTGTACGTCAAGTGCAGCGAGTGATTTTGAGCGCGTTGAAGACATTGGGAGCTGGGAGCTGCCCAAACTGTTGAGAAGGTATACGATACCTCAATGACTTGGTTTAACGGAAAATCTAGAGGAAACCATGGTTTTTCCCACCAAATATGGGCTTTCCTGTAGATTTTCCCTTAAACCAATCCATTGAATCCTACCATACCCGCAATATTTCTGGTAGAACTTTGCCAGAGTCAGACCTCACCCAGCAGCCCTCAAAAGGGCCCTGTCTCCATGTCCAACTTCAGAAGTCCAAAAACTCGCGTAAGTTGGGTAGTCTTCCACCATTCAAAGTCCAAAAAAATATTAATTCACCTAGCAACTTAGCCACCCAAAACAAAGCTTGTTGAAACTGTTTGCCGGTGTTGCTTGTCTATTCCCCCCAAGAAAAAAACCAGAGTTCACCTGTGTTCACCTCACCAGCTGCAACAGTTGCAACAGTCAAGACCAGGTCGCTCCGGTGCATTTGCATTGGATTCTAATTCACTGACTCTTTTCTGAGCCAAGTCAAGCGCTCCTGGAAAGACAGGAACCCCCTGAACACCCTGTACACCCGGTCGGATATCACCCGTTTGGCGAAGAAAAGGACAAATGATATCCCATTTTTGTCGAGCTTACAAGAATCATCTGAACTTCAGACAGTTTTCAACTTCGATGTTTGATTTTCAGATTTTGGGTTTGTGGTATTTCTCGGGTATCTTGCCATCTAATTCCCTTGTCAAATCTGCTCAAATAGACTCTCTGGAAACATGAAAATGAACAAGTCCTGGAATTCATGATCGAATGGTGGATGTTGCATTGTGATATGGGGTGACCAAAGGGTAACGTGACTCTTGGATTGTCACAGCATGAAACTATTAGATATGATGGAGGGTAGGTATACGATGGTATATGATGGTATACGTATATATATATAGAGAGAGAGAGAGATAGATTTAAAAAAAAAACAATACCACGGCCCTTTTTTAAATGCATCAAAAATCAGCCATAAAAAAACGCCAGGAATTCACGGCTTGGTCCATTGCTGTCCTTTGGTTTCATCCAATTCCGTCAAGGCCTAGATGGCCCAAGGCGGCCAAGGCCGGCTCCAGGTTGGCTGTTGACTTTAAAAAAACCATAGGAAAACCATGGGAAAATGATGATTTACACAATAAAAATCAATAAAACCATGGAAAACATGATAGAAAAATGGAGATTTCCCCATTTTTTTACTTACTGATAGTTTTTCTGAACTTCCGATTGAAAGCTGCATTGTGGATAGGAGGATTTTCCAGCCACGTTTGAAAAAAAGGAGCTGCCGAGGAGTCTGACTGAGAGTTTCTATCGTTCTGGGACCCGCAAAATGCTGTGCCGAAAATCCCCTGGCATGGCAGCTATAGAAAAACCTATGGATTCTCATCATGTTACATGGTAATGACTCTTGTGATTGCTGGATAGATCTTCCTTTTACCCTACTGATACTGAAAATAGAATATCTCCTTATATATGTGGTTCATTGTTTTTTTTGTATTTTAGCACCCCTCCCTTGTTTGAGGTGTTTTTCAAGCCACCGAGGGCCAGCTGTGCATTGCTCCTCTGTTCAGTGCTGCAAACCCCAGCTCTTCTTCATGGCTCATGGCATTTCACACAGCAACTTTTGAAACACCGCGATCCGATTCTGTTCCCGTTCAAAGTCAGCTAAGGCATCACCAAGATCACCAAGGCTGAAGACCGAGGAACGAAGTGCAGCTTGTCCTGCAATTCTTCGATCGTGCTTTTCCGATCAAGCCTCAGCTTTCCCCCGAAACGATCATCCACCGGTGGCACATTTCAGGTTGGACCATCAGAACCCAACAACCTTAGGCAACCAACCAACCATCCGCTCCGTTTATCATTCACTGGATCAAACCATGATCGCACGGTGCCATGGGGTACCATGGACCACGGGTTCCATGTGAGACGACCAAGTGAGCCATCTCAATATCCGATGGTGACCGCCGGAATATCCACATGCCATACCGGAATATAACTGAAAATATTCTTTTAATGTAAACACACGGGATTTTCAAGTGCCAAGTTGGACTTCTGGAGGGGAACATTTCTTGAAGTTTTGAGAGCTCAGTTCATTTCAGATTATTTCACCAAGTTTCCTCATTTCAGAGCGGTCTGTATCAGGAGACCACATTCTAACCTTGGCGTCGGAACCGGCCGTAACTCCCTGTGCGATGGGAGTAGAGTCCCCATATGTAGACTTGCTAGACATCACTCCTGGATGGCATTTTTTTGTGTATGATTAATCCCCCACCGTTTGCAGTATCCACATAATGCCACCATTGTTGCAGTACTATGGGTCCCATGCATTCACAGGAGTGTCTTAACCTCCCTGTTATCCCCATCGTTGTTTGGTGGTTCGTGGCCCATTTCGGTGGGAAAAATTGCTACAATCATGAGTTAAATCCACACGAACATGTGTTCATAGCCATGGTTCAACTGTTGATAGTTTCGACCCCAGCTCAGTATGAACTCTTTTTTTAGCCCGTGACTTAAATACATGAATTACATGAACAAAGCGCTTGGTGATGTTTTTTGTTGGATGATTTCTACAGAGCTCAACTGTCCTGCCCCATGTCCTGCCCCAACAAACCTTCGGAAAACTGCCCCAACGGATGCCCTTCGGATTTTGATCGAGGTACATCCGAATCCTTCTCATCGCCATCGGGCATCATCGAGGCTGGGGGTCTCTCAACTTTCCTTGGACGACCAAACGACCAAAACGTGGACAGTGCACAGCAATTAATGGTCCTATCAGAGTCTTGCTGAAGGAGTTGCAGTATGTTGCGGTGATGTCTCAAATCTTCTCAACTCTTTTCTCAACTCATCCTCACCTCTTCTCACCTCTCAATTCTTCTCAACCTCTTTTCAACCTCTTCTCAACCTCTTTTCAACCTCTTCTCAACCTCTTCTCAACCTCTTTTCAACCTCTTCTCAACCTCTTCTCAACCTCTTCTCAACCTCTTCTCAACCTCTTCTGAATAACCATATGGACATCATTTCTGACATAAGCTACTCGTATCCATCGTTTTATCTGGACAATACTGGATAATCCCAAATGCTGCATGCTTATTGACTCTTTTGATCTTTATTGCTCGATAGGCCATACATACAAGTACCAGTAGTACCGCACAAGGCGGCGGCGGAAGTTTCAGAATAGGAAACCTATAGGAGACGTTGGTTGTTGTGAATCACGGATGGCAGAGCGAATCCACTGATTGACCGAAAGGTGGTTGGAG
>Ga0126342_10010762_pt1 | contig 16382 bp, 18 predicted proteins | sample Cyp1metagenome_FD_92528 | JGI IMG/M metagenome (GOLD analysis project Ga0126342, IMG submission 92528) | Coral microbial communities from Lord Howe Island, Old Settlement Bay, Australia - Cyphastrea 1 metagenome | ecosystem: Host-associated > Invertebrates > Cnidaria > Coral ... | reverse complement strand
GTAGGTAGATAGATGGATAGATGGATAGATGCATAGATAGATAGATGGATAGATGGATAATTAGATACATAGATAGATAGATAGATAGATAGATCGATAGATCTATCGATCTATCCGATAGATCGATAGATCGATAGATCGATAGATCGATAGATCGATAGATCGATGGATCGATAGATCGATAGATCGATAGATCGATAGATCGATAGATCGATAGATAGCTAGCTAGCTACCTAGCTAGGCAGGTAGGTAGATAGATAGAGAGAGAGAGAGAGAGATGGCGACTGATCTAAACTCCTTTATCTGCGAAGGGCCATTTTTGGCGAATAACACATTTACTTTCGCGAATCTTTCGCGAACCCCACGTTTATCTTTCGCGGGGTAGCAGCTATCAACTTTTGTGCTGCTCAGACGCGCTGAAACAGCATGCAAACGGTAACTGTGTGAGCGACCCCGGAGACAGCGAAGGGTGGATACAAGGCCATGTTGGGAAAAATCACCACGAAATAGCAGAGTTTTCATTGTTTACTACGTTCCCTTGACTTGCCGCTGCAGAGGTGCTGTGTGGGCTACTGGCTTCCATGGACACCTTTTCTTTCGCCACTTCTTTCGCGGAACTTTCGCAAAAAATCCTTTGCAAATCAACCGAAAAATCCACACCCTGAATCGTGGCTGAAGGTTCAGCTCCACTTGATTGGCCTACAGTCACTGTAGTGCTTGGGTCTACTCTGCCTGCCAATAACAATTCAGAAGGTTCTCACTTCACCTAGGAAAACAAGAGATTAAGCCGCGTAAGCCACCTCATCAAGATAAACTTTCACCATTTCTTTCGCCAAATAAAGAAAATACTTTCGCTGACTGAGAAAAAACTTCGCGGGGTCTTATGTTGTAACACTAGCGGCCTTTGTGATTAACAATCCCTAAATGGACCTTTAGATCGACTCCAAGATAGGTAGATAGATAGACAGGGATATAGATATAGATATAGACATAGACATAGATATATAGATAATATAGATAAATAATCAGATAGACAGACAGATAGACAGACAAATAGACAGACAGATAGACAGACAGACAGGCAGATAGATAGATAGATAGACAGACAGACAGACAGATGGTCAGATGGTCAGATAGATAGATGGTCAGATGGATAGGTGGTCAAATGGATCGATGGTCAGCTAGATAGAAAGAAAATAGATAGATAGGTATATAGATGGATAGATAGATCGATGGATAGATAGAGGGAGGGAGAGAGGGAAGGAGAGATAGAGAAGAGAGAGAGAGAGAGAAAGAGAGACCCAGAGCCTCAACCACCTTTTGGTCGGGGTTCCCTCTGCCATCCATGCATCACAACAACTCACGTCTCCAAAGGTTTCTACTTTTTCTTGAAATTTCCGCCACCGCCTTGTGCGGTACTACTGGTATGGAAAATATGCGAAAATGATGAGTAGTGGATGGAATGGGCTATCCTATTTTCAGACAAACCCGATTAAGTGAGGGTTCATGGGATTTTCACGGGAAACTCCTCTATTTTTTCAATCGGAGTTACTATTGGCAGCTCAAATATCCTGGCACTGGAGTACCAATGGAAGCTCAAATTCATGGTCCCAAAAATGGGTTTCCACCAGCCGCCTTGTCCACAAATGCAGGGTTTGTCTAAGAAACCCCACCCTGTCTTCAGACGAAGCCACATAATTCAATCCTCATTGAATTGAATTACTGAATTGAGATGTACGAACCAATACCGTATAACCCCAACACCAACCAATTATACCTCAACATATCTCAACTTTTGAACAGGGAATCTCCATGCTTGCACCCTTTCATCATCTTTCACCCAAAAAAAGCCAGCCGCCTCTCCGTTCTTCAGACGGAGCTCTGGAAAGAAGCATGAGTCCGCCGTGCTCCTCATCAGCAACGACGGCAGTTCGTTGTATCCCTGTCCTTCTCGGTGAGATTGATGAGTTACATAAGTTACATAATGTAAATAAATGTGTCATAATCTCATGTATCTACATGTCATGATATTCTATATTTCCAGAATGTTATTAGTTGTATAGATATATATATATATAGTATATGGTATAGTTATATATATAATTGTATAGTAATCCGGAAAGACAAAAGACAGAAAAGTATAACGCACGTTCATTTACCCTCTGGTAATCTAACATAGCTATTGAAAATTGCCCATTAATAGTGGTTTTCCCATATAAAATTGTGATTTTCCATAGCTATGTTAGTTTACCAGAGGGTACCACGATTTTTGGGATTGCAGTTGACTCTTCCGTCTCTCATGGGGTGCTATGAAAATTGATCTCCTCGCAGCTTCGAAGAGAGCCCATTTGCTCCCCTCACCTGGCGGCTTCACAAAGATCGACCGCACGGCAGGGCAGAAATCATATGGAGGTGTCCTAAAATAAAGGTAGCCCAATAGCTGGATGGTTTATCATGGAAAATCCCAATCTAAAATATATGATTTGGGGGTACCCCATTTTAGGAAACCACCATATTACTCATGTTCTCTGCATATTTTCTCAGAAGCTCGGACTGCTCAAGAACTGACAGTGCGTGACTTCTGTTCATACAGGACCTTGAAAAAATGCCCATCCTTACCGGGTAGCAGCAGTAATTGTAGCAATTAGGAATTGAAAAGAGCGCCTGAGCTGAAATCCCCAGGCGAACATCTGTGCTAAGGAGAGCTGTGCCCAAAACAGCAAGCATCACTATTGATGAATAGTGCTTCCCATCATGGATTGAATAATCTCCACTTCAGACAGACGGCGGCTTTGTCCAAAAACAGGCCCGAAATCTCCAGCGGTCTATCATGAGTTTCCCATAGTTTCCCCATAGTTTGCGGCTGCGGAAAAGAATGAAAATTACCGAATTATCGCCATTTCTGGACAAAGCCAGGTCGCCAACAATCCAACAATCCAAAAGGCAGTTTTGGGAACAGCTCAGAAGACTACGTGCATGCAGAACGCAACGAAAGTGGTTGGTCCGTTGCATTCCGACCAAGCAATGGGAACACGAAGGGATATGAATTGAATGAATTCTAGGCAATTTGGATTTGGGACTTGTTCAGTCCATTTCATACAAAACCCATTTCAAAATCTGATTCGCTCACCTCATCGCCTCATGGTTCTCGAGGCACCCTCCACTGCCATAGCTTTACATCAGGAACTTAAGCCGAAGGCACCCCAGGATCAGGCATTGTTACAATCCTCAACTGATCCAGCCCTTCTCTGATGTGCTTCGGCAAAGCACCTGAAAGATTTTTTGAGATCAGGCCCAGAAGTCCCACCATTGGCATCCCTTCCATCATTCTTGACATCCTCAGCGGGACTCTCGGGACTCTGCTCACATCTCCATCTTTGCCATCTGAGTTTGATTTGCCGGGTTGGAGGATCAGCTCTCTCTCAAGCATCTCCACTATTTCTTGCACCTCATAGAGGTCATGATCCACGACACGTTGACGTAGATGTGGAAGAATTGTTGCTAACAAGGTGGCCTTGGGAAGAGTCGCAAGCATCTCACGCTGCTGCTTGTCGAACTTGGGGTTTTTGGTGTGAGGCAAGTGGCAGAAGTTACATTCACCTGCCGACTTGCAAATTCCTTTCATAAAATTGACACAAGGTCGATGACACAGCTCCGGATGCCCATAGCTCCCAAGGGTGGGAGCCACCTCTGAATCGATGCGCTTCACGTTCATAGGCACTGGGTCCACATGGTCCACATGGCCCCCAGAGAACGCTGACTGAAGCAGCTGGCACCTCTGTTCCAGCTTGGACATCTCAGACTTCATGAATCGCTTTTGAGTATTTTTTTCAAACTGCGCATCAAAGGCATCACGCTGAGAAGTTGGAGGAGAACTTTGTGATCGAGGTGGTCCCGACGTTTTCTCGAGCTCCACATCAATGAAGGTGAGGCGGTACTGCAAGCGGGCCATCCAGGCTCCACTCATAAAAACAAATAGGGCAACGGGGTCACGCGCCCTTGGCAAGTTTGAAACAGAAGGTTTTTCTCTCAGAAATTCAGCATCTGAGATTGAGCATGTAAATGGGGGCCACAGGAAAATCATGGAAAATCAAGACCACAGCCCGGCACAGCAACCACGAAATCAAGAAAGAGTTCTTGATGTTCCTGATTGTCAAGTATTGTAGGTATTTGTTTTCGGTTTTCCAGTTGTCCACTCTAGCTACCCCAATCTATGTCCAAAAAGAGCCTGGCAAATGGGCAAAAGCGAGCGAAAGACGGCACAAAAACCACCTTCAATGCATTGCTTCGCGCAAACCAAAAAGTTGCCCTGGCTCGAAGCGGACTGCTGAGATGGAAAGTTTGAGGATCCAATGAATCAGATGAATCAGATGCCATATCCACGTTTGACAAAAAGTCTGTGGTTCTCCAACATTAAAATGTAAACCAGCGTGTCTGAAAAAGAAACGCCGCCTGGGTCACAAATTCATCGAAATTGCAATGTTTTGGAGGTTCCGGTTGTCGTAAAACGGTTGTGCTCAGTCTGGGCAGCATTCACCCCCAAACCTTCGAATTTGTTGGTTGATAAAAATTCCCAGTAACTATGGGTCTGGGTCATCATAATGCCCATTAAATCAGCGACTGCAATTGTACAAAATGTGGTAAATTTGGATTGCACAAAATGCAATAAACTTAAACCTACCATTGGGGGATTGCTATTTATGGCAATATTGCGGTTGGTTTTTAATTAGTTTTACCTTATTCACCGTCCACCACCAAGGGGTCAACAGAGTCAACTGAATCAACTGGGTCATAACCATGCCTTGGCACTGCGTACTCTCAAGGTGAGGATCTCTTCCAAAAGCCTTAGTGGGCTTAAGAAGCTAAAGTGAAACTGAGGGGCCTGGGCTCATCCAGAAAATTCAGTAGATTTGACCAAGATGCGATTAATGTGGTGGATGGATGTGGATAGTGGATCTTTAGATGATGAAAAGATGGTTGGAACAGCTGCATCACGCCACACATCACCACACTCACCACACCCTAGCCAAATCAGAGGTGTTGATTCGGGGTTCACAACTCGAATCTCCAAACAGCCTGACGAAGTGCTGCCTGGAGCCTTTTGCGGGGCTGCCACTGGCGTAGCAAAGGCCCGTCAGCCCATGGGGACCCAAACACGTATGTGTTCCCTTAAATATCCTTAAATGGGGATTGGGCCCAGAAAGAAGATGCGGTCAGGCGATTTGATTGCTGTGACCCAACTGAAAACACTTTGTGCAGCACACAAACCACGCTGGTGAAAAGGAAGTGCGAAACGTGTAAAAACCAAAGGTGGAAAAAACTCAAGGCTCAGCCGCCCGATCCAGCAGCAGGAGGTCCCACGTCAGGAACAAGGATGCCACCCAACGTACGCGAACATCGGGTGCGTAACTTCGGAGACATTCAGGATCTGCATGCCAGCATCGGCTGTTCTTTGTAAAGAACACTGGAGCTTGGGTCAGGTTGTGGAGATTGGCCCTGTGCTGTTGTTCTTGAGCTCGAAGTCGCTGGTCCAGGGCTTCATAATAGTTATATATCCAATTCGCGATGGTGGGCCTCTTGCATGGCATTGCGCACATACTTCGGAACCATCTCCTCCTCGGTGATGTACTCCAATCTGTGCATCTCATTGAATTGAAGTACTCCTGAAAGGATACCACCTCATGCATCTCCAGCTCGGTCTGAGTTCCAACCGAAGAAACTGCTGGCGTACTGTCCTCTAAGACTCGCTTAGAGCTTTTCCACATTTTCCATCCGCCCAACATCATGATGCCGATCGCAATCGCCAGAATCATGGTGTAGAGCATCTTGAGCATGCCCGGGTAGAGGTCGGTGTAGGTGAAGGTTGTGTGGTTGGTGTTGTCCAAGTAGGTCGCTGAACTCGTTGTCCAGCACATAGACATAGCGAACATAGCTTGAAGCGCTCGTTGAGGCTTCTCCAGCGCATACATCTCGGTGTTCTTCTTCCGCTCTTGTGGTGATTTCTTCTTCGCAGCCTGAAAGGTTGTGTCGCTCTTCAGCTTCACAAGGTGTGTTCTCAGTCTCTCCGCAAGGAGTTGTGCTGCAGCTTGTTTTGCCAGTCCATCAGCATACTGGTGGTCTGATGATACCCATCGGGTCTTTGCACCACAGCAGGAAAGCTTGTCCTGGGCCACCAGCGCCTCGATCGTGGTACGTTTATCTGTACCGCTGTTTGCCTGAACTTCAGGCTTGGAGAGCAGGTCGTAGAGGGCCTTGGCATCGACAATCAGCGCTGGCTCAACATCCATCTTGACCGTCTTGAGATCGTCAAGGGCCATCCAAGGCTTCCAGATCAAATTGCAAAAGGTGCTCGTAAAGAGCAACGATCCAGGAGGCTGGCAGGGGACTTTGATGCTTCAGGTTGTCCAGCTTCTGGTGTGGTTGATGTGACATGTGGTGCATTGGAAGGTGCTGGTGGTGCTGGTGGTGCTGGTGGTGCTGGTGGTGCTGGTGGTGCTGGTGGTGGTGGTGGTGGGCCAGTATACATCACTGTTGGGTCCTGCAGCTCCAGGTTCTCGCATGATCACCGTTGCAGGGCCTCTCCAACGCAGCTTGGCTGTGGAGTCAGCTGGTATCGCGCCAGTAGTAGCAAAGGTCACGTGCATTGAGCAAGTCTGTTGGCCCATGAATTTCCTCAGCAAGCTCTTCTCAAACGGTGATCACTGTCAGCTTGAGCTGTAGCCTTTGCAGCTTCTTGTTGTAGACGTAGCTTCTCAAGGAAAAGCGCTGAGGGATCCAAATGGGCAGGGTTGTTGCCACTCAGCTCCTCCATCAAAAGTCCAGGGATATGCGGCGTGTAGCCAAGTGTCCACTGTATTGGACTGAAGCCACAAACGATGGGGGTCCTGCCGGAATGGGCCGTCCAACCAGCAATCGCGTTGAGCCATCCACCACAAAGCATTCCATGTAGCCGCTCTTGCCGTTGATGTAGACCGGCAATCTTACCGACCAATCAGCTTGTCGAGAGGCGTCTCCACCAAAACCAAAAGTCTTGTTCGTGGCCATGAATAGGTAGCGACTGGGCAGGACACCGCGTTGTCGCATGAAGTCAGCCACCTTCATCAGTGTAGTGTAGTGTGGCCAATCACCACAGATGAGGCTCCTCCATCTTGGATGCCGCACCAGCCATATTGGCCCATAGGTGGTAAGCCCCGCTGATTGATCTTGGCCATGTCGCGGACATCATCGCAGCTCCATCGGTCTTGTGCTTCTTGGATGTTGAGTTGGATGCCATCGAAAAACTCGATCTTGTTGTATTCTGTGGGCAGCTTGCAGCCCAATGGACAGGTTGGCCACATTTCAAGCATTTGGAAGCTGCTTGCCCACGAGAGACCATGGTGCCTCCCTTCGTCTGCTATGTGGAAGGTGACTTTCGACGGCCCTTCTTGCTTTTCCCTTTTCCTTTTGACTTCGGTGGCCTCAGAGCTTGGGACGTAGGTGAGCTCGGCATTGAGCTGTCTGCCAATGCCACCACAGGATAAAATCCTCTGGAAGCCTTGAGGTGGACCATCTGACGACGGGCATCAAGGCACATCGCGTAGGCATCTTCATACTGTTGTTCCACCTCATTGTGAAACTCATCATTGGGCTCCTCCCTCAGGGAAGTCGGCATGGTAGGCCTCGTCATTCTCAGCCTCGCCATTGAACTCATCCTCATCATTGTCCCATTCCTCCACATCATCGTAGGTCTCCTCAGAGGGACGTTGTCATTGTCCATGTCATAGATGTCCTCAGCGGTGTAGCCCTGGTGTTTTGTCCATCTTGAGGTTGAGCCATAACCTTTTCCTCTCCAGTCGCGTCCATCTGCAACTCGTCCTTTGTAGTCCTGGCCGAAGAGGAAGTACAGGGCTTCAGTGACACCAGTTTGATCAAGATCTTTGGCACGTCCTTGAACAAATTGTTTCTGCTCCATCGTCAAACCAGCTCGTCGTAGAAGTAGCCAACCAGCCACCTTGTCCGGGATTTGAACTCCATGTCCTTCCACTTCCATCAGGTACTCCCGGTGGTCGGCAACGTAGTTGATCAAAGTTTGACCTTCACGTCGATTGACGCCGTAGAAGAACTTCTCAAAAGCTCTGGGCATCTCCGCCTGGTCGTCGTACTGGAAGGTCTTGTCCAGCTCCTTCAAGATCAGCATAAAACATCATAAAACCATCTTCAGCTTCACTTGCTTTGTCCACCGGGTGTTCAATCTGACGCCAGGAGATATCACTAAGGCTTGTCATCAGGTTGATAGTCGCCTCCTTGGACTTCTTGTTGATGTCCGACTTCTTTTTGTAGAGCAGGATCCTCTTCTCCATTCCTTGCAGTCTGCCGGTCGGTTGCTGAAGATCGGAAGGTACGTGTCGTCCTTCACAAAGTCGACACTGTTAGGTCCAGCTGCTGCCGAAGATGGTGATGCCATTCCTTAGGATGTAGCACCAGGCCAATGTAGGGCTCGTTCGCCGCGTAGTTCACCAGCGTAGACGAAGAACAGCAGCTCAAACTGGACAGGCTCAAGTGTAGTTATGGATGTAGCGGTGGGCTCCTTGTTGGGGTAGTCCTGGATGAAGTTGATGTAGTAGGGCTCGACGGTGGCCAGAATCTCTGGCTCCGCTACCAATGTTGATTCGGGGTTCACAACTCGAATGTCCAAACAGCCTCAAGACGTGCTGCATGGCCAAAGAGGCAGCAGCCTTTTGCGGGGCTGCCACTGGCGTAGCAAAGGCCCGTCAGCTCATGGGGACCCAAACTACCCAAACACGTATGTGTTCCCTTAAATAGGGATTGGGCCCAGAAAGAAGACGCGGTCAGGCGATTTGATTGCCATGACCCAACTGAAAACACTTTGTGTAGCACACAAATCACAAGAGGGATCTGACCGTGGCTGTCCATACTATCCAGTGACTGCACCTCAAATCAAGGGCCTCACAACAGCTCACCACCATCCTCGCTATAGCCAGGAGAAAGCTCTGATGGCCTGGTTGGAAGATGTTGGAAGATGTTGGAAGACTTCCGGTGAAAGCTGATTGTTCCAACCTTCGCTCACTCGCCGACCGCCGCTCCCAGATTCTCAACCTGAGCCGCGGTGACTGGCGGTGACCCTGCTGACCCGGTGGTCGTTTCAGGGTTCCCGTGACGGTTGGGGCTCTGGCTGGCCTCTCGCAACTTCCCCGGCCTGAGCCGAACGCCGATGCCGGGGGCACAATCCTCCGCGAAGCAACTGAGCTTCCGCGCAAAGCGTGCCACGGTTCGCAACGGTTTTTGGGAGACGGCAGCATTGGAACGCAAGAATCCTAAGTTCGAAGGGGAACCGCATGAATCTCAAGAGGGAAAGCTGGATAGCAAGGGTGATGTTAATCTGACTTAAAATGCGATGGCATAAGAATTGTACGTACGTATAGATACAGACATAGATCCAGTTCCGAGTCTAGTTCTCCTCTGTCCATGAGTTCATCATGGCCATTGACTCAAAGTACTTGGCAAAAAAAACTTCGGTGTCTTGGCTCCCTCGCCATATTTCTTCAAAATATCGTCCAGTGGTTTGCCGCGCAAATTCTTGGCCTTGGCGTTGCCGTGATAGGTAAAGTACCTAGTGACCTGATGACATCCAAGTTATTCATAATTTGTTCCTTTTGTTTTAAGGTGTATGATACATCCAAAATAACTAGTTGATGGGCTATCTAAGCTCCACCCAATTATTGGTACAAGATGGTAAAAGTAACAAGCACACCACTCACCACCCAACAACCCTGGAGTATCTGTTCCAAAAGTCTACCTTCTACCTGCCATTGAACAGTCGAAACCGCTGCTTGAACCGACAGGATCTGGCAACTGTGGTTCAACAGGCAGCTCGAGAACCATGCGGGGATCGGGTGGAAGTTTGCCAGCATCTTATCATGATCCAGCTTGTCTGATTCCATTTGTACCTTTCAATGAAACACACCAGACAAATCTGCAGAAACATCCGAAGAAGGATCGTTCAAAGCCAGCTCGAAGGAAGGTTTTTCAACAGATTTTAACTGCGTGGATGGCTACCAAAAGGCGTTCTGTTGCTGGAAAATCATCTTCCGCCTTGACTCCAAGTCGTTCGCAGTCGCTCTCATCCGCCCAGCACCAGCCACTCAGCAAGCGGTTGCAAAATGAATGGTGTACCCTGTTGCTTCACTTTAAAATGAACCATGGGATTCACAGCTCACACTAAACAGTGATCAAAATACACTTCTCAAAATAGTTAAATAGTTGCGTCATGTTGAGTCTAATCTTGTTCGAGATCCTTGCCGTCATCAACTCACCTCTACAAAAAAAGATCGTAGAGTGATCAATTGATGACCCAATCATTCCCCAACCCGCGAGACTGGAAGTCCGGCATGTCATCTGCTGGCAGCGTCGAAGTCAGGAAAGGCCGATCGCCGGGGATGCCGATTTGAGACCTCGCCATCCCCGGCCGGAGCCAACGGCCAGGTTTTTGCCGTCTACGGGCCGTATACGGGCCGTATGGGTATGGTCCAGTATACGGCCAGGTATACTGTATACCTCCACACTGGCGATCTTCAGGGGGATAGTATCGGAGAATACCCAAATCAGTTTCATGCTCAAGGTGCACGTACATTCCGAAGAAATGGTCTATTCATAGACCACATTCTATCCATAATGAGATGGTTCTAGATCATCAAATTGCACCTGGAGCAATTCAAAGGACTGCCTAAAATTTGACCAATCATCTATAATTTGATTGTTATTTACTAACTGATCATGCCGATTGTCTGGGCGAAATGTTATAAAATCACCAATCTGAAAGAATGCCATCTAAGACAATGATTCCCAATACTGTATATGAGAGAACATGGGTGTTTCCTGAAAGGGTGGTATCCCAAACTGGATGGTTCATAATGAAAAATCCTACTAAAATGGATGATTTGGTGGTACCCCCTAGGAAACCTCCACATGTCTAAAAACATCATTCCAAATGTGACGTCGCGACGTGAGGTTCCGGACAATTTCGAGCGCCCGGCGTCCTCGTTCACCAATGCCTCAGGAACGCCCGGGTAGAGATCGTCCAACTTGGTGCATGGCATCGTACAGGAGAATACCCCAATCTTTGTGGCCATGATCTTGAAAAGGGGGACATGATCAAAACTCAACCATGGGAATCCATGGGATAGAATTTTGATGAATTGTGTGTCCTGTTTTTTTTGGACAAACCCTGTTCACATCCTCAACGGTTGGCGGTTCCGAGCTCGCTGCATCAAAGAAATGCCGATGCTGGAGCTCCAAGAGTCCTGGAAACTCCTGCGACTCCATTCTCTCATAGGTGGTCTGCGGCGAGGACGGTAGATGCCAAGCAGAAGGCCTATTCACCATGAACTGAAGACCGGCATCGGATCGAGCAAGTTGGATGGTCAAATATATGGCTGTTTGAGCCGCAACATGTTTTGGTGAAACTACAAAGCCGCTACTGCAAACAATGGCTTATAGGCACCGAGCTAAAAACCATGATATTATTTTTGATGGAAAAAATGTGTCCTGTTCCTCCAGCATCGAGGGCACAATTTGGATGATCTCTGTTCTCTATTGGTTTTCTCGATAGTTATCTACCCCTGCGGTCACTGGCGGTCGCCCAACAAAAAAAAACATCTATGTAATTCGATACATACCATATATCATCTTATCCAAAACGTCAAGACACCCTCAAATCAGGTCCCGCTGGGCTGCGGGTCACGGAAGGCCTCCACCGCGGCAGAGTCAAAGACATGCAAAGCATCTGGCTTCGTGCGCAGCTGCTCCGCAATCATGGCATCTATGGCCTGGCTCTGATCTACGGCGCTGTTTTGATGTCTTGAAACTTGGACCTTCCCATGCGAAGCCATGGAGAATCATGGGCCCCCCATTCTTGAATCGCCTTATTTTTCGCCATATATTGGGTGCCCGTGCAGCCTAGGGCTTGAAACAAAGCCACATATGGTTGGTCAATATCAGTTCTATCCCATAATCCATGAATATCCACCAGTTATGTGGCATTGGGGATGTGTCAGAATTGAGTACCGCCAAAAGTGGATGAAAATGACCAAAATGTGTGGTATCACCATGGCCAATCTTTAGATACACTGCCATACCCTGCCAAAAAAATGATTTTGTTGGTTGGTTAATATACATAAGAGAGTGTGAGAGAGAGAGAGAGAGATCCCCAGTTATGGCAAAAGCTTTATGAAAGTATAAACTAATCATGCTATTATATATATATAATTAATATGTAATGATATTATGTACTGTATATCATACTAACCGAAACTCTCCACAGTCTCCCCATCGGTCTCCGCCTGCCGCAGCTCATCCATGCCACCACTGCCACCTACTCCTTGCCCACCTGGGACGCCAAAGGCTGAAGATCTTCGTCAAATGGGTTGATTTTAGGGAAAATCTGCAGGGAACTCGGAAAGCCATGGAAAGCCTGGTGTTTTCCATGTGTTTTTCCAATCAAATACCTGCGTCGTGTCCTAAATGTCCAATATAACCGGGATATTTCATGATATTTGGATACCCCCTGGTAATTTAACATAGCTATTGAAAATGGCCATAGAAATAGTGGATTTTCCCATTAAAAATGGTGATTGTCCATAGTTATGTTAGTTTACCAGAGGGTATACCAATGGATCTGTATAGGAATCTTAGGAAGCTTGATATGTCCCATTAAAACCCTGCCGAGATGCCAAGTGGTCTGGAGACGGTCGGGAATTGCCACTCGCGTGGCGTCTCCATTGGATTTTCATCCTCAACGGATGGCGCCCATGTCCCCGAATCTACCCTCTGGTCCCTCTGGTTATGTAATGTAATGTTATTTAACCTAGCTATAGCAAAACGTTCATTTCTAGATGATTTATGATGATTTACCGTATTAGAAAAGGGTGATTTTCCATAGCTACGTTAAATTGCCAGAGGGTAGGGGATGTTCGTGTTCAAAATACGGGAAAGAATATGTCATCCACTGATTCATCATCGTCCCTACAAACTTAATTTTTGAACCACACCCATATCCGGTGCTGCAAACATACTTTCAGAACATGGTTCTGGAATGTTCTGGATCAAAACAGATTTTCACCCGCATGCATTGTTCATCCCATCAAATGGTCTCATAGTAGGTATCAAAAACCATTGCTTTCGGATGCTTTCGGACTGGTCAGCTGATTCTCATGACATTCTCCTGCTGGTTCTTCTTTGGTTTGGCTCGTTGCCTGAAAAATGCTGAGCATTCGGTGAAGGCAGAAAACTCGATCGAAAACTCAGCTCCAACCATCTCCTGGATCCCGTCAGCAACTGGTTTTTTTCGCTCGACCGGTTTTCTGAGTCCGTGAGTCCCAGACTCTTCGAGGTTCATGACCATGACTTGCGCAGCCGTGATCCTGGGATTTGTGATGGGCCCCTGATGGGCCAGTCAGAATCTGTCAGTTAAATTATCCAATCAGAAGAGTTATGCCATGATTCCTGACTTCAATGATCTTCGTTTTTTGGACGTTGGACGCGAAAAAAACCACAACCAGACTGTGACACAAAACCTGCAGAACCACTAAGCCAAGGGCGCAGCTCCACCGAAAAGCGTCCTTGGTCCAGGTCATCCCATGGGTCCCATGCCATGGGTCCCATCCCCCAGTGACTGGGACAAAAAGCCACTAACTTCACCATGATGACCATTGCTGATGACAATGGTCCAGCTGATACTATTGATATCTATTGATACTGCAATGAAAATGGGACTGGGAGCACTAACGATTGCTCTTCGCTGTCGCTGTGCGCATCTTCTTCCAGCTTCTTTAGTGCAGCCTCTTCAGTGCAACCGAAGATCAGAACGTCTGCCTTCCTTGATCTGAAAAAAAACGGAATCAGTTCAATGATTTCAGAGAAAAAAAGGGCCCATTTCTATGATCCTTCGATCTAGGTTTAATAGTTAAAAAAAACTTTTTTAATACATCCTTTACATCCTTCAAAATCAAACCGCAGACGTGTCTCAACAGTGCCTGTCGACTCTCTGGAGAGCTGTAGATTCTCTTGCCACCAATCTGCACGTGTCGCCATATCGCTTGGCACGTGTCGTGTTGGCTCGAAGAGTTTTTGGCACAACCTTCAAGTCGGTGGTTCATCCCAGTTAGGAAGGGTATGGAAGGGTATAACCCCAGTTCTGTGTAGGGTAGGACTGGGAAGAACCACCAGGTACTGTACTTGGACTGGGTCTTCCCCACCAAGTATTTGCCAGTCGAGGACTTCACACCTGAAGGGCTGAAAATGTCGAGGACCAGAAGTACGGAACTTCAAACACGACACACGATCTCTGTTAAATATGTATTGGAATGCCAGCCATTGATTTTGATGATTCATGGACTCCCCAACGCTCACCATGTTTACAGTTGTAAGGATATGTTTCATCGATGTTATGTGTATGTGTATATGTATATATATATACGTATATATAATTATATAATATTGTATATATATATATATACATGATTTAAAAAATAATGGACCTCCCGAAACATGCATATTGTAGTTTTGTATTAGAGTTTCTCTGAAAATAGGCTACCCATGGCGCCTAATCTTGATGGCAATCTTGGGCCCATTCATTTCCACCCCCATGTTCAATAGGACCCTGGCGCAACACCACCAGGTCCACAACCTCAGTCCACGGGCAAAAACCAGATTTTCTCAAGGGTTAGAAAATGTTAAAATTGTATCTGTAATAGACAAACAAACTGGGGTTCAAGATCAAAATGACCAAGATCATCCAAGATACATGTTTTTGGATTAGATAGATATTAGATTCATGTTTGTCAAAATGCCAGATAGACACTAGTTGACTATAGAAGACTATAGATGACTGATAGTAAATATAGTCAATGAAACTTTCTTTAGTCATAGAGTTTCCAATTAAACTATCATTGGGATAATACACATCATATTAAAATCCAAATCGTCTGATGACTATCCATTAATAGTCTGATGATTAATTATTTTGGGATAATCCATATGATACTCATAGGATAGATAATCATATTTGTCCATATTGTCAGTCTGACTATATAATCAGTATATAATCCTATCAAATCCATATTTTGGGATAGTCCATTAATAGTCTGATGATTAACTATTATACTGATGATCAATTTTTCATGGATATATGTTCATAGTCTATAAATTTATCTATAAATTTCCTATGATGTTAATATGACTATCAGTATTATACTATAATTATATTATATTACTACTGATAGTCATCATACTCAAATCCAAATCCTCGACGATGATCCCTGAGACCTCCAAGGGCTCCAGGCTCTGCAGAGACGCCCCCCTTCCATGCACAAACGGCAACGACCTGGCGATCCGGAAAACGGAAAAATGTTGGGAAAAATCCTGGGGGAAATGATGTTTGTTATCAGAAATATTGACATATCTATGATATCTTATGATAAATTGAGTGTGAGCTGCATTCTTGAGGGGGAAACAAATTTGAAAAATTCAAAGATCTGAAATGGCTGGGGTCTCACAATCTGATCAAATGATGAATCAAATGATTTCGCAGATCATCTTGCTCTTCCAAGATTGATTGTTGTGTCCAAAGCTCCAAGTTTTTAATGTGACGTCTGGCTCAATCAATTCTAACCTTTAAGGCCAAAGTGCCGACAGTATCGACACTCAAAGTGATCAATTAACAGGCATCTAAGCTCATGGATTGCTGGTTGATACAGTTGATACAAATATATAAATGTTTGTATATTGTATATATGTATATATATGTAAGGCATCTGTATACTGTTGTATACAAAGACATGGGAAAAGTAAAGAATGTATCTGAGACCACCAAACGCAATCGGGCCTTCTTTGAGCTGGGCGAAGAGTTCTTCCATGTACTCCGACTTCCCTGCACGGGGCGCGACAGGAATCGAAGCTCTGAGAATGCGCAGCTAGACCACAGAGTGTGCGAAATCAAAACCAAACCTCAAGGCAAATACATCAAAAAACCGTTCAAATGGACTTCTGCATGTGGTCTGTGAGTCACGCCCCCCTTCTTGCGCCTCCAAAATAGTATGGACCTTCCAAGGAATAACTTGCAACTCCATAAAAATCCAATCTATCTATGGAAAAAAACAAGATGCAGCCCACGAACCCGAATTCTCACATGTATGTTAACGGCACAGATGTCGAAACACATGGATATGCAGTCACGCAGAACACTTTTCTGCAAATCCGCCCACACCGCTTTGGCGGTGAAGGCGTGCTTATTGGGGGGCAACAAAAACACTAAATGCTCAAAGACATTTGTTAAAATAGCTGGGGCTATATCAGCTTTAGCTGGGGGGGGGCAAAAACAGTTTCGC
>Ga0126342_10010761_pt1 | contig 16383 bp, 13 predicted proteins | sample Cyp1metagenome_FD_92528 | JGI IMG/M metagenome (GOLD analysis project Ga0126342, IMG submission 92528) | Coral microbial communities from Lord Howe Island, Old Settlement Bay, Australia - Cyphastrea 1 metagenome | ecosystem: Host-associated > Invertebrates > Cnidaria > Coral ... | reverse complement strand
TAGATAGATAGATAGATAGGTAGATAGATCGATAGATAGATAGATAGATAGATAAGTAATATTAGATAGATAAGATTAGTTAGTTAGTTAGATAGATAGATAGATAGATAAGAGAATATAAGATAAGATAAGATAAGATAGATAGATAAGATTAGATAGATAAGATTAGATAGATAAGATTAGATAGATACGATTAGATAGATAAGATTAGATAGATAAGATTAGATAGATAAGATTAGATAGATACAATTAGATAGATAAGATTAGTTAGTTAGATAGATAGATAGGTAGATAGATAGACGATAGATAGTTAGATAGATAGATAGATAGATAGGTAGATAGATAGATAGATCGGCAGGTAGGTAGGTATATAATCAGAGAAAGAGAGGGAAAGAGAGAGACAAAGAGATAAAGAGAGGAGACCTCAACCACCTTGCGGTCCATCAGTGGCTTCGCTCTGCCATCCGTGATGCACAACAACCAACCTCTCCTATAGGTTTCCTATTTTTGAAACTTCCGCCACCGCCTTTTGCGGTACTACTGGTATATGAAACATTTAGAAGCACTATTTGGAGAAGCCTGAGGTAAATTCTGCTAATAGCTGGGTACATTCAATTAAGGGATCAGAGATCAAACTGAAGTTGGTAAACAAGTAGAAAGCTGGTATCCTGAAACATATAAAATACTGCAATAAGGGACTTCTAGACAAAACCAGGGATCCAGCGAGATATCTAGCACTAGTAGAAGGAGGAAGGGATCGATTGATATCATATATCACAAATAAACACATGCAACTATTGTAAGACCATCACCAGGACAGAACCTTTTCTTGCTGATCCTCCACACCATGTCTTGTTTATGCTTATCTAAGGATTGATTTGCGTATGAGAACAGGTGGGCAGACTTCTTCATTGGTCATGAGTTTCCCCAGAGGATATGACCATGTTGCCTGATTCAAGGCACGCGCATATTCTGCAGTTTCATGATGTCCTGCAAATGACCCTCTAAATGGCATCTAAAAGCCTCTACATTTAGAGATTAGTCTGGCCATTTGGTCCTCGAAACTCCCGAAAAAGATGTAACACCAACCTCCAAACCATTCAATTTTGAGGGCTACGACCACATTTTGAGCCAATCCCATCTGGACTCTCTTTAATGATTTATGGAATCAAAGGGAACCACAGTACCAAGGTACACTTCGTGGGATTACCACGCGCCCATTTGCCCACATCTTTTCCAGCAGCACGGCAGCAAAAGCGCGTAATGGCCTATACAGCGCCGGTCGTGCGCTAAAAACAACAAATCACAACTGGTTGGGGATTGAGCCACAAAAAACATGAAAACAAAAAACGAATTACGAGTACTTTAGTATCATCATTCCAGTTTTAGGGGTGGAGACGGAACAGCAAAAAAAAACATATAGCTAGTACATATCACCTGTTCCATCCAAAGGTGAAGACGATGAAAGTACGAAAGTCATCTAAAATAACATATCTAGGCTTTAACCATCTTGAAAAATATGAGTTCGTCAATGGGAAGGATGACATCCCATATATGATGGAAAATAATGGCGCCATGTTTGAAACCACCCAGATTACAGCTGGTGTAACACATGCAGCTGGTTTTCCAAAGGATTCCAAACATCCCAACAGCTGCGAGAAAAGCGCCTCCTGATTCTCAGTGAGTCTCATGCCGGCCTCAATGCAATAGTCCTGCCGTATGGGATTTCACCATGGGAGATATGGGGATTTTGGGGAATGACCATGGAATATCGTTGTATATTTAGCAAAGTGGATGTATTAAACCCCCCTAGGTGGTATACCTACCCCCCTGAAACATGGAGTGAAAGTGAGATTGGATCATCAACCGATCATCAACCCAACTATTGGGGAAAATAAAACATGTTCCAAACCACCAACCACTATAGATCTATATAATTCTATATAGATCTACTGTAGATCTACTGTAGCTGATGGATTTATGCTGGAGGATGTCTCTGGCTGGAAGAACCTTGGAGGACACTGCCGCTGAACAATCCCCGTGGCAAACGCTGTGGGATCTCCTAAGGGATTGATGACCCCCAACATGGGTACCCGGCCTGGTAAACATACAAAAAGCTATTGAAAATGGTGATTTATAGTGGATTTACCCATTAAAAATGGTGATTTTCCATAGCTATGTTAGTTTACCAGAGGGTATTGCTTCCAACTTTTCACCATGGCACAGTATGGCTAGCTCCATTGATGAACCCGAAAAACAGGCCCGTGTCTTTCCAACAGAAGCCATCTCCAAAAAAAGCAATGTGTGCATTGAGAACGGAGTCTAGTATCATAGATCATTTATGTAGAATTTTAAAAGCAAGGGACAATGTGTACAGCTGTACAGCTGACAATTTTGGAAGAATCAGGGACGATTTATTCTTGTACGAACGAAATTAAATGTCTTCAAGAATCTTCAAGGCATTTCCAAGCATGATGTGCGTCCACCAGCCTTCACAACTTGCCTAACAGCCGAATTTCACTGGTTGTTTCAAGCAGGATGACTGGCTTTACTTTTATGGTCGTCATGTGGAGTCTCACAAACGTCAAGAATAACGCATTTCGATGCTGTTCACAAGGGTGGGCGGCTCAAAATCGAGGCATCAATAACACAGAAAATTGATCATGTAAAGTAGTCCCTTCCCCCTAAACTTATACCACCCAGAAAGCAGAAACTCCTGCTGTATTAGTGTTGCATCTATTCATTGGGGATGGGTGGTATTCACATTTCAAGAAGGTTCAACCATATTAAACACCAATTCTTGATGGTCAAGCTGTTTAACCGATGTGATTTTAGGGGAAATGGAAGAAATGGAATTATTTACCAAACTGGATCACCATCATTATAAACCAACTATACCAAACTTCACAACTTTCCCCATCTTCCCCTCATGTTTCATGCTCATCCATCGTCTTATTCATCGTCCCATGTTCATCCATGGATTCATCCCATGGTCGTCCCATGGCGTCCTGCTCGTCGCGCTGTGCTTGCGCCACAGTGGGCGGCTCCAGCTCGTTCTTCCACTGCACTGGCAACGAGACGTTCTTAGGGTCGATGGCCTCCTGACAAGAAACTGCCAGATTTTGGGGACAAAACAGGGGAGGTGGAACTACAATGGGGATACATATTTTGGGATCTAATAATCTGGAATATCATGGGGTACATAATAGGATAGATATATATATATACACATAGGTGAGATAATGGGATCTAATGGGATGTAAATTACAAACAATATCATGGTGCACCACTTGGCATACAATTGGATGAGCCGGGCCGGCGAGTGAAGTAACACTGATGGCCCGAAATACTAATGATTTTGTATGGCTGTTGAAACGGGGTTAACACGAAGCAGCATGAATGGGGTTGGTTGCCAAATGAACAAATGCCCGTTTAGTTTCAGTAGATTGATTTACCTATTAAAATGCTGATTGTCCATAGCAAGTTGTTGAATTATCAAAGGATACTATACGTACCCTCTGGTAAACTAACATAACTATGGAAATCACCATTTTCAATGGGAAAAAACCCACTATAAATGACAATTTTCAATAGCTATGTTAGTTTACCAGAGGGTAAGCGTATGTTCCAACTATCTCAATGTGTTTCAAGCATGGCGTTTCGTTCAACCATATGGAGGTTTCCTGAAAAGAGGGCTACCCCACATCATCCCAAAATCGACTAACTGAGTATTGAAACGAATGGTTTTGGGGATCCTCTACTTGGGGTTATACATATATATATATATATGGATGATATTATATAAGTTAAATATATACATATATATATATATATACTAACGATATATATAACTCTACATATAAATATATAACTCTATATATAACTCTATATATATATAACAAGATAGATATATATATATATATATATACATACTGTATTACTGTATATGATTATATTATGTACATACATTATAAGCCAGTTACTAAGTGGGGCCCGTACACCCACAGTTGTGTTTCAACCAAATGATCAAAGCTTCAGCCGGCCAAGACACCCGAGCACGCACAGCGGTGGCCTCGCGGCGAAAGGTGGGCAGTTGGGCATTCCAATGGGAATTCACCTTGAACAATCCATGGGAAAATATGGGATTTACCCTCTGGTTATTTCTTGCATAGCCATGGAAAATCACCATTTTCAATAGGTAAACCATCTATTTCTATGGACCATCTATACCATGGCTATGTTAAATATGTTAGTCATAACCAGAGGGTACCCAGAATTCACCCAGAAATCACATTGAAAAATCCATGGGGAAAATCTTGGGATTGATGGGGAATTTACCCAGAAAGAACATGACGAACACTACTTTACACCAGAGAACAGGAGGATCATCAGATGCAAAAAGTAGCTGGTTAGGAACCAGAGTTCTTGTGGGACAGCCAAGTTGCCGGACATACTAACCAGGCTTTCAATAGTTAGTAAGTTGCGGTAATCTTTCAAGTGCGAATTTAAGCTGGTGTGCTGGAAAACCCCTGAACACCTCTACATATTCGAAATATCTGGTGATGTAGCCATTCACCATGAACAAGTCTAAATTTCTCAACTGTTTATACATTTTCAGATGTACTAAGCCTCATTCCAACGACTGTGTACAGCAGGATCCACCCCCTGAGAAGCCACGCGCTGTCGTTGGAAAAGCAGGGACCGTACTGAGGGGGAATATCCATACCTTGGTCGCAGTGAACGCCTGAGATCCCCCAGAAAGCCCCGTTTAAAATGGCATGGGACACCCGAATTAAAAACATGGCAACAGTAAAGGTCACTGGACGCTGTTGGGTTTATCACAGTACTTAAGGATTGCATTCCAAAACAAAATAACAACATCAACGTACTTTACTCTTTTGTTAGAATTGAATATATATATATATGTATATATATATATATATCCTCCAACAAGAATTAATTTCAAAAGTGTGAGCCGTTTAGGACCAGCAAAATCCGCACATGCCTGGCATGCCTTGTGCTTGGTATTTGCAGCCAACAAGAATGCAGTCAAAGGACGTCAAAGGTTCATAACAATTGCAGTATAGTGGTTTTGATGATGCCAGTTGAAAGGAACACTTGTTGAATATTTCGAGGACTGCAGGATGATTGCAGTGGTCCCGAACTGAATGGAATCATGCACGTAGCCATCGTGCAGCGTTCCCTCTGACCAAAGCTAGGACATTTGATTGCAGATTCTGTGGCACCTAATGATTAATGAGGTCTGGAATCTTATTGTTAGGTACACTTGGATAATCTATGTAGAAGACTGGATTCATTCCACTTTATTTGTGGCCAATTCAAGGTGGGAAAAAACAAGATGATTTCACCAATGTATCGTACATTCATATGTAATCCAGTATTGGTGAGGACTGGTGAAAGGTGTTGTTTAAAGACATGTTCACTCTGTTCATGTAAAAACCGTTTGTTCAGCTTTAGTGCAAAAGCTGCTCCGAATCACATCGGTATGCAGCAAACTATGCATGTTATTCACGAAATATCCAACAGTTGGCTTAAATGGATTAACATCTGGTAAACTAACATAACTATGGAAAATCACAATTCTTAATGGGAAAATCCACTATAAATGGCAATGTTCAATAGCTATGTAACAAATGACCAGAGGGTACTTCACATTTCTCCATTTCTCCACTTTCATTTGATTCTGAGACGACGTCCACGACTTCCACCTGTCCTTGGTGTTTCACCACACCAGGTTCGGATTGGATTGGTGTCAGGGGAAATCTTCACCGGAAACCATGGTTGTTACCATGAAATTGGTTGGGTGTTCCTGCAAAAATGTTCCCTTCAACCAAATTGATTGAGTCACAATTTTTCTTCACCGTGTTCATAATCCCCCATATATTGGGTAGTATAATCCCTGAACTGATCCAGTGACAGGTTGCAGTGCGTGTAGTAGTCGCTTTTGCTCGCCATGTAATGAGGCAATTCTTCATAGGCTGAAAGCCTGGACGAACTCCGCCGATGGAAGAAATAAAAATGTGACTTGAGATGAAGCGGTTTATGGAGGAATGAAAAAAAAAATATGTTAAAAAAAACATATATATATATATAATAATCTAATATACAATAACGTATAATGTATATAAATATTGAACTAATATGAGCTGTTTTTAGTTCATAGGTATTATAAACAAACAGAACTTAGGTTCACAGTATGTCATGGTTGACAGTTGGGTTTGTGGTGGTTACCGCCTTGTGGAACTCCAACGAAGCAGAAATAAATTATGGCGTCATCTTGCAAGTGGGGCCCCAAAATACAAATTGGTGTATAAAGTATAACCCCCATGAAAACTATAGCTATAAGATGCTATAAGTATCATAAACCATACAGGTATTGGAGTGATAAACTAACTCAGCAATTTCGTTTACGGGTGCCCCACATTGTACATACCAAATTGCTTCTTTGCGGAAACCACCATTTTGTTCCGATCGTTTGGGGGTTCCAGGAACAGGATACTGTGTCACTTGGATACAAACAAATGATTTGGTTGTGCTATGCTCACAACATTAGATTCATGGTTGATGATCATCCATCCGACAATGAGAATCCGAATCCGAATAAAAATTATATGAATCCCTATTAGTGGACTGATGATGATCATCCCCCAATATGGGTAATTACTCAGCGACTTTTTCACCTGGCACGTATTGTGTTTTGGACATTTCCATGTTTTGGCTCCATCTCAAGTTTCATGTAAGCCAATGGATAAACAATATGGTCATGGAATTGGGTGTGAAAACACGATCAATGTGGGCCCCTCCAGTTGTAAGTTGGTTTATGTTTACCCGACAACATGCACCTATATCAAAAATAAACCACATCTAATCTGGTTTTAAACGAACTTACCTACCTATTTGGGGGACAATTTTTTCAGAAACTTGCAGATTTCATCATCAGCAGGACCAAGCCGCCATTTGTCGATGTTTGGAAACTTCTTCCGAATGTCGTAGCCCTTGTAGTACCTCAATACGGTCAGAACCAAACATGCCAAGCATGTACGGAAATCAGCAGAAATGAACATATGTAGCTCATTTATATTCAAGTCTTGTTTGGTGCAAAGAGTGATGACCAGCAATCATATGGTTATGGGTCAAAATTATGGTGCCCTAGGTAGTCTAAAATAGCTGGTATGGCTTAGCTGCATCCGCCAATCAGGACCCAATTTTTTATGGCCATGACTATAGCGGCATCCCTACTTGGGGCTGCGGGCCCCACTTAGTAAATATAGTTTAGAATCATAATCCATTAGTCTAACCCATATTTCATCCCATATTTTTGAAAAAACATGGATAGTCCATTAATCATTAATCATTGATCATTAATCATTAATCTGGGTAAATTATCATATTTCACTAACCTGAATAGTGCGGCCATTGGGGGGTGATTCCTCTTATTAACCATGATTCCAGGGCTCGGTCGCGACGTGAGGTCGTTATAATTTACCCAGATTAATCCAATTAATAGGGAATGTTCATACAAAAAACTATGGAAAATCACCATTGTTCATGGGAAAATCCACTATAAATGGCTATTAATAATGGTTAATAATGGGATTACCCTCTGGTTATGGATATTCCATGAATCATTTCATTAAGCCGGCGAATCAGTGCCAGTGCCGCAGGGTCACATGGCGCTGGCCACCGCTCTCTCCACGTGGGACACGTACTGCATGTCCACGATCGTTGGATGCGGATAGGGCAAGAAGAAGGCCGACTCCTGGAAGCCGAGTCACAAATCAAATGAGATTCAGGTGATATGAGGTGATCAATGATCATCAATGATTTTTAATGGTGATTAATGATGGATACTATTAATGCTTATTCATTGGACTAATGATGATTAATGATGGATAATATTAACGGATATTAGTGGGATTAATGATGATTCATGTGGGTAACAATGATAAACCACCCCATGTTTGATGGTTTATACCACCTATTTATGGTGAATTTGGGGATGGTTGATTGTGTTAACCACATTATATAGTTTATAAGTTTATAATAATCAATTCTGACCATATATAATCATATGTATGTTTACATATTATATATATACATATATTGTTATATTCAGTTCTTTTATTACCAAAAACCCTGGGAACATATTAGTCAGCTAAAACGAGCTTAGCGAACTGGGCAGCACCTTGTGGAGCCGTGAAAATTTCTATGGCGACCCGAAACCAAAATGGCCTGCCCGAAAAAAGGGACCCGAAACCAAGCCTAAATATGCCCCAAACCAACGCTAAAATGATTTGTATATATGTATATAATATATATATATATATATATATATTATGAAATAAATGATGACATCTATATAAGTTTATGTGATTTCTTGGCTAAACATTTGATAGTAAGTTCGATATCCCGAAATACCCCGCCATCCTCGACCCCCAAAGGCCCGGAGTTCAGTCACCCTTCGCCACCGGCTGCGTAGAGGGTGACTGACTCCGTCTAGTCTCAAGACTAACTCCTGGTAAACATACAAACAACTAGCACCATTTTTAATGAGTAAATCGACTATAAATGGGCTACTTTCAATAGCAAACTGTTAGTTTACCAGATGGTATTGAACTGGAGAAAATGCAACAATTCAACAACCTGATTCAAGGAAACCCACACATTTTGGGACAAATTATATATTCGAGTGACGTCGCTTAAATAAAACAAATTGCTCAAATGACCCTTAAACCATCTTAAACCTTCGTTATTGTCAATAATTGTCATAGCTTGATCCTGAATTTCATGGGTTCCAGTTCCAGCCATTTTTTCGGGGTCAGCCCCTTTCGCGGCGCGGCGTTTTTCCAGGTCGCCGTGTTGGCACCCAGTTCGCTGTCCACGCGTTGCAGGGCATCCGTGAAGTCCGCCTCGCTGCCGCCGATGAACGGCATCTCTGGTCCTTGGAAACGGCGCAGCTTCGCCGGATACGGGCCGGGGATATTTTTGAATCGACTATAGTAACCCCTTCAAAGTAGATAGAACAAAATAGAACAAGTGATGGATCACTGTTGAAAAATAGGAATTTAGATGATGTTACCAAAATTTCGGAGGTTACTATGGTGGAATTGAGAGGATTGAATGGTGCATTCTGCTATATTTTTTGATTAACGGTTTACCGCTCATTTTTTAAAGGTGACGCTGGTTGGTTTAGTTCACACTATAAGTAGGGGTATAGTAGATATATCGAAGTATTTAGGTGCTGCACGGTCATCCCATGTCACCAGTATAACAAGTATATATGCAAATGGACTGATGACCATGCCCTATGGGGAAACAATTGAAAGTAGACCGTGTTTTTTACTATGGCATATCTCACAAAAGGGTTTCTTTTTGTAGTCACCACTTATCTAGTGAATTCTCAAATGGATGTTCATGCATTTAAATATATTTACACATGTTTAGACCTATTCAAACAATGTCTAAAGATCTACCCCAGCTGGATTAGTTGCTTTATTTTTTCACAGACCAACCAATAGAGTTGTGGTGGCGGATGTATCGCTAGCTAGATTCTTATCTTGAAGGTTTTTCAAAAAATGGCTTTGTCCACCAATGGGGGGATCCATGGAGATCCCCTAAAGTTACATATTTCAACGGGTACCATGATGATGATGATGATGATGATGATGATGATATATATATATATAACATCGGAATTCCGGGTACCCTATTTTCGGACAAACCAATATGTGCAACACCCAACGAACTTTTGCATCTGGATTGGTGTTGACTTATCATGACTTATCCCATCTTATCCCATTTTTAAGCGGGTTATAACATTCATTGACTAACCGTATACATATATTCTATGTATACATGCATACATACGTATACATGTATATATATATGTAAATATAAATATATATGTATTTATATATATATACACATATGTATGTATATATGTATGTATATATGTGAATGTATGATGAATAATTAATCACATAACTGTCCTGACATTAACTCTGACATTAACTATGGTTTAAAACTTCACCATAGCTATACTGAATGGGATAAGATGTTCCAGGCATGTTCAGCCCCCCAGGAGTTCTTTTATCATCCCGTGGCCCAACAAGATCGCCAAGCCGCTGAAGAGATAGGAACACCAGGCACCAAAGAGCTCTCGCTCCAGGTTCAGTAGTCCTGCGGCGCGGTCGCGCAGCTCGCCGGACATGGGGAACCTCGGCCCAACATGGCAAGTTGGAAAAAGGAAGCCTGCAATGTGAGGCTCCCTAGATAGCTAAGTTGGCTTATAACTCCAATAGCTATGGTTTATGATATTTATAACTATAGTTACTAGGGCTTATAAACCAACTTATAACTGGGGGGCCTCACATTGTGGTCATGTTACCTGAACTTGCGGATCATCATTTTTAAGAGGTAGAGAAATAACTTAGATATAAGTGGTTTATGTACCTAGGCTATAGTTTTTATGATGGATATATCTACACTGATTTGGTGGGTGAAAATAAAACAAACTATGGAGGTACAATGTGGCCCCCCTAAATAGCTAAGTTGGTTTATAACTCGAAACACTACGGCTTATGATACTCTTATAATTTAGAACTATAGTAAATGGATGTTAAAGGGGTTACAGTTATGGCCATTTATTAGTTATAACTGGTTATAAATGGGGTTATACATTCTATAAATGGGGTTATAACTACTTATAACTGGTAAAGGGCCATAACTGTACAAACCAACTTGTAACATCTTACAACTGGGGGTCCCCACACTGTAGAACTTACAAATACGTGGGAGCTGCGTCGTGGGAGGTACATCCTGAAAGAACGCACAACATATCTGCTTGGTTTAGGTGGAAGTCATTTTTAAAGACTCGTATCTGGATTTTAGCACACATATATTGATTATTATTGATTCCTACAATGTGGTTCCCGATAGCTATATAAGTTGGCTTATCTTACCCCATCTGACTACTATTACTATAGTATGTTATAGTATCTTCCCTATAGTATGTTATAGTATCTTCCCTATAGTATGTTATAGTTGGCTTAGCGATTCTGAACTGGGGCACCACATCGCCATGCCCAGCAAATCTCCCATCCACCACCCAAGCAGCATGGGCTTGTCTGGATTGGGGAATGCTCGCTCCTGAGCAACGCGAGATCGAAAAAGTGCGACCAAACATGGATTTGTCTCATATCGATATACATGGATAGCCCAAAATTGTCCAAACTTTCGCTGACATGATTTCATTTACTGAAAGGACTTTCCCAAATTTGGAGAACGAAGTTTGACAGTTCGGCTCCGCCCAGACTCTGGAGCATTCGGCACCACTGGATGTGTTTTAGCCACCGGTGTCTGTTTTCATTACTAATGTACTGTATAATACTGGTTTCAGCATGTTTTCAGCAACATCGCGAGATAGTCAGCGAAACGGGGGGCTTTGCGAAATCACAGCAACTAGCAGTTGAACGACTTGGAGATATGGTGAATTGACCGAAGGTGATTTCAACTGGCCTGACATGACCTGATATGACCTGATTTTGTTGAGGCCTTTCTCCTCTTTCCGCGGAGTTTGGCCATGTGTTTTTTTGGAGGTAAGGATCGCTAGAATCCGCTAGAACTTCCAATGAAACGTCCTGAAGCAGCCTCCATTGGACCAATGAATTCCAGCTGGGATCCAAGAATTACTGCTTGGTTTGTCTATCTATCTGGTCAGATCATAGATTCACCAACCCCCGGGATGATTCCCAATGCCAAGAATCGATGGTAAACCTCAGACAAAGCATTTTCATTGCTGTTTCAATGGGACAATTCATAGAGCTACCGTACCATATATATATAGAGTTATAGAGTTATAGAGTCATTTTTTAGTCGTCATTTTTTGGGAAGAATCTTTGTTGGCAGACTGTGATCATCGCAGCAAATCCCAGCAGCATATCATCGCAGTGGTTCCAATTGTTCCGTGCATAAAAAGTCACACAGCCTGTTGCTATCTGGCTGCTATCTGCTATCGACATGATCAGATTCGGGATAAATAAGTGGCTGCCCATGAAATAAGCCACATAAGTCAGCCGGTAAACTGCCAACATTTCGGTTGGAACATATTGGGGTTACCACTAGAACTGTTTCTTTTGTCAAAGCAACTCATAGAAACAAAGAAGAACTCGCATTGGTGATATGAAGAATCCTTTGAAAAAACATCTAGAAATAAACTGTTACCCGGCCTGGTAAACATACAAAAAGCTATTGAACATGGCCATTTATAGTGAGTTTTGCCATTGAAAATTGTGATTTTCCATAGTTATGTTAGTTTACCAGAGGGTGTAATTCACGAACCTAAATTGTTCAGCCGAGGATAAAGTAGTTGCAGTAGTTACCTCTGACAACCATCACTCCAGTGAAGTCATTTCATATAGTTTATCAAGAGACATGGAACAAGTATTTCAGTATAGCAGCCCCCCGACAAAATAGAACCGTAGAACCGTGTTTCCAGGATAGTATAAGATATAAATATAGTATAGATGCTGTGGATATTTATGGATTGTGTCTCTTCCGTATATTTTCCAGGTGTTCAACTTTTGGACATTGACCCTTCTTGGGGGGATTTCATGGCCAAATCAACCCGTCGTCACGTCATCGCCAGAGACACATGATGTCCAAGCTTTCTGTCATCATCTTTCCTGCAGAGCAGATCGGTCAGATCATGGCTGCAAATGCTTTTCAAGAACGAAAATAGCCTCTGGTAATCAACGTGGCAATGAAACATTCCCTTTAAATTATGAAATGGAGGTTTATAGCTAGGAAAATCCTCGAACTAAATCATGGATGTTCCAGCCGACCACTTTTGATGAAACGTGATGGTAAACAGCAAGGGCCGGTTTCCCACATCTACAGAGAGACCTGGGCTACCGGTTTTCGCACCATTCAGCATCCGCCACTAATGAGATGGTGATATATCTATATCTATATCTGTATATATATATATGCATATATTATATAACTGCTATCTATCTGATATCGTTATATGTTTTTTTAATGATCTCTGCTCTTGTTTATTCCTTCCCTGTAGAATCTGTAGAATTACATAGAATTACTAAAATGTAGGGCCCCAAGGGCCCCCAGTTGTAAGTTGATGTGTAAACCCTCTTAACTATAGTTCTACATATCATGATCATTCATGATCCATAGTGAAATTATGTGAAATTGGAGTTACACAGCATTTGGGGGCCCCAAATACAGTGGAATTGCCCCTAGCACTCAAAGCTATAGATATCTATAGATCCACATGCACCAGGCAATGATCATCGAGTTTACGAGTCCCCGAGTCGTGGGACTCACCCAATGCCGGGTTTACCATGCCAGCAACCAGCCACAAATGGGGGCAATCTTAAGTTATCCCATACCCAAATTTCATAAACCACCATTTTCTATGCTGACTAGTATTAGTTTTGCCTCATTCAACAATATTAAACAGCACCGTGCAAGAAACGTCTGCCTGGATCACCTTAAACTTTAAGCCTTGAACACACATATATATATATATATATATATAATTATATATATATATATATGTATAATTATATATATATATATATATATCACAAACATACACACACATGTATAGTCATGTATCAGACTTGCCTCATTGAAACATCACAGAACTGCCATGATCCACTTGGATCCAACCCGCCCGCAAGGCCACTGCTTGGATCCAACAGCAATCCATGGGGTGAAGCGGGTGAAGCATCTGGATTTGTCAAACGCCGGTTATGATATAATATTTTGATATAATATATATATATATATATATAATTCCATTATATTATCCAGATGAATGGTGGATATGATTAATAAATATTAATCATGGAATATGAATGGATATGATGAAAAATGGTGATATAAAATGAATCATATCCATTCATATCCCATTATATTATCGAAACTGGTTGCTTCACAAAAAGTACTTGGCGCTTCACAGCGCCTGAGTCATGTGATGACCCCCGTTGTAACTCGCCAACTCGCATACTTGCCACTGGGGCGAACTAATCCATGGCTGCCATGGCTGGGGTGGAGTACCATTTGTAACGGTTAAGTAACCAGTGCCCATATGTTCCCATTGGGTCGTTCACCATTCCGTTCGAGTCCCCGCAGGCAGTCCATTCAGTCCATTCCGGTCGAGTCGCCGTCCAATTCCATGGCAGGAAGTAATCCCCGCGGCACCAGATTCAGAAACTCCTGAGGTTTGTCGCCTCAGCGGTTTCCCATCCATGGACAAATTCTCGGAATTGACCATGACAAACCAGTGGATCTAACAGGCTTTTCCCCAAAATTTTCAGAGCCACATGTGTCACCAACCAATGCACAACGAAACAAACATACGCGTTTTGTGATGATCGGATCCCCCTGGGATGGAATAAATTCCCATGAAGATCATCTTGGAGAGCGTCGTTTTTCCATGGAAAGATCCACCAATTTTTAATAGGTAAAGCATCTATCAATGGGTCATCTATACCATGGCTATGTTAAATAGCCAGAGGGTAAATATCAAATGAACTATATATTACTGTCATACCAATGATAAGTAATGATACTGATACTGGATACTGGATACATTGTCATGATACTGTACTTCATATGTTCGATATGATCAGTATCATCTTCACCAGGGAATGCACTTAACTAGTACAGTATCATCCTATCCGGTCCTATCCAGCGGTGCCTTGTGAGGCAAGGGGTCCATTGAAACATGCAGTTATGGCCCTTTACCAGTTATAATCCCATTTATAACCAGATAAAACTAATAAATGGCTATAACTGTGGGGAAAATGATGCATGACATTTAGGGCAACCTATTTTCAAGCAAAGCCACGTTGAACCAACATGAACCAACCATTGCAACTCATTCCCGCTGGCCATCTGGCAATGGATCCCATCGTCAACAGGATTCTCAGCTGCACATGGTGAATAGATCAATATCACTGGTGAAGATACGCAACAGATTTAAGCAAGTCAAGTCATTGAAAGTACCCATCCAGTTTGGTATTTAGTATTTACTCACATTTTGTGTTTGCCGCTCACGCTCGTGCATCTTGATTCATTATTCTTCATTATTCTTCATCAAATTGCTGGTGAACGTCCCCACACTGGCACGCATACCCAGATCTTCCCAGATCTTCAACAAATCACACTACACAGTGCGGGCAATTCGTTACTAAAGTGGCCGTAGGAGCGCATTGGCACCTTTTCGATCTCGTAATCCACCTGTTTCTCCTCCAATAGGAGCCACACTTTCCTCAAGGACCATCTGGAGGATTGTTTGGGTCGTTGGGTCGTTGCTTTTGGGTGGGAAAGTCGCAAGCGGGACCCGTGGTTTTCACATGTTTTCACCACACAATATAACATGATCTATAGAAAATTTCGCTTAAACGGGGAATCAAAAATAAGAGAAAATCACTAAGCCAGTCAAGGTCATATGGATGCACTGAATTTAATTTCATGCATTGTTAAAGCAGTTAACTAACTGTGATTTTCCACATGTTTCAGACCCCGTCTGTGAATGTCTGCGATGGGTTAATCCTGAAAAATCGGAATCATGCAGCATGCAGGGGTACTGGTAGGGACTTGATGTAAGATGGAAGGCACAAACTGATCTGTCAAACAACGGCCCTGAAAGAGGGCAACATTAGAAAGGTTGGTGGTTGAGTTATCCATCCAACACATCTCTCATATCCCAACAGTGGCAGGCAAGGCAAAACTATCGTGAACACGTTTGTTTTGCCGCATTCCAATCATGAACCATTCCAACATTTCAGAAGATAATCCCTTTAAGTCACAGAAATTGAAGAACCACTTTCATTGGCAAATCACTTAAGCACAAGATTGAGAAATCATCACATAAATCACACAGATCTTATCAGTTCTTATCAAAAAAAAATCTGCCGATTCAGTCTGGTTGGTGGTTGACCTACCCCTCAAAAAAAAAAAACAGTTGGGATGATGAAAGAAAGACATAAAATTCCATGGTTCCAACCCACCAACCAGCAGTGATATCCCCTGCCATCCACCAGTTTTTCGCAACGGCGCCAGGGGGCTGACAGTAGGGGCACCAGGCCGCCTGGTCTCGGAAGATCTTCACGCGAGGCTTTTGACCTGGCGTAAGCCCCGGGCCAAATCGAAATGAAAAAAAAAACACGGGGAAAATGATGATTTAATGGGATTTAATGATGATTTAATGATGATTTAATGGGATTTAATGGGATTTAATGGGATTTAATGGGATTTAATGGGATTTATATGGGATTTATATGGGATTTAATGGGATTTAATGGGATTTAATGGGATTTATATGGGATTTATATG
>Ga0126342_10010760_pt1 | contig 16383 bp, 10 predicted proteins | sample Cyp1metagenome_FD_92528 | JGI IMG/M metagenome (GOLD analysis project Ga0126342, IMG submission 92528) | Coral microbial communities from Lord Howe Island, Old Settlement Bay, Australia - Cyphastrea 1 metagenome | ecosystem: Host-associated > Invertebrates > Cnidaria > Coral ... | reverse complement strand
GCCACAAATCATTGGAAAAACACAGTGTTTCGCGACTTTCCTACCTTTTCGCGCATCTGCATCTTCTTTCTTCTTACTCTTTCTCTTCTACTCTTCTTTCTTCTAATCTTCCTCTTCTCTCTGACTCTTCCCTGCTCTGCTTTTCATCTGTCCATATTGTCGGAAGTTTGACTTCTAAACTTCCTTCGATAATGGAATGATTTCACTATTAACCATTATTCACCATGAAATCATAGTCCCATAAATCCCATTAAATCACCATAAAACCTACTAAATCACAGTAAATCCTGGTTCAATCACCAGAAATTCATAGTCCCATCACAGTCTCCGGGTCCCGCCTCGCTGGAGCAGAGGTCCGAGGCTACGGAGCCAATCAGCGACTGGTGCTCCGGATCCGCGCCGGCCAGCAGCAGCGTGGCCAGCACCTGCCGGCGCTCAACCAGAACGGCCAGGGGGGCCATGGGCGCTGAAAAAATGGAGGATTTCCAATGGATTTCCTACCATAAAGTGGGGGGAAACAACACAACAATTTGGGAAAAAAACGGAACATGAAGATATATTGACTCAAATTGACCAAGAAAAACTGGTGATGAATGGGGATGAATGAATTTTCAAAAGACCATTTGATTTGAACAAAATGTACTTCATGAGGATGGATGTTGATATAAAAATGAATTTTCGGGGCCCATGAATCGTCCATGTTGGGTCGCCATGGCCATGTTAGGTTGTATGAAGTTGCTGGCAGAGCCATTGTTAAATCTAATGTTGATGTCAAAACCGCAACGCAATATGTGCCCGGTTGTTCAATGATTTTTTGATGGTAAAATCATGTTACATCCCAAATTTTGATGTCTGAAGGACGATCTTCATAGGTAAGACATGTTGGGTCCCTATTTTTCCTTGGTAAAAGTCATTTCTGAAGTTATCTATCAAAATTATACCTATTGTGTATATAAATATATATATATATGTGTGTATACATATATATATATATGTATATATATATATATATGTGTTCCCATTAGACCCCACCATGTTTGATGGTTAATTGGCTAGATCATCCACATCTCCTACTTAACCATGATTTCTATTGATTTCTTGGGGTTGTGTAAGGCCTGAGGGGCTCCATGTTTCACCTGATTTCTTCAACGCCAAGTCGCACTCACATTGCCACTGGCTGCGGCTTCAAAGACCGGCGTCTCGCCCACCTGAACGGGGAGATCTGGAACCTAGGAGAAACGATGGAGTTGTTTTGATGTGTCTTTTTTTGAATGATGGATATCTATATATATATACGTAGAGCGAGCTTAATCTTTCTGGTTTATAGTTTATACATGTTTATACCAGCTATGCCCAGTTGCAGGAAACCCGTACCGGTTGGTGGTTTCAACTAACCAAACATATCAAAGGCAATAGAAACATCATCCCAAATGTATAGGATAGGAAAAAAAACAGCTCTATGAAACCACCAGCCAGCACACAGTTGGACGAATGAAATAAAGTCTCCTGCAAATTTTGACTAAAGCATTCCATTGAATGTCCATAGCTCCGTAACCAATGAATGGAGCCACCAACCACTGAAAGCCTATGATTGATGAGTACGGACTCGGGTGTTTAATGTTAGGGATTTGATTTAAAATTAGGGATATGGGGTGACAATGAGTTACATACTTGTGTTTGTTGGTTTATTAAGCCATCTAACTTTAAGAACCACATAGAACCACCATAAAACCGAGTGAAGATAGCTGCAAACCAACTGAGCTAACTGGGATTGGTTGATTATCCCATTCTATTCCCATGAGATCCCAACTACATCCCTTCTGAAATGTCACCATGTTCAATGCGGAAAAATACCAACTGGCCATGGAACAGTGCCAGAGTTGTTTCTACCAACATGGTTTACTGCTGCCTATTGGGGTATCATTTAGGGTTCACATAAGTTATTAAATTCCCCTTGCCACATGAAACAACTAAGCATAATTCCCTTAGGGTTTCATTTAGGGTTTAGATAAGTTACAAAATCTCCCGGTTCCATGGAACAACTAGCCAAACTGTGGTTTTACGGCTTTATTGGGGGTTTAATTACATAAGTTGTCAAATCAGTGCCAGGGATGCATACCATGCGGAGAAGTGCACATGGCTGTGGCGAGATGACATATGAACACTCCAGACTCGAGTGAAGTCCGTGCAGCGTTTATTTTTCCGACTGATTTTCCAAGAATTAGTCTTGGGACATGCTAACGCCTAGATGTACCAACGTGATAAAACACTGCACCTGCGCAATGAAATAAACCTCTTTGGGACGTTAACAATTCGATTCCAGGCCAACCCTCAGTCCTGCCCATGAAACTACCAACCGACAAACATCCAACTGCTTCGAAGCTTTCCCTTCGCCAGTGGGTTCACCCAGCGAAATCCCCATTTTCTTGTCGAATAGACTCGTTCCGCAAATCGTTGTTTCAATCCCAATAAGGCTGATTGAGCCATGAAAAATACCCCGGTTGAGTGTTATTATACAGGATTCTACTACCTGGTTTGAGGGGGATTGTGAACTAACCCATAATAGGGAAACCTATCAACCAACTACAAGAATCAAATGGGATAGGGTTACCCTCTGGTAAACTAGCGAACTGTGGAAGATCACCATTTTTGATAGCTATGTTGGTTTACCAGAGGGTAGTAAGTGGTTAGCAAGTGGTTTCCCCCAAAATGGGTTATAATAATCCCTAATAACTAGGTAGTATAACTCCATCTAATATCCCATCAACAATGGTATATTAACAATGTTTAAACTTATTAATATATAATCATCACTAACCATTATTTATCATTATAATTAACCATGATGAAAAGTCTCAGGGTAATGTTACTAAGTCCCAATTTTACTATATATTACAACCATTATTCAATTATTGGTTCTATAGTTTTAGATATAGATTTACTAAGCAAATCAACTAATGTAAATATGTATGCTATAGTTGATGGAACATATCATAATAAACTATTGTATAAACCATATTAGATGACTATTATCATATATATATATATACTAGTAACCATATAATCCACCAACATAAATTCATATATATATATATACTATCATAATACACCATATCAATCCATTGTCGAACTTCATGACGAACAGACCATGGCTCCATGGGTGCCAGACCGCGAAGTCCGCGACCCCCGCCGCGACCCCCGCGCCGCATCTGCCGAGTTGGGATCGGACTTGGCATCCAGCAGCCGCCGCACTTCGACCAGGTCACCTGGGAGCCGAGACAACTCACCAGAGTCATTGTGAAAAAAACTTGGAACTTCATGGGTTTTTATGCTGATGTGATTAAATGGGCTTTAACCAGCAAACACAGTCATTTAAAACCTCATTAAATCACCATGCTGGTGAATTCCCCAGTGGTAGTCATTGTGAGTTTGTATGAAGCCTTGTATCCAAGAGGAACGAGCTGCGAACATAACTTACCAGACACACAAACAAATGCGGCTTTGAGAAGTTTAAAGCGCATATAGTGAAGCCCAAGAAAGATAATACAAGTATTGTGTCACTGTGTTTCACTTTTCGATTGAGGGGGTTTACTACACGAATTTATAATTACAACGTTTTGCTTCCCAGTGATGTTTGCTGGTTTATAGCCCGTTTTGACTACTTCGACTTGATATATAACATATATATATATATCTGTGTGTGTGCATCATTTATAATTATTATATATGCATCGTAAAGCCCGGTAAATTGGGAATGATGTTCAGCAGCGATTTCGTTCACTGGGGCACCACCTTACGAGCTCCCAAAGATGCTGTGCTATACTGAGGCGCCAATGCGAGCTGCAAAGGCCAATGGAGATGCCTGAGATGCTGGCGGCTCCTCGTGGCCATGGGAGTGATGGAGTTCCATGGGAGAAATATGGGACAAATAGGGTGAAAATATGGGGAAAACGGGGATGGGATTTGATGCATGGAGGTTGGTATGAAGAAACATATGAATCCCAACTAATGGATTTGACATTTGAAAACATATGGATATTGTTAAATATATCCCTTCGTCGAGGGAGTAATGGGAATTGATTGGATTTAAGAGATAATATGAAGATTCATGGGATCAACATGAAGATTCGTATGAAGATTCATGCTTAATTGACTTTGGATCTTAGGTGACTTAACGATTACCCTCTGGTTATTTAACATAGCCATGGAAAATAGCCCATTTATAGATGGTTTAGCTATTATAAATGGTGATTTTCCATGGCTATGTTAAATAACCAGAGGGTAATACTAGTATGAAGATTAATGGGATTTCACCATGTAAGTCATGGGATATTTTGCAAAAATCCGAAGTTGAAGCATCCCAAATAATTATGGTGATTTAACCAGCAACAAATGATGATTTAATGGTGGTTGAAATGGGATATAATGATTGGATAATCATGGTTGCAGGCACCCTTTCTGATGGCTAGTTCATACATCAAATCCCAGCGCTTCCCAAAGTATACAGCTATCTTTGATGCTTCAAATCCACATGTTTGATGCTTCAAATCACCATGTTCCATGGTTTTTGCACCGTTTTCATCAATTTTCCATGGTAAATTCACAATTTTCCGTCATTTTTGGCACCCAAAAATGGCCGATGAACCCCACGAGCAGCTGTCCTCCGTCATCTTCACCGCCTTCGGACCCCGTGGCTCCGCCACGCCCTGCGCCTCCGCCGCCGTGGAGAAGACGCCCTGACGGGACGACAGGGCGACCGCTTTATTGGTGAATTCTTAGCGCTAATTGGGGTATCCAAATATGTTTCCTCCTTAACTTATTTGTTTGGGAAATTGTAGTTGTATATCAATATATATATATATATCTGTACAATGGGGAGAGGTTTGGGGGTATCTATTAGCTATTCTTCTACTCTTATACTGTATTCAACTAGTATATTCTATGGTGATTTATTTATATTTATTTTGTCTATTTCTGATCATCTACCTATTGGTTGGTTTTCATGAGAAGCCTCTAATCAGCCAACCAGTGGCAAAAGGACATCTATGGGAGTTCCGGTTAGTCTGGAGAATTCAATGAATGAACGAATGAATAAAGGAAGGAAGGAAGGAAGGAAGGAAGGAAGGAACAAATCTAAAACAAAATATTTGCTGAGCCATTTCTTTGGGGATGATTCCCTAAAGATCAACCATGATGGCGCGTTGCCAAGAGGTCGCCATAAATTGTCCAGGTCATGCTGGTTAGACAGCGGCATAAATGGTGAGAGGTCACTGGCTCATTTGACCATCTATCCTTGGGTTTGCTTGGTGTAGAATGAATGTCGGAATTTTAATTGAGTAATTGACTTAACCTTACTGGAGCTTAGCAGGGAATTTTCGGGAATGATCCATAATGACTAGTAATAATCATCCCAGCAACCCCCAGCAACCCATCCATTCCCTACGTCTAGCACCAGTAAGTAACGTTCCGGTATGACAGTGCGAGGGCCAATCTTTCCCTGTGTGGCCTGCCCCTCTGAGGCCCGCACCCTGGGCATGGCGCACGAATGGGCGAAGAAAGGTCGAGCGTTGGCGAGCGTTGGCGAGCGCAGCTTCAGGCGATATTGGTGAATAATGGCTAATTCATCTTCAATGATGGTTAATAATGGTCAATAATAATGTTCAATGGTTAATAGCGGTTAATAACTGGCCGCTCTCATTGAGATCTTCTGAGCTGTGTTCCTCTCCGGGCTGAGCTTACTTCCAATTTCTAGCTGATGTTTCTGCAGATCTTGGTGATGCTTCGTCGAAGCTGTGACAGGTGTTGCAAGAAGTGCCGCACCCGGCAACGGAAAAAGAAAAAAACAACAAAATGATGAACAAAAGTCCTAGTGAACCGGTTAATCAACAACACATGACTGAAATGGCTGCAGGAACATACGTGGCATACGTGTCACGAAATGAGACCATCCCAAAACAACTCCAATGATACTCACCTATTCCATTCACCAGTCCGCTCACCCAAACATCTGTTGATACAGTGTCCATTGATATACATTTCTTTTTTGTGACATTCGATTTTGTTATGGTTACATGACAGTATAACATTAAGTATAGCCCAATATGTGGTGCCCTTTTGGAAGCATTCACTCCGCTACAGCTGGCGCCAGCTTAGCTGCCAAGCCTCGCCATAAACTTGCCTGGCATTAGGATGGATGGATGGGGGATGAGGTTTCATAGTTGTGTTTGTTAGATGTTTGTTGACCCATCTAACATATGAATCACCATGGATTCTAGTTAAGCTAGTTGTAAACCAACTTGGCTACGGAGCACCATCTTGTAGCCAACCAAAGCGATGGTGATTTCATGTGATTTCGGCAACACAAATGGTTCAATGGTAGAGCAAACCCATGGGTTCATCGGTGTGGTACCAGCCAAAAAAGGGATGTTTCTACCATGCTTCAACTCCTCAACCATTGCCAGGAAGCTTTGTTGGACTACCCACCTGCCCATTCATAGGGCTGCTTAGTTGCGAACCCTACCGACCCATACAAGAAATCTGCAGTGATGCGCAGAGTCTTTTTTTTACACCGACGAGTTCTCGGTGCAGAGATGTCGGGCAAGAGTTGAACGTGGCAAGAGAGATGGATGCCCTCTTCAAGGGCACTAGATCACAAGATGATCACAAGAGCCGAAAGCACAGGAGAAGCTCACCCGCCAGGTTTCGGTTGGTGCAGCTGGAACAGCAAGGCCCTTTCAAACGTCCCGGTCATCATCACTAGGAAACAGCTGGCGACTACATCATGAAAAAACTCGCAAAGTGAGACTCATTCCCTGAACGTTCCTGAATATTTCATTGAATGTTCCTGGAATTTCCTCTGGCAATCTACAGGGGTGACCGGAATTCCTTTGGGTATGTACTTTGACGTCCCTGCGCTTTCAGCTACGCATAGGCTATGCAAGTCGTGCAGGCGCTTGCGTCCAGGCCGCTGATGTCGGTGGAAGCCAGAGGTCATTGACCTTGGATTTGCTGATCTGCCCTATTCTGCCCTGTGGTCATCTAATATAGTTTTGAAAAATGGCCCGTTTCTAGTACATCGATGATTTTCCTGGTAAATATGGTGGCTTTTCCCATGGCTATATTAGATTACCAGAGGGTAAGTTTTTCGACGAGTTCCCAAAAGTTGGTTTTGAAGGAACATTACTGTAACTAGAACCATGCATACATGACTGAAAATTGATGAAGCAAATCCGGTGTCCTGGAAGAACTCCCCAAATCCAGCTTATATACAGCGGATTCATATGGGTTCACCTAACGGAAATGTCCTTCCGGTTGTGTCCTTTCATTGTGCTTGATGTAACAGCAAAATAGCAACAAGATATCTAGCAACTAGTATCATATCAACCAATATTGCCATTTTTTTTGCCAAGGTATGACATATTCCATCCCCCAATTAACAGGTTGACCCTGCTATCGGTCCGATGTTGTGTAGCCCATTGTATCGTGTTCATAGCGTGACCACCCCCTCCTCGAATCCTCGAAATCCCATGACTATGATACACTACATGACTCTGATATTGTTAAGCTACCAATATTGTCGGAATGGCTTTGTTTATCATTGCTGTTATCATTGTTATCATGATATGTAATCGCTAAAAAAAGTGTATCATCAATATTTTGTTGAATCACTGTGGATTTGAGGGGGGTTGTCTGAAAATTGGGCACCCCAATTCATCCACTGATTCACTGTTGCCTTATGCAGTACTGTACCTAGATTCTAGGCTCCTGGCATTCCCACTGATCATAATATGTCATCATGTTTCCCTCTTAGAATGATTAGTTGGAGTCGGCCTATGGGTCTATACCCAATTTTGAAACAAACATATCAATAAAACTGGTTGCGTACATCCCAACAAGATTCCAATAAATCCGCACTATCTCACCCTGACACTCCCAATATCATAGTACTGTTCTCCCACAAAATAGCCAACCATGTCCCTATTCCACCGCCTTTTTTGTTGGTTAGATCCCAATGTTTCACAAATCTTTGGTGGACAACCATGGTTTTCAGTAGCACCAACAAAATCATCTCATTCACCGTTATATATCCCCATTGTTTCCCCATTGTACTGCCAAAAATGATTTGGTGTTAAGCCCCCATCATAATCCCAAATGTGACCAGTTGTGGTTTACCCTGTGGCAAGTGAGCATTGCCATGGAAAATCCGCATGTTTGATGGGTAAATAATTAAAAATTGTGCCATGTTCCATAGTTATCTCAAATGATCTGAAGGTACAAGGTAAGGCCCCCCAGTTACGTTTGTTGGTTTATAAAGCCATTCACTATAGTTCTATCCCCCTGATCAACCCAAGCAATAACAAAGTTAGGTGCGTCAACTGAGCTATCTAGGAGGCACCACCATATATATATATAAGTTGGTATATAAAAGTTAAATATGATTATATCATGTTATAGCTTCCATTAACTGTATTGAAATCTGCATTTTCTGTATAATTGCCAGGTGACGCCCGGTGCTGGGCTGGGCCTTCGTTGAGGACTGGCTCTCCGGGGGCTGACGCGGGCCAGACAAGGGGTGCTGGCGAGGCAGGTCGTGCTGGTCTTCAACATACTGGAAGTCCTGGGAATTTGGGGCCGATAAATCATGAGATTGATATATATATATATATAAAGGTATGTAAGATTATGTAAGTATGTATTGAAAACCTATTGGAATGAGTAAATTTATGATCCCACTATCATCTACCTATCAATTACTGAGATGATAGTGGGGATATATTGGAATGTAACTGGTGAAGTCATGGGAATTTGGGAAAAAAACCAGTGAAATGAGATGGAAACACTTGGACAGTGGGATGTAAAGCATTTAAAAACTGAATAGTTTGACATGACATTTATGAGATGATAGTGGGATGATTTGAAACAACTACAGGAATATGTGTGGTAATAATATTGGGATTATTTGGGTAATTCAATGTCGTGGTGTTTGTGGGGTGGGTGGGACAACAATGGGGTGATATTGGGGTAAAAATGAGATAATAATTGGTCCGAATTGGTACTAGTAATATCTTGGTAAAATGGTGATTATAAGAATGGGACACTGTGAGTCTCAGCTGGTCCAAAATGTTGATTCACAGAAAATGGGACACTATTGGGATAGTTATATTGGAATAGCAACAAGATGATAATGGACAATAATTGGATAATCCTGGGATAACAATCGCAATGGGATGCCAAAGGGATAATGTTGGGATATGTTGGGATATGTTGGGATAATAAGTGTGATTACTGGCAGTTCAAGATGTCAACGAAACATGAAGCAGTTCCCTTGCGGAGTCCCCAACCGATTGTTTAAAATCCAATCCTGACATATATACTGGAACCCAGAGGGAGGAAAAAATTACTTTGATGAAACTTGCGCCGGGAGACCACAGAGTGCTTCCCTGCCGTCCATAAGTTGCCAGTGAAGTCGGGTTCCCCTGCCGCCCGTAAGTTGCCAAGGAGGTCGGGCTCCCCTGTCTCCCATACGCCCCCAAGGATGGATTCCCCTGACGCCAAGTGATGGGACTGCCTTGGCGCCTGTAGGTAGTCACCATAGGGCTGCCCTGCCGGGGGTAGCTGCCATAGCTATTCTGCATCAAGGGTCGCGCCACAGGCTCAGGAGAGCCGGATCGAAAGCCTGGGGCAGCTGGGACGGGAGGAGACCGGGAGCCATGAAGCACTGGAGAGCTGATGGTGTGTCCAAGATACTGCGTCCGTGCTGTTGGGGGTGGTGAATAGGTGGGGCCCATGGATCGGCACAGCACTGGGTAGCCCGGAGAACGTTGGACGCTGCCGGGCGAGTCGCTGTGGAGGGTAATTGGGGACCTCAGAGCTGCTGTGTTGTAGTTCCACGGAAGCCATGGTCTCATGCACCCCCTAACTCTGATGACCATCGATGATGCATAGGCATAGGATTGTGCATTATTTTTGGGTGCCTAGATAGGTAAGGATATTTAGTTTCAGCATATCTACATGGGAAACAACCATGCAAATGTAGGTCTAAGCATTCAAAGTCCACCACCCCTAAGAACCTCCGAGCTATGGAAATGACATCCCAAAAACATGGGGATGTCTATGCCTAACAAAAAAGGGTTTGATAGGGATTATCTGTCAATCAACAAACATGTACGTCCTTATGGGCCGGAAGTATTACCGTAAAGCTGCATGGTTAGATACTGGAACGAAAAACGCTGGGTCCCAAACCCAATATAGGGACAACAAACAGCAACCGTAGGAACGGTCGATACTGGCACTCACCACCACCCCAAAATGAAACACGTCCAACGAAAAAAAAAAAAAACGCAAAAAACTGTTCTCGCGAAAAGTATGGCACATATACGTGCATCAAAAACACATAAACATATCAGAAAAACAAAACATAAAAACATAAATGCCATACATAATTAAATATGTTATATTTGACTATACCGACATATAACTATACATATATATATATATATTTACGGTAACTACATTTAAATACACGGACTTTAAATATACGAACAGGTATTTTAGACTACCTCCGGGAAGGTTATCCTTGGCCCGCCATTTAAACATACGGAATCCAATTCATGTAAATAGATACGTTAACTACATTTAAATATACGAACTGCTATTTCATAACTACCTCCGGGGCCTCACGGTGTGGCCCACCCTCCACATAATTAAATGTCGTTACCGTATATATATATATGCATATACAAGGCCTATAATGCAAATACATACATGTATACTATGATATATATATATACATACATATACGTATGTAAATAATAAAAATAATAATAATAACAGTAGTAATAATCAAAACAATAACAATAATGTTGGTGAATCAATATCATAAAGCACCTACAGTTTGATGTTTTATAACACCCATTTATGGTGAAGTTGGGGGTGGTTTAGGTTTCTTATTGACCTTATTGCTTTACCAACATAATATGTGTTGAATTCAATATATCCCTACAGCTCCAAACACCTTCTGAGACTATATTTGGAGTTGATTTTTGGGGTGCCACACACCTTCTCAGATGGTATTTGGAGCACCAAGGTATACATATATACATATATATATATATATCATTATATATATATATATATCTCTCTCTCTCTCTCTCTCCCTCCCCATCAATCAACAAATCTATCTATCTATTATCTATCTATATCTTTTTATATTGTCTATCTGTTTTTTGTTTTGATCTGTTCTAATACATTCCTATGAAGACCTTCTCCAACCAGCGCCAGGCCACATCGACACCATCCCCGGTGACGGGGGCACGGCCGCCACCTGCAGGGCGCGTTGACACGACTCCTGCACCTTCACCGCGAGCTCCGTCCAGGCCGGAGTGGAGCGCCGGGAGGGCGCCATCTGCCGCGGGGTGTAGGTCATGGTCCTGGTCAAAAAGTATGTTGGGATGAAAAAATAGGATCTAACAGAAGATTTTATAGGTTTTTTTTGGAACTTACTAGGGATTTTAATTGATTTAATGTTCGAAACCATCCAATGAGCATTATAAATCGGAATCTGTAAGCGACACTTTTGGTCAACAAGAACCACCCCCCTGAAATGAGCGGTAATATCCTGACGTGTCATCCCAATTAATCGTCATTTTCCGGATTTAGATGAGCTTTAACCAATCCATCCTGCCCTCCGATGGCAAGAATACATGAGAAGACAGTATCTTGGTTGTTCAAGCAAACATTGTGCTTTACTTCGCCAAACAATGAGATGAGACGCTCTCCAGTTCAAAAAATATTAGGACATAAATTCAGGTTTGAAATCCATATGAATCAACATTCCTTTTGGTGGAATCATTTTGTATACACTAATTGGGTATATCCAATAAACATAGGATATAACTAGAGATAAGCCAAACTCTGGGTGAGCTACCTGGATTGGTCCGGAATGGGAGGGAACTACAAAGGCCTATATTTTCGATTCCTGGTGATGAGCAAATGCACAGCTTCATTGGGATGTTCCATGAAGCTGGCAAGTTCTGATCGTAAGCGGCTTCCATTCCAATGTATCCCAAGAAAGTTCAAGGAAGAAGGGAAAAACCTAACCTACAAGCGGCAATCCCCATGTATCGGATCAACTATACCCACCGGCAATCAGCCACATGGCAATGGACAAATCCATACTGATGACTTTCCCAGCGATGAACTTTCATGTTTAGGGGATTTCCTAGCTAGCCATGATTATCAAAGGGTAAACCCATTTTGGGGATGTTTCAGCCACAGTATATAAAAATGAAAATGATTCATTTTTCTAAAGTTTAAAGGTCGATATAGTATTTTTATATACAATGTACAACCATTTGGGTAATATATCTATCATGGATAACTACATATCCTTATATGGTTGGTTAATCTTACTTTAATGGAAACCATTAATTGATAGTTTATATACCATGTGAGTAATCCTAACTAGTCATCCATAATTATAGACCACTATCCTATCTGGCTGGTTTCAGCCATCCAAACATGATGGATGAAAGCACAGAAAAAAGTGCATCTGAAAAATCGGCTTGGATAGCTTATATCTCCAGCTATTATTTTCCCAGAAACATGTTTGGAATCCCAAAGAACATCCCGGAAAAAATCACCATGATTCTAATAAACCGTATTTTGAATTATTTTTGGAGTTAACCCGTATCCAACTCAACCATTCTAATTATTCCTACTACATCCCCCCCAAAAAAGTGCTTTGAAAATGTTTGTTGATAAATTCCACCAATTAAATCCAGGCTGCATTCATCACATTTCCATTACATCCACCATTATATCCGTGTTAAATAAATAATTAGATATAATTAGAATATAAATATCTCTCTCTTATATCAGCATTATACCACTATATATTCCCATTATTTTCCCCTTGTACATCCACTAAATTATAGATCCATATTCCCATGATTTCCCATGTGTCCTGGAGGACTGGTTGATGCCATATGGATCTTGCAGTCGTTGCATCGCTTTCACGCGCGCGACTGTGGCCACAGCAGCCACCACTCCAGGCGTGGGGGTGTACCTGTCAGGGCTGAAAACGTCAGCAAGAAACAAAAGGGCATGACTGCATACTGGTAACACCCAAACAAAAAGATGTTCATAAAATCCTACTGAAATGGTGGTGAAGTATCTCTTCTATCTTTCTTGGGGCTGATTGCTATAAATACTGGGATGCAAAGTATGGAACAATTACAGTAAAATACATCACGAACCTGCACATGGGTATGTTCGGGTATGAGTCCAAACAAGAACCAACTCCGCGGTCCCCTAGGTCTTGAATTCTGACCCGCCCAGTTTGATTCCATTGGAGTTAAACTTATGACAAATTGGCAAGTCATCTCTCTATGATACATGTGTCAAATATTGCGAAAACATGCGAACACAGCAACATAGAAGGGCAAATCACCCTTAACGGATTTTGTGTGTAGAATAAATGGTGTTACTAATAGAGTCATCGGACTGCCAACTGCCCACCCAAACATGCGAATGTGGAAAGACTGGCAAGAGGAACCAACAGTCTGCCCCCCAATTATTGAACCACACCATTAAAGGCTCAGCGTTAAAAACCATTGGAAAATCCTTTGCATGGGGGGATTCATGACGGATTATGCCAATCTCCAATGGTGGCTAGTAAGGCTAGCAACCTCCTAGCCATATTTCTTCGCTGCTGAAAATCAACGTGTATGTTCAGTCCCCCATGATCAACGATCAATCCCATTTTTGGTACTGAAGCCTATGCCACCTAATCCCAATTGTTGCTACTTAAGTCCAATATTTTGGGGTCAGTGTGTATCAAAAGAATGTGTTAATACCAAAACATTGCACTAAGATTCGTACCAAAAGGGATTCAAAACATGGGATTCATTGAATTCTTGATTTTTTGGCTGGTGAAGTCCGATTTCTTCCTGGTGACGTCCCAATTTCTTCCTGGTGAAGTCGCATGTTTCTTGGTAAAGTCGCATTTTTTCTTGCTAATTAATTAATTATCATTATTTCCATTTTTTTCCTGGTGAAGTTCCCTAATTATTTCCTTTGTGAAGTCGCCCCAGCCCAGCCAGCCCGTGTTCAGCCTGGCAGTCTCCGGGCTCACGGCCCTGGAGAACTCCGCGGCGCCGACGGGACCGACGTCGCGTCGGCTCAGTGTGGCATCCGCGTCCTGGGCGTTCGGTCGCGTTTCGGCGCCCAATTGGCACAATTATGGTTGGAAAACCCACATCTATGGTCAGTTCAACCGCTGTTGCTGCAATGCTGGAACGTGGTACCCGCCCAGTTTTAATTTTGTTTCAATACCAATCCAACTATAGAAATATCGGCAGCAAGCGACTAAAAGCCTGGTTTAAACATGGTAAAAGTAACTTATATCATCTGGTTATTTAAGATAGCCATGGAAAATCATCATTTTTAATAGGTAAACGATCTATTTCTATGGGCCATCTATACCATGGCGATGTTAAATAACCAGAGGGTATAGCTATCTGGGGTGCACCACCAGTGGATTGCAAACAAGTTTCCAGACCCTGTCGCAACGTCGATGGTCTTGCCACCGTGAGCGAAATGGAGCTCGGCCGCCGTTCCAAGGTGCAAAGATCATCTACCAGGTCCTTTTTGTTCTCCTGGGATCCGAAAATCATGTTTTGCCCTGCTGTATAAGGAATATATTGAAATATCACGGGAAACACATTGTGTTAATAGAGGTTTTCATTTTGCCTGATGTTGACATTGCATTCTTTTTGCAAATCAAAATCTTGTGAGAAAACTGCGGGGGGATGCTGAATGCAGCCAAGGCACCGCCTGTGATGCGCCCTCTTCGGGTTCTTCTTCCTCTGGTTTCACAAAGTGCGGCACCCCCTCCATAGGTCTCTTTCGATCCAGTTGGGCATGTTTTGGTGTTTGTTCTTCCATGACTTCTTCCTCTTCGGGTTTCACAAATTTTGTTGGTATTTTATCCATCCTCTCCTTCGCCTCCATCATCTTGAGTGCGAGTTGTGCCACTTCAGCCACCGGCGGTGAAGCTTCTGTTGTGGTTTCGGCTGTCTCCTCCTTTGGCGTCTGTGCCACCTTGGCAAGGTTCTCTGCAAGCGTCTTTGGGTGCTGCGCATAAACAACACTTTTGGGAAAAACATGTCATTGGAGCTGGGGAACATTGGGCACTTGGTGGGGATGCGAAAATGTTTTGAACTAATTCGCAAGGAAAACACATGAAACTTGAAATGCAAAAAGGGCCATGCATTAGCCGGATGCAGGATGCTACCAACCAAGGATTTTGATTGGACGTCTTTTGATGCCAAAACATCATGAAACAGTAGGACATATTCGCAAACTTTTTGTGACATGTTATGATATTACTTATGCATGGTGTATAGCTGGGTTCCCAAATGGCCCTTGATGCAAACTTTATCGGTTGAAGGCATTCCCAAATTCTCAAAAAAATATAAGCGCCGTTAGCTAGCAGTCATTTCAGAAACCCTTTGTCATCCTTTGTCCCAACGGTATCACTTCTTTCTGGTCTCAGCTGCCTCCTCCAGTTTTGACTCTTTTCCTGCTTCTGCTCCTCGGACAGGTGGCGCGTAAGCTTCTGTTTTGGCTTCTTCTGCCTCCTCGTTAGGTCCTTCGGCTGTGGCCAACATTTTTGCCGCTACTGCCACTTCAGGAACTTGTTTTACCTCCTTTGGTGCAGCTTCTGCTTTGCCTTCAGCTGCCCCTTCTTTCGGTGCCTTTGGTGCTTTGGCCAAGGCTACCTCTTCTTTCTGCTCTTCCACGGCCTCCAGAACTGGCTTCGGCTTCGCTTCAGCATCCTTTTGCCGTGGCACTTCTGTTTGCACTGCCGCTTCCGCGGTGGCTTCAAAAGCCTCGAGTTTCGCTTCTGACCTTTCCCCTGCAGCTGGCCGCACCTCAGCGGCTGTTGCTGCAACCTCTGCTGCCTCTTCCTTTGGTGTTGCAGCTTCTTCTGAGGCCTTTACCGCAGCTTCCTTTGGGTCCGCTGGCTTCTCAGCAGCTGCTGCATCTTCTTCTGTAGCTTCTGCTGCCTCTTCTTTAGGTGGTGCTGCTGCCTCCTCTGCAGCTGCTGCAACTTCTGCTTCTGCTGCCTCTTCCTTTGGAGCTGCTGGCTCCGCAGCAGCTGCTGCCACGTCCTTTGGTTCTTCTGCTGCAGCTTCGTTCAGTGCGACTGGCTCCTCAGCAGCTGCTGCAGCTTCTGCTGTTGCTGCTTCCTCTTCCTTTAGTTCTGCTGGCTCCTCCGCAGCTGCTGCTGCTGGCTCCTCCGCAGCTGCTGCAACTTCTGCTTCTGCTGCCTCTTCCTTTGGAGCTGCTGGCTCCTCAGCAGCTGCTGCCACTTCCTCT